>Ga0222662_1000536_pt1 | contig 29768 bp, 49 predicted proteins | sample AntAcemetagen600_FD_179821 | JGI IMG/M metagenome (GOLD analysis project Ga0222662, IMG submission 179821) | Saline water microbial communities from Ace Lake, Antarctica - #600 | ecosystem: Environmental > Aquatic > Non-marine Saline and Alkaline > Saline | place: Antarctica: Ace Lake... | reverse complement strand
ATAGATGAAATGGATTAAATTAACATAAAACTGCTTGTAAAACCAAAAGGGGAACCCTTTTTTTTACTCGAGAGACCTATTTATATACAAAAATTGATGTCCGATCCGCCACATCAACATTTTATCCAACGCAACACAATAGATCAATATGGCACTTGAGAGACTTCCGAATGGAATCACCATTCGCGCTATGAAACCAAAGGTATGGTATGAAGGAAACCAAACTCAAGAGTTAGAAGGAGTCCGTTATTTCGTTCCTTTGACAAAATAGGAGTTAATGGAGTAGGAAGACATGGAACATTGTGTCACAACGTTCATTACGGATATGTCTCATCTATTAGATATCAAAATCCAGTTTAACCAACCCATTGGGTCGTGGGATACAAGTTCGGTTACAACGATGGTTGGAATGTTTTGGAGAGCAACCTCCTTTAACCAACCCATTGGGTCATGGGATACCAGTTCGGTTAGAACGATGGATGGAATGTTTGCCGAAGCAACCTCTTTTAACCAACCCATTGGGTCGTGGGATACCAGATCGGTTACAACGATGGAATATATGTTTTATAAAGCAACCTCTTTTAACCAACTCATTGGGTCGTGGGATACAAGTTCGGTTACAACGATGGATTGGATGTTTGCCGAAGCAACCTCTTTTAACCAACCCATTGGGTCGTGGGATACAAGTTCGGTTACAACGATGGTTGGAATGTTTTGGAGAGCAACCTCCTTTAACCAACCCATTGGGTCATGGGATACCAGTTCGGTTAGAACGATGGATTTGATGTTTTATAAAGCAACCTCTTTTAACCAACTCATTGGGTCGTGGGATACCAGTTCGGTTACAACGATGGTTCGGATGTTTAACGAAGCAACCTCTTTTAACCAACCCATTGGGTCGTGGGATACAAGTTCGGTTACAACGATGGATTGGATGTTTTATGAAGCAACCTCTTTTAACCAACACATTGGGTCGTGGGATACAAGTTCGGTTACAACGATGGATTGGATGTTTTATAAAGCAACCTCTTTTAACCAACTCATTTGGTCGTGGGATACAAGTTCTGTTACATCGATGGATTGGATGTTTTATAAAGCAACCTCTTTTAACCAACTCATTGGGTCGTGGGATACAAGTTCGGTTATAACGATGGATGGAATGTTTTATAAAGCAACCTCTTTTAACCAACCCATTGGGTCGTGGGATACCAGTTCTGTTACATCGATGCGTGATATATTTGCTGGTGCAAGTTCATTTTCACAAGATACGCGAACTTGGTGGAATGGAAGGATTACTCCAGACATGCTTAAAGGAACGTTGATTGAATACTATGAGACACGAAAATAGGCTGTTCAAGAGGCAACTTCTGCGTATAAAGACGAACTAGTAGCAGTTGCTTGGAATCCCGATAGAGTTCTGGATTAGTGTTTTGACTCCGAAAGTATACCCTCGTTTGAATAAAACAGTATCACAAAAAAATAAAATGTGACCCATTTTTTGATGGAGGGACCGCGAATCCGAAGCCACAATGGAGTCCCCGATTGAAACAGAACGGTTTCAATCCGATGTATCTATTACAGTCCGATTCATAACGCGCAAGATAATCACCCTTATGTAATCCTATATAAAGGAGACTTAGTACCAACAATAAAAAAAAAATTAAAAATAATGATTCAATTTTTTATGATGTAAAATTATGTCAGAAATACAAAAATTGAACGCTCTGAGCCCTCCACATCCATTCACACACATTACACAAGAAAAACTATGAGCACCACAACGACACACACTGTTAAGCTTGCATTCCACGTCGATTCCGACACAGATACGGTGGATCGTCTTATGAATGACCTATTCCTGCACATCAGGAACATGTCAGACACGAGCGACATCAAAATGCGCCACATCCACGAAATCGGCCACGTGGAGCCGGAGCCGACTTCGGCGGCGATCGACGTGCCCCCACAACTGGAGCGACAGGTTGGGGTGTCGGTCTCTCCATTGGACGGAGCACCTGGATCACCGCGGATGGAGCGCGAAGAAGATATCACACCGGAACAGATGGCCGCGGCTCGCGAGGCATTCCCGAGTGCCGAGGATGTGTGGGGCGGCGAAGCCGAGCCGCGTTCCGAAGAAGAACTCCGCTATCAGGCAATCCAAGACGAAATCGAGGCGACCCCCGAGCGAATCGTGCAGATCCTTCCAGACGGCTTCAGGTGGTATGGAAAGGACGGAGAGGGCGACCACGAAAGCGATGCGGCCTACGTTGTAAAGCACAAGCGCGCCCTTCTCTTTAAGAATCCCCCCTACGAAATGGATCTCCAGGAAGAAAACGGCATCGTATACGACATGCTCGTTTCAGACGAGGTTCCGTTTGCCTACTGGAACTAGACGCTCCAGGGCTATATCATTCGCCCCACGAAAGAGCACGTGCTCAGGCTGAATGATCTGCTTTGGGGCATCAACATTGGTATCTAAACACCATATAAAAATTAAAATAAAAAACAAAAGGATTCATTCCTTTTTTATCAGTTACAAACGCTGTCTGCTTCTTCACATTCCTTACAAATAGAATATTATTATGTCCGTATTTGATGGTCAGTCATTCGCGTTCTGGAACGAAACCCTGCAGGGATACGTGATCCGACCAATCGAACAAAACGTGGAGGAACTCTGTGAGTGGCTGGACGAACTAAATGAAGGAGACCACTAAATCCAAAAACACATACAAAATTATATAAAAACAAAGGGATTGAATCCTTTTTTTACAAAACGATGAAGCGACGTAAAAATTGATAAGATGTGGAAGTCCTATTGTATCATCTGATCCATTACACCAAAAACAAAGCGACCGAGCCTATCAGGCATGCCGAAGACTCCAAAGGTCGCGGATTTTGATTCGATGCCTACCTTTGGGGATGAAAACACCATTGCAGCTGACATCACGGATCGGAAGGAGCGAGATGAGCGTATATTAGCCAACTTCGCACGGTTCTACCTAATCGCATTGGACTGGACCGTCCGCAGCGAGTCGCTCTTCTCTGCGAAGGAATTTTGCGAGCTGATTTGTAGAGGAGCAACGATGGACAACTTCGAGGAGTAGATCGAACTGTTTCGCAAGAAACTGGGCAGCTCCAACGCCTCTGCGAGGGACAGGCTGGACATGTTTCGGTTTTCCTGCTACTGGACTCTTGGTATCGACGATGGAAGCCCACTTTGCGGTGTTTCAGACTTGATTGAGAAGTACAGAATAAAACTTATTGACATCTCTGCTGAACTGGATGAGCGGTCGGAAGAATCTGAGGAGGACGAGGATCCTTCTGCCGGTGAAGAGATTGTCCCAGAATCCCAGAAGCTGCGCGTCCCCGAGCTTCCGTCGCCTCCTTTCGGCCCATCTGATCTCCCTGGAGCGGGAATCGGTGGTGTGGGGTGGCATCTGATTCCATACAGGATATCTGCTATGTATAAAAAGAGTATACTTCAAGAAGAATGGTATACGAAGACGATGAATGAAACCGAATATCGCTTTTGACATCAAACGGTATGGTGAAGTGGCGTATTTGAGGTAAATTTAACCCCACAATAGAAACAAGAGTTGGAGCGTCGTGGGGATGGCGATGAAACGAAGCTGTCTGATTTTGAAGACTACGAATTCATTGAGACCTATGACTGTTGTGCGGACGATTATATCCATATTACCCCCAATGACTTTGATGTAGAAGAAGCATTCAAAGATAGTGACATACTAGACCCAGAAGATGATGGTTGGGATTTAGTAGATACAAACTATTTCATCCGTGGTCCCATCTGTATCGAACCTATTATAGATGTATCTTCATCTAAAAATAATACATCTATCATAGGATAATAATACGCTATGAATACACGTAAATGTGGTTCCATTTTATTTTCGATGCGAAGATTACAAATGTATGCTCAACCGAATCATGTGCTACTCTCGAATCCACTATTTGACCTCCTTCATGTTTCTAATAGACTATGGGTGAGAACCGGGATCCAAGACATTGAGCTTAAAGTGACATCGCAGACAGACACACATATTCTGGCAACTGGTCCTATCCCTTTTCGATGGTTAGAGATGATATAGGATTTTCATTGGCCGGAATCGACGATTCAATCAATTTCCTTGGATGCCCCTCCTATTTTCCCCAATAACACGCCTATAGTATTAAAAGTGAATAATTCTATCGATCGTGTCCTACCCGGTGGCTGGCATACACCAAGCGTCGTGTATCCGGACGATTATTGGGGAACATACGACGGTTCATTCACTCCATACACAAAGCGTATCCTCCGCGCGTGTTCGTTGTTTCGTTCCACGCGACCCTCTATTCCTCACAGAGATTCCTATCGTCCTTTGCCGGCGTGCGAAGGAGGTATTTCCATCCACACGAAAACGGAAACCGAACACGATTTCAGTTCACGCGATAGAGATATAAAAGGAAAACAATTCTACAAAAGCAATTCAAATGTAAACCGCGAAGAGCTAACGTGCCTGTATTTGGCTATGAAATCGTATGGCGTCAATGCATCTGTATCAGAAATTGAGTGAATCTCCACTCTTTTTAATATATCATAGTATGTTTCTGTGTGTCTATACATGTATCAACGACACTGATTGGACGGTGAAACAAATCAAGCGGTATTCGGGGTTTTACCACGAATACTTTGTAAGGGTTACGCAGACTATTGTATATAAAATGGGTTCGTATTTCAATCTATGCGAGCGAGGCCGACCGTGACGACCTTCTTGAATGCCACCCCCGCATTCATATCGACGACCTAATTGGAGGCGACAATAAATACGATGTGGAATCATCAACAGAAACCACTGAATCGTGGGATCTATTAGGCGACCTTTCGTCTTCTCTGAAAGAACTTCTTATTGATTCGATACAAACGTATACGGAATGAAATGGAAACCGTATTGGAATAGACGAACGACTCTACCAATGAGCTGGATGAATCATATCCAAAAAATTGAGTCTGACCTGCTGTATACTGATCGATATCATATATACAATATGGAAGGAAGCTTTGTGACAATGAGACTTCTGTGTGACGACGAGATTAGACGCAATGAAGTAGAGTGTGATGTCGCTGGATAGATTCGCAATCTCGTATCGAATCCAAACATATTCACATACACCCACCCCGGATTTGCAAATAAAACATACGGTGTAAGAGATGTGTGCGCGTTGTTTTGTGCGCGTAAACATTAGGATGAAAAAATAGAGAAAGTGTGCCGTATATTAGGACGGTCTACCACATCCGCACCTATGATACTTCTTGCTCGCAATCGATCAGCAGTATCGGATCACCCAAACATCTTTCTATTCCGTTATATTAGTTCGTATCAGACGAATATAGATACTGTTCTTGAATATGCGTGGATTCCCATTTCCTATATAGATTCAAGTATGGGATATATGGAACCGGAAGCAGATGGAACGTTGAAGGCGTTTGCACGGAAACCACACAACGATAGAACGATTCGAATGGACGAACCGAACGTTATGAAAAAGTTCCAGATTCGGCGCAGCACGTTACAGACTCTGGTGGAGTCGACTCAATCTGCGGCGTAGCCCCTGGATATATGGGGCTTCGATGAAGTGCCGACCTATGATAAAGCTGTCAGAAAAGAACGTTAGGATATCCTGATACAATTCAGTCGCGCACACTGGATGCGGAAAACGAAGACGCTGGTGGCAAATGCGGCCATTCTTGGGGCTCCACTGGAATTCGAGGTTAGACTGGCGTTATTCAAGAAATGTCCCGGTTGGCGCACGCTACCTATCCTACCTCGGGAGAACCTATTAAACGAAGAATAGAAGAAAATGGGAGCCTAGCCAATCTCTTATTGGGTGAAACAAGATGTATGTCACGCAATTATGGGGAAAGAAGGTCGCGAACAGGTGTTATAGCTGTTGATCGAATAAACTTAAATAAAAATGCTTCAAACATAGTTTTTTATGGGAACCGACCTATTTACAATGGGAATTTTGGCTTATGAATACACCCGTCTGCCTCTGCCGCCACCTCCACGTCCACCGCCTCCTCCACGTCCACGAGGGCGCAATGGGCGCCTCCACCGCCGTCCGCCGCGATGCGACCACCCTCCGTAATACGGCCATACATACGTTACCGCGGTGTCTTTCGTGGTGGTTGTCATTCCCGATACATCTCTCCAGATTACGATGAGAATTAAACAAATTACCAAGAGTAATATACTCAAGATGAGCCAGTTCTAGACTTCCATTTGTTATGAACAAATATTTTTCCTTTTGTATCGGGAATCATACCAATGGAGACTAAAGAAGACCGCATCGAAAACCCACCAACGAGCGAATTTTGAGTTTGAACCGATTCTGAACATTCCGGATGTTGTAAAAAACGCATAACAGCGTTCGCATATGTTTGTTTTACTTCGGCAATCGACGTTCCATAGGTTCGATGTGCCCGCGTTCGTTTCCAAATGGATCTTTGGCGAAGACGCCGAAGGCTTTCTTGTTTCGCTTGCATAAATAGGCGCTTCGTTTTTTCTATGGATGTCTCATTGAATAAACCAGTATAGAGTGTAGCCTTGTTCCATTGTTTGTTTGAAATATCGTCTGGGTTCCACGCTCTGATTTCTTTACTCATATTTAATCTGATCTCTTGCTTAGTATACAAATGTAGAATCCTTCCCGTAAGTTTCGAGTGATTCTTGCCACCGACTCCAATGGAACACTTGGGATACAAAACCGACTACCTTGGAACTCTCCAAGTGATATGGAATATTTTCGGTAGGTAACGAGTGTTTCCCCTGTTCCTGATTCGAATATTGTAATCTGTGGAAGAAAGACGTGGGATTCAATGGGACGCCGCCGGCTACCCCATCGTCGCGTGTTCGTTGTGTCTAGAACCCTGCAACAGCGCGATATGCCATCCAACGTGCAAGTCTTTCATTCGTTCTATGCGGCAATCTAGCAGGGTCTTCACACTACATCGTGTTATTCCGTATGGGTGATAGGAGGGAAATCGATATATCTCCAAGCTTTGTATCATCCCGCGTGCGGAGACGTGTATTGGAATCGCATCGAGCATCATACGACACCGTCAACAGACACTTCTTTCGTTACACGGATGAAATCCATCGAATCACTGTATCGAACGCATTATACCTCTCAAGACCCGATGAAAACCGTGACGTTTCGCGTGGGTTCCGTGGAAGGCGCGGAAATTCAATATTTGCGACTGCTTAGCGAAGTGTTACATTTCGGATCACATCGCACAACACGGAATGCCCGCACCCGGTCTCTGTTTGATCGGAATCTATCGTGGGATATGGCAAACGGGTTTCCTCTCATTACGACAAAAAAAATGTTCTGGAAAGGGATCGTAGAGGAGCTCCTTTTTTTTATTCGCGGTGAAACTCAAACCAAACGATTGGAGGAAAAGGGAGTCCGTATTTGGAAAGGAAATACGTCGCGAGAATTTTTAGATTCCATCGGAAAACCCCATATGGAAGAAGGATGTATGGGTCCCATGTATGGATACTAGTGGAGATCGTTTGGAAAACCGTATCCGCAGAGTGGTGCCGATGATCAGGGTATCGATCAACTATAGGAGTTTATAGAGGAGATTCAGTCGAATCCCAACTCGCGACGTCACCTAATGACCACCTTTCATCCGGCTCAGGTAAAACAGGGTGTGTTATATCCGTGTCATTCTCTTATCATCCAAGCATACGTTGGCGAAGATTCACGGCTGTCCCTCAATATGTATCAGCGTAGCGCCGACGTATTTTTAGGTCTTCCGTTCAACATCGCCTCGACGAGCTTGCTTTGTCTGATTGTGGCCAACCTATGCGGATTGGAAGCCGGTAGAGTATCTATTACGATCGGAGACGCGCACATATATGAAGCCCATATGGATCCTTGTGAGGAATAGCTTCGTCGAGAATGTTACCCGCTGTGTTCCCTGCGACCACTCCCTATTCACACATTGCAAGATGTGGAAGAGGCAAAATTAGACTATTTTGTGTTAAAAGACTACAAGAGTCACCCACGCATTCCCGCTTCTATGATTGCTTAAATATACGCGCATACAGATACACAGGATGTCCAATCGTGTAGATGATTTGTCTGTTGTTATGAAAGAGGGGTTGGAGTTGTTTGCGAAAAAGAATAAGGATTACGGTGACGCATTTGCGGAATGCGGAACCGTGGGAGTGTTGGTGCGTATGTAGGATAAGATTCGTCGCTGTGAATCTATTTCAAAACACGGCATTACGTTGGTAAACACGGAATCTCTGCGAGACACGCTGATTGATCTGATGAATTACGCCGGAATGGCTGTAATGTTACTGGATGAAGATGGAGAAGTTCCGGTTCCTCAAACGGTTACAAAATAGGGATAACTGCGGGGTCGAGCAAACCAAAACGGGTATCCCATTCCAATACCCATATAGGTATTCAGATACGGATAAGTGGCACATTCTATGACCCGTTTATTTTCGATCTGCTTATTTTCTCGGTTTACTTCTAAGATGACTCGTTCAGCCCTCATAAGATTCGACGATAGCCAAGCAATGAGAACGATGATAGCGACGGAAGCACCTCCAAGGAGAAAACTATACTATGGATCCATTTCACTTAGTATAGTTTAGTATAAAATTGATTCAATATAGTTTGATTGTATCAAGCACACATGTCATCCCTGCTTCAATGGAGGAGTGATGAAACTACCAAAACGATTGAAGTGGGAATCGATGAAGCCGGACGCGGATGTTTGATGGGTCGCGTCTATGTAGGACTAGTTATACTACCAGAAGAGGAGCCGCCTTCCGATTCTATGTGGTGGCAAGTAAAAGACAGCAAGAAACTGAGTCCGAAGAAACGGGCGAAGTTGCGAACATTCATTTAGGAGAACGCACGTGCTTGGTGTGTCCAGTATGCCGATGTAGAGGAAATCGAACGCTACAACATTCTTCAAGCAACGATGCGTTCGGCACATCGCGGTCTCCACGAGCTTACAACTAGACCTGAATATATTCTTATGGACGGCTCTTATTTTAAACTGTATATCGACCCAACAACAGATCAAGCGGTATCCCATATGTGCGTTCCAAAGGGTGACGCATCATATCTCGCGATTGCAGCGGCATCGATCCTGGCGAAAGAAGCCCACGACGAATGGGTCATAGGGGTTGCGAAAGAGCATCCTGTATATCGATGGGAGAAGAACAAAGGTTACGGCACGAAGCAGCATCGAGAGGCGATTCAAGTAAATGGAGCCACATCGTATCACCGTATGAGTTTCCTTACCAATATTCTGAATGAAAAAATGATTCACTGAATCAATTCAGTTGACTCATATAAATATGAGTGCGAATGATATGCCTATATGGATGATAGTATTAACCATTATCATAAATACAGGAGTCTTACTGTGTTTTATTGGCTGTGTTACCTATTGTATATTGTGTAAAACGCGGGGGGTCGACGACGAATCTGTGATCACGACAGCACCCATAACAGAAAAAGTGTAAATATATCAAAGATACAATGGAACTAACATTTTCGTAGCTCGTAAAACATTTGGGAAGCAAGCCGTGCTATATGATGATCGGCCAAGGATCGAAGAATTAGTTTCGAGATGCGCGAACGTTGCGGGGAGCCATCGGCCAGGTGTCCAATCGTATTCCTGTCAATAGTAACCTCCTTTATTTTGGAGATTATCCAACTCTAAAGAAACCCGATATTGGCGGAAAAGAGACCTGATATTTAGGTCTATATGATTTAGATACGTGAAGCCAAGTCGTGGGGATATCCTTCCTTTGTAAAAGGAGTGTATTGGCATTCAGATTATTCATCCGAGTGTAAATGGGGCGGCGTGCTCCCCAACGGTGAACCATGCTCCAACACAAAAAAATGGGTGAGTCTCCATCATAGAATAAAAGGGAATGGAATCAGTTGTGTGTTTGTGTTAGGAGGGGGGAGTATTACAATGGACGAAGTGAAGGTCGCCAAGCGTCTCGATATTCCTATCCACTATATTCCAATCGAACGACGGTTCCACGAGAATCCGCGATAGCGATACAAAGGCGGTGCGGATCGGGCAGACGTATTCACTTCGTTCATTTGTTTGATGTGTAAATTTGAAACAAACTCATAACTTGATCTAACTATAACATACTATGTCTCGATCACATCAAGATACCGGTAAATTTCGCAAACATACCGAAGACAAATTCTATACCAAACAAGAGGTCGCAAAGATATGTATTGAAACAGTGTTGGATCAGATACAACACGCCGCACGCGACTATGATTGGATCGAGCCAGCCGCCGGGGCGGGTGCGTTTTTCCATTCGTTTCCCAAAGAGGTTTCAAAGATGTATGCGATGGATATTGAGCCGGATTCTCCCGATGTGGAATGTCGCGATTTTCTCCAATGGGTTCCTCCTCCACTATCCCAAGGTAGGTCGTATGTAGTGATTGGAAATCCCCCATTTGGTCGCCAGTCGTCAATGGCGAAACGGTTCATTCAGGCGTCGTGTATGTTTGCGGATGTGGTCGCATTCATCCTTCCTCGTTCTTTTATGAAACCGAGTATGAATCGCGTATTCCCCCCCTTGTTTCATCTTGTAAAGCAAATAGAACTTCCAGAATTCTCTTTTCTCCTAAATGGAGAACCCTACGACGTCCCTTGTGTGTTTTAGCTTTGGCAAAAAAAAACTACGATTCGTGCCAAGGAAGTAGTAGAGGTTCCACGTGGATTTTCCTACGTGAAACCTATGGAACCCCATTCAATGTGTGTGCGGAGGGTGGGTGTGTATGCTGGGCGATGTTATAAAGCAGGCTCAAAACAATGTAGTCCTTCGTCTCATTATTTCATCCGATTTGACGCGCCAACGCATCTTGATGATATTATTCGCGAGTTGAACCGAATCCAATACGCATATAACACGGTGGGTCCGCGTAGCATATCCAAACCGGAATTCAATGTGGTAATGAACGGTGTGCTCCGGTCACTTCGCCTTATATAAACACTCTTCTGGCGCTTCGTATGGTTTGTATAAACGATTGTTTGTATAGGAGTGCGCGATGATTCATTTCAAGCAAGATGTCTGGATGGCTTCGTAGGAGAGACTGGAATCGATTCAGTCCGCATTGCAATCTTCGCTAAGACTTGGAATCACACTTAATATTCAAACAAAGTGATCCACATTTAGAGTGAAGTTCGACTCGATAGGAATACATATGGCTGCGTTCTTCCGGAGTTGGGGAGCGACCTTTTGGCACGGAGCGTATGCGGTTGCGGAGTTCTATCAGTTCGTCTCGAGTGACGTCTCCAAAGAGTTCGGATGTTCGTCCGGTTAGGTCTACTAGGTAGACACGACGAAGTGTTTTTGTGTTCTCAACCTGATGATAAAAGACGCAGATCATATGATAGGGTTCGCCGCTGGAGACGATGTCGTAAATGCGCAGGCAATCTGCCATATCGATTCCGTCCATCGATTTTTTTCCACACACTTTAATCGACACATTTGCGCCACTTATCTTATTATAGGTCGCCGGCAGGTCGTGCTTAGAGGTATATTGAATTCGCGCTTGATCTTCTTCCGATACTCCGTAGACGTTCGTAAGAATATCTTTTTCCCACTTAAATCCGTGTTTCTATACTTCGCTCATTGTAGTTGATATATATCACAGGATCAGGTAGACTGTGTGTCAATTTTTAGATTTTATAGGAGAAATGTCTACATAACCCAGGTAGTTGTCGCAAATAATACACCGCCCCACACTGTGTCTAACACAACAAACGACCAATACCAGTCTTTTAAGGTGGCTTTATTAGTAGTCTCATAGACCGCGTAGATTGCCCAGCCGAGGAGGGCGGCCTCCCACGGACTCTTGCCGGTTCGAAGGATGAACCACCAGAGAACAAACACAAGCGCAATATAGCAGAGAAACGTTGCGGCCAAATTAAATTCCATACTTCTACCTCCCTATACTTCGAAGATCATACGCTGGAATCTCCCGGATACCGAAAACAGATACATACAGTCGATGACGGTAAACACCGCGGCAAGTGTGAGAATTTGCTGTAGCATATAAATTTGATATAGATGACGATGGGTATTCAATCTAACTATGCTTCGTGTGTGGATCGTTCGTATGATGACAATGATCGTCCGGAGGCCAACGATATAGGTGAAACCGGGTCGCTGGACGATCGACTACAGCAAAGTAGACCTCAAAACGGATCTGGCTACTATGGATCATTGCTATCGTCGGAATGATATACTGATACTGCTGTCTTCTTTGAAAGAAAAAAGCTGATGAAAAACGGTCTCAGTAGGGATCGAACCTACGACTTGACGATTAACAGTCGCCCGCTCTAACCAACTGAGCTATGAGACCAATGAGAGAACACTCTCCATACTAGAGTTTGATGTTATACTTAAAGTATGATTACGTATCTGAATCATATCGATATTCTTGTTCGAGAAAGGAATCACTATACATTCTCTGGCTCATTCGACGTATATGTTCCGCGCGAGCCTATATACAGAGCTAATATTCGTCTTCGTCCATTTGATTCTGGAGATTGGATGTGGAAAAGGGAATTTCTTTTAGTTTACCTTTATACAAATAAGACACCAGGTTACCCATTCGTAGACGTAATCTGATATACTCTTTGAGATAAATGTGCACTGATTTAAATGCTTGCCTTGAGATAGAGATTAGGTAGAGCAATGTATATGACATATCTGTGTTTGCGTGCGAGATATAACATAGAATATTTTATACTCGTAACGATCGCTCCTATTTGGCTTCCGATTGTATTGCTGATTGGGTTTCTATAGTTCGGCGTTCGTTGTATGTGTGAGAGTTTGTGCGGATGTCGTTTTCCAATGTATATTGCGGGTGCACGGATCGAAGAATCTGTGTTGAAAGATTCATAGCTTAACTCAATGGAACACAATATATGATAATAGATGGAACAGATTACTGATTTTCGCCAGAGAAACAACAAGAATTGGAATGTTGTCAATACAACTACGATTGTGGATTGGATTTCATCAAGTAATTTAAATATTCTACTTCTCGATAATTACTTATTTGAGCTGCGGGCAATTCTTTAGATCAACACGCTTTGGTCGCTTCTGATATCTTCCATTACTTCGACGATTTCTGTCACATAGTTTACGGTGAGCGACACGTCGGATCCGATCCTGTCATTGTCGATCAAGATACTTATTTCGGTGACGTCGGTTCTTACTAGTATGATTACCGGATACATAAAAGTGTAGAAAATTTAGGAAACGATTGAATCGTTGGAGGAACATAAATAGAAATGGATGAAATTTATGAATTCGCTTACAACGGAATTACAGGTAGGGTGTTAGTTTCGAAGTGACGCAAATACGATTATCAATTCGAAGAAAGATGAGTTCAACACGATTAACGGAAAATAGATGGACATTCCGGATCGGATTCGTCAGAAGGTCTCATAGTTTCTCTTGTAGAAACAGCGGATGAGACAGATGGTCGAAACGGCGCAAACCTGCCTGCCCCTTTGGTTATCCTTGTCGTCTTGCTGTGTGTGGACGGAAGAGGATTATAACGTGGAGAGACTCAACATTAAACTAAGTTTTTATCATTCGATCAATAAAAACCTGAAGAAAGAACTACTAGACGTTATGTTTTGTTATCCTGATCGGGTGAGTGAAGTGGAATTCAATCAGGATAGTGATCTATTTAATTACACGATTAAAAATACAACCCTTGAAAAGAACCTAAACCTGTCTAAAAATATGTCGACGTTTAAACTATCCAATGCGTTTATGTAGCAACAACCGATATCCCAGTTGCCGCCGTCTCCCATCGAAGAAGAAGCTGTGTAAATAATTTCATTGATTCTCCTGTAAGAAGAAACAATGCTAACACTCGGGATTGAACCGAGGACTTTGTGCTTACTAAGCACGCGCTCTACCGACTGAGCTATGTCAGCAAAGACTGGAATCCGTAGGTTAATGGTTTCAAGGATTCGAACCTCGCCTTCACTTGTGATCACAAGTGCGTGCTACCAACTACACTATCCACCGAAATTAGCTGTTGGATTCTAAAAGCTTCTACGGTTTTGGTCAAGCTTTTCTTAAAAGCTTATACCCATTGCGGGTCTTGATCCCGCGGCTACGCGATTAAAAGTCGCGTGCTCTACCAAACTGAGCTAAATGGGCAAAGAGTCTGGACAAGGTGAATCGAACACCTGACTATTTGAGCTACAATCAAACGCTCTACCATCTGAGCTATGTCCAGTCACAAATGAGGAACCTCTGAAATCAATCGACTTACCATAGTGATATAATTGGCTGTTAGATTTCTACTCCTCGCACTTTATATAAGATGTCTTAGCCTTAAATCAAAATCATAAACGGTAGCTAAATGAGAATGGTTCCTACGAAGAATACTATGGAATATAGGAATGATGTGAACGATACATCTATTGGCCAGACTAATATAAGCCATAGTTTCAAACAAAACATACTTATGATTAGAATAGCAAAAGAAGCGGATCGATGGCTCATATTCCTGGAAAGTGATGCATAAAAGAATTGGTTGAACTACGATTTTCTTTCTTTATCCACCCACATAGCAATATTTCCGATCGTTCCAAATAAGAATGACATCCAAAGAGCGGGATAGAGCCACGAGTATGTCTGTTCTTGTTTTACCATAAGAATACAAAGGGAAATCAGTAATTGAATATAACTTAAAGGCAGAGGTAGTTTCATTTAATGTATTCCTTTTTAGTAAACTGGGAAATATTATGGAAGGAGCAGCATCCGTTTCATACTTTGAATCTCGTTTTTTTGATCTTCAAGTATTGATTGAGCCAGTTCTCGCTGTTCGTCCGTCAGTTCCTAATTGCGATTTCGTAAAAGTTGTGTGCTGGTGGTTAACGCACTCGAATGGTGTGGAATCATTCGAGTCATCCATTCGCGAGCTCCGATTCCGACCTGATTCCGCATCAAATATACCGCAATCACCGATAGTGCAATGCCAATTCCACCAGCGATCCATAGTTCGAACACGTCAGAATGACCAAACAAGTAATGAAGCCCGGCGTGAATCCATAGCATATTCGATGCCATCAAGAAGCCTATATAGAGGAGCGTAATAGAGACATATAAGTGATCCCACTAAAATGCTAGGAAATTCATAGGATTCAACACAATTCCGGCTAGCCACATCACCAGAAATGTTACACCGGTTTCAATCCAATTCATACTACTATGGAATAGTATTTTTCTGAACGTTACATTAGTCGAACGTAACCGGAATCACGACCAAAGACACGGATACCAATCAAGAAATTATCGTAACAATAGAATGAATACACATATATGATTCAATATTATCTACGCAAAATTGAACCCAACCAATGTAAACGGAACTATCATACATATAGTAGAATCAGTATAATGTCGAGTCCTCTCTTTCAGTTCCTTCAGCGCTATCGCTGCAAGCCGGGGCAAAAGTGGGATGGCAAGCGAACCCACTATTCCATTGCGCAACCCGCTGGGAGCTACGCAATCCCCGACGATCAGATGACTCTATTCCGCAGCCATTATCGCAAAGCAGTCTTCAAGGAGAATGTGAAGGCTCATCTAGTAGAAGCGAATTAGGATTGCACACCTATCAAGATTGATCTCGATTTTCATTATACTCTGACTGATAAGGACATCAAAGCGAAACAGACTCGCGTCTATAACTCGTCTCACATCGAAGACTTCGTTATGTTGTATATGCAGGCCATCGAAGAATTCCACATTCCTCTTCGAGAAAACGAGCGTCTCTGTTTGATTATGGAAAAGCCGACACCTGTGCGAAACGAGTCACAGGGAGCCAACGCTTGGAAAGACGGTGTTCACATTGTGTTTCCCAAGATCATCTGTCATCACACCGTTTAGTCACTGTTGCGAACGTAGGTTCTCAAACAGATGGAAAACAGCTTCCCTCGAGGCGTGTTTACAAACCCGTGGACAGACATCCTTGATTCTCATATCATTCGATCCAGTGGCTGGCAGATGCTCGGATCGCGCAAACCCGGTAAGGATGCGTATGCCATCACCCGAGGATATACGGTATTTGACGATTCGTGCAAGCCGGCGGATACCAAACAGATTGATACAATCGAGTTGATTGAGATGACTTCTATGTTGGGATATAAAGAGACCGATTGTCTTCCGATTCGCCAAGAGAAAAAGGAAGAGATTGAGAAGCGAATCACTGCGTCACGCCCATCCACCCGCTATAAAAACGATATTCGCCCCGGGGTGCTAACGAAATACGGCGATAATCCCAGTCGCGCCAATGGAGAAATGCTGGGTCTCGTAAACAAACTGGTGGAACTTCTCCGTGCAGAACGAGCGCAATCCTACAGCACCTGGATCGAGGTTGGATGGTGTCTTCACAACATTCACAACTGTGATAATAAGTTGCTCGATATTTGGGTCGAGTTTAGTAAACAGAGTGCGCGCCACCGTCGCGAAGCCGATGGAGCGTGTCGGTCGGAATGGGCAAAGATGAACAACTAGGGGTTGGGAATTGGAACGCTGCGAATGTGGGCTCGGGAAGACAACTATAGCGGATACAAAGAACTGATCAAGGACGAGCTATTTCCCCGGATTTTGAGCATGTGTCGCAACGACGGCAAGGTGATGCCCGGTGATGTGGCGGATCTGATGACTATCATGTATCGCGATCAGTTCATTTGTATCAACGAGAAGCCGGAGATCTGGTATCGGTTTTCCAAGATGCATCATCGTTGGATTAAGACGGAACCAGTCGTGATTCGACGGGAGATCTCTACCAAAGTATATTCGGAGTTTAAGGATGTTCACCAGTATTACATAGGTAGGTCAAATGACAGCGAAAGCGAAGATCACAAGAAAGCTACGAATGTCTTCAAAGGAATGAACAAGCTGAAAACTCCGGCATTCAAGTCTAATATTGTGAAGGAATTAATGGAACCTTTCTATGATACGAACAACGAATTCTTCGATACCCTGAATGAAAAACGTCATCTATTGGGAATGGAAAACGGCACCTATGATTTGCTCACCGATACATTCCGAGCTGGAAGACCGGACGATCGTATCACCTATTCTACCAAGTGTCGCTACCCAAATATGATGGATCCAACCACAGAAGAAAATGTGGGAAAAAAGATCGCTAAGATTAATGAATTTATCTCTTAGATTCTTCCCAACGTAAGGGTGCGGAACTTTGTGATGAACATGCTCGCGTCATTCTTGTCGGGTGAGACAAATGAGGAACACTTTCATATCTGGACGGGTAGCGGTGGAAATGGCAAGTCGAAGCTGATTGAGCTGTTCGAGAATGCGATTGGAGACTACGGTTGTAAGTTGCCGGTGGCCTTGATTACAGGTAAACGTACTGCGTCTTCGGCGGCATCTCCAGAAATGGCAATGCTCAAGGGTAAGCGCTTTGCGTGTCTGTAGGAACCGAGTGAGGGATCCAAGATCAACGCTGGTTTGATGAAAGAGATGACTGGTGGCGACAAGATGTATGCGCGAGCCCTGTTTACGGATCCGATCGAATTCAAGCCGCAGTTTAAGATGGTGCTCACCTGTAACGATCCTCCCGAGCTTCCAAAGGACGACGGTGGTGTGTGGCGCCGTGTAAAGATGGTGGATTTCCCCGCAAAATTCAAGCCACGCGACGAGCTGATGACAGAAGATGGACATTGGAACGCGGATAAGACACGGTGGACACCGAACGACCCTATGCGTCCCATCTATCCAATGGACGAAACAATCGATCAGAAGTTCGAAGGTTGGAAGAACGTATTTCTCTATATGTTGCTCAACTAGTATAAACAGTATCGCGAGAAGGGTCTCTAGATTCCTTCGGAGGTCAAGGCGACTACCAACGAATACAAGCAGTCCCAGTTCAAGCTGGGTGAATTCTTTAAGGATTGTATTAAGATCGATACTGACTATGTCGCCCAGGTATCCACTACAGAGATTTACAATTTCTACAAGGACTGGTATATGGAGAGCCAGGGTGGAAACAAGAAGGAAATGTTGAAGAAACTGGATCTATCCCAGTATCTAGATTCGTATTACAGCGACTATCGTGTAGAAGGTTCAAACACTCTGTTTACACATCTGCGATTTGTGGACGACCACTCGAATTCTGGCCGCAGCATCGATATGATCAGTTAGGCAAGCTTTCAACACGATATCGATGAAGAAGATGAATCATGAGACAAATTTTACATAAAATAATTCACCCTTTCGACAGTCTTTTATTTTTTTCGCATACAAGGATTTCTTAGTTCGCTCAAAGTAGTCATTGGAGAATCCCTCAATCGATATATTCTAGCATACAATATTATCTTCCGCAAAATCTGGTAATTCAAGATGATAATAATAAAACGATACGCCTAGTAGGCTTGTATCTCTTTGTATACCCTACATTCGCAAAGGATACATAGTAAGATATTTACCAATATGAATTCCGTGTCTTCCCGAGATCCACAGATCTTTGGAAGGTTTGTTAAGAGCGATAAAGTCCTTTGGAATGATAAAAGGAATATTAGTGGGGGATCCGACAACCCGATATTTATTTAACTTGGCTTCTACCCGACGTCCATCCGATGTTACGATGCGGTCGATAGAAGAGCAAATGTCCTCAATGGGTTTGTATCCTGAATCTGTTAAGACTTCAGAACCAGCGCATACACAAGGAGTGTCCTCTAAGATAAATACCAAAAAGACATAGCCAGAGCCACCGTTTCCACCGGATGATACATCACTACTTGCAGCAACCGAACCTCCACCACCATTCCCGGTATTAACACCTCCTGATGCTCCATTATAATTGCCACTATTGTTAGCGCCGTTCCCACCTTTACCATAGGTTGTTTCAATGCCATTGATATTACTTACAATACCGGCACCACCGGCACCACCGTCATCCTTGGATATACCATTTTGAACCATCTCCCCCGGCACCACCACCACCACCACCACTATAATTAGCATTTCCGCCACCAAAACCACCCGTTGGTGATGTTTCAGAACCAGACTAAGCAGAACCACCTTCTCCCTAAGAGGATGTTCGACTTCCATTCCCTCCTTGACCACCCAGAGCTCTCACTACCGTATGAAATTGCGAATCACTACCATTCTATGCTTGTGGTTCATCCGAACGACCATTTGTTACATTTGCCTATCCTCCTCCTACTCCACCATCTCCTACTATGATTGTATAGGTAGCTCCAGGAGTTACTTCTATCGTTCCTGTTAATACCATACCGCCACCGCCTACGACTAAATATTCTACGGCACCCACACCATTCGGAACTTCCCACGTATGGGTTCCGACATATGTAAATTCTTTCGACATTTAACTCACACACTTGGTATAAATTGCCATTTCAATTCTTTACATATCTTCTGCCACAGCTCATCGTGCTCGTGTAATTTTTCTCTTGATTTTAAAAGAGAAAAATGCTTCAATAAATCATCCTGTTCCAGCAACTACAGGAATTTATACATTACATATCCATAGTGTAGAAAATTCTTTCTTTTATTCGGCTTATTGCGACGGGGACAGAATTTATTAAAAGGAACCTAAATCTATCGAAACATCAATCGTAATGTTTCTTCTGTTTTCCGATCAATACTGGGTGGTGTAATTCCGGCAATTCGATTCATAATATGATGAACGTGTTCGTAATAGCGACTGTTATATCCCAGTCGTCTCAAGATGGCTCTCACTCGTTCCGCAGTAATTTGGCTCGCATTTGTCTATTTATCCTTATTGAGTTCTGCTAGAACCTTGCGATATACCTCTTTCGGAATATCGGTGCTCTCTTTGGCCTGAAACTAAGCGAGCCATTCATTGAAATGATTCATTCGCTTGTAGCAAAAATAAGAGACTTCCTTTGGAGGTTCTTTATAGGTGACTCTTTCACTATCTACGATCCAATCCATTGTCCCGCCACATTTAGGACAAATATATTGACCATCTTCCATATGGAGACTCATTTTGATCTAACAATCTTCGCACTTGATTTGAAAATCTTCCTATTCCTAAATAATATATTCATCTTTGATATTGGCCAAGTATTTCTAAGCATATTGATAGCGACTCAATTCTTCATCTTTATCTTCATCAGACCCTATGTTTGTTTGTTCCTAGGTTTGAAAAAAATCCAAGATAGACGGTGTGGTGTCACTGAATGCTCGAGAGGATGATTGTTTCGAGTTCGCCTCGTTTTTCTTTTTGTTGTAATAGGAAAATAAAATATGACCGTTATCCAGTAAATAATCATCCATTTCATCTTTGCTTTGAATGGTCTACGTCATCTTGGTATGAAGACTATCAACCGTTTCTGAAAATGAGGTTCGTCTCTTTTTCATATTCTTTTCTAATATAAGGTTTATTATGTTCTTAAATATCTGCCAACATACTATAGAGAGTTAAGTATGACGGGTGGACTCATGCAACTTGTAGCATACGGTGCGTAGGATGTGTATCTTACCGGCACACCTTAGATAACCTTTTTCAAAACAGTATATCGTCGGTATACCAATTTCGCCATGTAGGCCTAGGATGTGCCATTTATTGGATAGGCCGATTTCGGATCTACCGTTACTGCTACGGTAATACGAAACGGTGACCTCATTCATTAGATGTATCTCGTGATGGATTTACCCGAGATTGATTTATCTGTGCTTCGCAATGCCGTGTCAGATGTGCTCAGCAGTTCTAGCTCTCTCAGTGTAACCTTCCGATGGGTTCCGTTTCCAGGAGAGCGTGTCATAGAAAATGCGGAATTATAGATGGGTGGTGTAAAGATCGATACCATTTATGGTCTGTGGATGCACCTTTGGCAACAACTGACTCTTCACAATAGCAAATATGATTGCTACCGATCCATGGTGGGAGACACGGTGGTTCACACGTAGCCCCGATCCACGACGGCCGGAGATGTAACCTACGAGCAGATAACCTCTGGTGCCCGCACCCCAGTAAGCGACCGTCTTCCGCCTCTAGAACTGTTTATTCCGCTACCGTTCTGGTTTCATTCGAATCCTGGCTTGGCGCTGCCTTTAGTTGCTCTTTAGTATCACGAGGTTCGCGTGAAAATCGAATTAGCACCTTTGAATAAGATGGTGGTAGTAGAAAATTCCTCTGGGGAAGTGTTGAACGCCAATATCGATGCGAATAGTCTACGAGGAAGTAACTAGAGTGCTATCAATCCTAAGTTGCTGATTAACTATATCTACTTGGATACGTAGGAACGTCAAAAGTTCGCACAGTATTCACACGAATATCTGATTGAGACACATCAGCGTATCGATAATTCTGTGGGACACGGGGATGTGAAAGTGTCTCTTTCGGGATTCAATCACCCAGTGAAAGAGCTTATCTGGGTGTGTCGACGCACGGACGCACTCGCAAAAAATCAGTGGAATAATTTTACCGATACTATGTTTGTGTATTCGAATCCAAATGACAATGCACAGCTTGCTCTTACAGAAGATGAACTAATTGATCTACTGAATCTAAGCGGCGACTCTCCATCCACCGACCTTATTTCTGGTGTTCTCCAGACGAACTTTGGTAATATTCTTGACGGAAATAACCCTGTCATCAGTGCGGAATTAAAGATGAATGGAACGTAGCGATTTGATCGAATCAGTGGCCGCTATTTTAATCTGGTGTAGGTGTATCAACACCACACATCGACACCTGTATCTGGTGTAAATGTCTACTCATTCGCAATCAATCCAGAAGAACATCAGCCATCGGGCACTGCTAACTTCTCCAGATTCGATAACGCGGAACTCTCAATGACTCTAGTGTAGCCCAAGGGAACCACGATAACCTCTTCTTCTAACACGTATCAGGTAAGTGTGTTTGCTCGCAATTACAACATATTACGTATTACCTCTGGTATGGGTGGTCTTGCGTATGCGAACTGAGTTTGGCTTCGGTTTCGGTTTCGGCTTCGGTGTGACCGCTTGTTGGAGAATGTCCCAAGCCTTTTTTCGATTATACGCAATCCCGTAGATATAGGGAGTATTACAGGTGTAAATGGTGGAACCAATCTACACTTGTGTTGTAATAGAATCGTTCATTCGTTGTTGGTATAAGGGGGATAGAAATAGTTAGGTATATCAATTTTACCCATAACCGGAGCCACAACTTCTCGTTGATTGTTAACGTATCTCACATAACCCCCCTTTTCATTTGGAGTTAAATTTGCCCAACCGTGTTCCCACTTAGCGTTCGGCTGTAGTTTGGATGTCGGCTTACAATGGGATCCAACATTCAATTTAGGTTGAATCAGAGGCTACTCTTGGCACGCATTAAAACCCTCTTTGAGAACCAAATCTCGTGGAATCGCAGAAAACAGGTTTCGAATCCGATTATGCCTTGTAATGTAATTAATTCGGCACGGATCAAGTGTTTCGCTTGATATATTCGAAGGTTCGCAATTTCCAACCGGCCACTTTTGAGACATACTGTGATGTAGACTCAGAAATCATCTGGCACTCCGTGGGGAGGCTTGGAAGAAGGAGGTGCGGCGCAATCGGGAACCTTAGTATCTTCTTCGTGATGAGAAGGAGGGTAAATTATGTTTCGATAGGGATCAATGACGAGCCAATAACATACTAACCCGGATACAAGGAAAAGAAGCATTCCGATAAATTGGGGAGCCAATAGAGTGTTACGGGTGGGCGCAACGAAAAACCACAGAATGTGAATGAGAATGAGAACGGTTGTCCATTTGAGAACATCCAGCACCATAGGACGGAATCGAATTTGCTCCATTGTTCTTTGTTATATAATCCAAAGATAGTTGTGCGTTTTAATCTGACTTATATTCTAAACGAATATAGAAAGATACAAAATGTTAATGCTTTTGGCTGGAGCAATTTTTGCGTGTTTAATAGGGATAATCTATCTTCTTTGGAATCAGAGAACATTACAAAAACAAATCGACAATCTGGAGAATAACTTAGCGTTAGCACAGTCACATCCATCCCGTGTTGACAATCAGTCAATGCCACCTTTGGATGAAGTGATCGCGCATTACGAGAAACAATTGGATAGCGATGATGGTGCATTCGAGTCGGAAGTAGCTGCCGGGGTGGGGTCGGTTGCACAGGAACCGGAGCCAGAGGGAGAGAGTCCGGTGATCGAGTTGGGTAGTAAGGATTCTGAACCCCACATTGATATGACCCAGTTTTCAGGAGTGTTGTCGAAAGATTTAAAGGAACTATGTAGAAAGCACGGGTTTTCACCCAAAGGTAATAAGAAAGAGGTAGTAAGCCGACTTCTCCATCATCCTCAGTATGTGACGGTCGAACACATATTGGCTGAATTCAAGAGTGAGGAGGCAACCTTGGAACCCGTAGAGGAGGCGGAGGAACCCGTAGAGGAGGCGGAGGAACCCGTAGAGGAGGCGGAGGAACCCGTAGAGGAGGCGGAGGAACCCGTAGAGGAGGCGGAGGAACCTGTAGAGGAACCCGTAGAGGAACCTGTAGAGGAAAACTGATTCTATAGTAATACAATGGCATATTGTTATGTAGCAGACCATAAAAAGGTAGTTTGTTTACCAGCTCGGATGGCAGACGGTCGTATCTTGACGGATTACCGTTCTGCTAGTTTAGTGAATGTGGGTCTCCAGACGAAATTCAAACAACCAACTCAATATAATTATCGCCAGTATCTAATTGATCACGGAAATATGGTGGCCGCGCACGAGAAGAATCAGTCCGAAAAAACAATTTCAGTCTTATAGAAGAATGCACGTAAGCCCAAGAGGGTGCCAGAGCAATTCCTGACCGTCTGCGAGGGAAACCGGTGTCGGATTGTTCCTACAAACAAAAATGGACTCGGAGTGGGTCATCTTTCTACCAGTAACTGGACTCCCATTCAAGCAAACACAAAATAGGTGTGAATATAGTAAGAAGAAGTAGAAAATGTCCTTACAATGTATCTGTCGACGCACGGTGCGACGCCAGAAGCCAGTCGTTGAAGTAAGCGGAACCATCGACGATGATTCTATGGAATTTCCTGTTAGAATTACCGTATGGGCGGCAGCTCCTATGGACCGTCGCCAGGGTTTTAGCGGGTCGGGTATGCCATTTACGAATCCTCAGATAGCCTTTACCAACAATTCCGTGATTTTGGATCAGTATCACGACAGTGACTTTAAGGTGACCCTGTTGGAACCCAACGCATTCTATGATTAGGGAGGGTCTGTCTATGTTCCCCCGACCGTCTTTGCTCGTGTAGAATCCATCCAACACCCCAACAAGGTTGCGAACGGATATTACCCTCTCGATACAGTGGCTGTTCCCTATAGAGCCCTATCTTACACAATGCCACAAGGGGTGCGCACACGGGATTCCTGTGAATTCTACCGAGGCCGCGATTCACTTCCCTATCGAACTCAAAATTAGATTTTACAAGATGCGGCGTATCCGTGTTAGGATGAAATGAATGCTAATTTCTGGGGTTTAAAACCACCTCAGTGATTCTTATACTAGATGCGTCGTATACTCTCCTTTGACATTGGAATTAAAAATCTCGCTTTCTGCTTGGTAGAAATCGAAGACAATCACTCTCTCCACCGAGTCGTGGATTGGGGTATCGTAAACCTCCTTCCATCCACGGAGGGAAATAGTTCCCAATGCGATCGTCCGAGTTGTGAAAACCGTGTGTGTCGCTCTCTCGGGCGTGGAACAGGTAAAATAGTATTCTGTAAAAATAAAAAATGTGCAGAATGGGCGACGACCGAGTGGAAGATCAAACGACCCAAATCGAAAGCCAAAGTAGCGTCGTATAAGCCGAAAAAGGCTACTCAGTATTCACTCGTGAATATGGCGGAATCGATGAACCACTGGGTGGCATAGAAGCGGTCAGAATGGAACGGATTGGAGATCCATCACAGCCTGTTGGAGCATTAGCCAGTGTTTCGTAATCCGGTGATGAAATCGGTTGAGATGATACTGGTGGGAATTTTAGTGGGTATGGAGTTTGCCACAAAGATTGAATTTGTTCACGCCAAGAAAAAGACGAGTCAATAGGCAACCTACGCGGATCGAAAGCGCGTATCGGTGGAAGCCATCGAAACTTGTATGGAACAAACAAAGAGTGCGTTTTCTGAAGCGATTCGATCGATTTGGCGAACATCGCGAAAGAGAGACGATTTGGCAGATACGGTGAATCAAGCATTGGCTTGGGCGAACACCCACACAAATCCCTGAATATACTAATGGAGGTCACAATTACAACCGAACGCGATTTAGCGACGGAAGCAGCCAAACACGGAGTGCGCTTCAGCACCGTTGCCACGAACGAAATGGTGGCAACTCAACTGCTTCGCCGTCAACTAACACGAACACATCCGCAGCCTCAACCAAATCCGTATCTGCGACCACTCGAGATCAGTAATCGATATTCGTATCCGGAAATTATTTGGGAAGGAATGTCGTGTTACCTGGATTCGTTTGTCAATCTTTTGTTGCGACCCGAAATGGAGTCGGTGCTTTGGTTAACCATTACTCATAGACCACATCCGGTATAGAGCATATGTCGAGATCAGATAGAACGTGTGCGTGATATCTGGCGAGACACAATCTTTTCTTTGCTTACGAAACGCAGAATCTCACTTCGTCCCTTTTTACAAACATTGCAAGATTGTGAAGATTTTATAAGCCCCGATACACCTTTCTGGACGACGTGTCTCAATGACCCGCTAGAATTTATCAATAACGCGTTTGTGCCGATTTTAAGTGTGGAATCATAGAAGATAGTGCAGGAATCGTTCAGAGAAAGATTAGAATACGTGTCAGTTCCCGATCACGAAGATATACAACCTGTCTTGAAAGGGGGCTCCATACCAACGACCAAGTATGAAATGTAGATATTAAATGTAAATGTGTCCGAAATCGATCAGGGACGATGGCTTTCGTCTCCCGACACGTTTTATACGGTCACGACAGACTTCCAACGAGACCCTCCGGTGTTTATTACGAAAGACAGCTGGGAATTTAGTGGAATTAAAAAGGTGTTTATTTAGAATAAAGGGAAACCCGATGAACGTGAAGTTCCGTTGGCTGCTCGCACCGACGAAATAGGGAGCTAGGTGACGAAACGGACTACGACGATGACACCATTTCATCCGAACACACATATTCTTATGATAGGCCTATAGGGCGAGGGAGGACAAACGTTAGAGGAAGTTGCTTTTACAATGGAAAAAGGGACTTCCAAGTGGAGCCTTATCGGAGCCATCGTATTCCGTCAGAGACACTATACGTGCGTGTGGCAGGATACGTCGGCTGACCGATGGGTTCACTATGATACAATGGATGTGCCGGAAGAAAAAACGAAGTCCGAGATTGAAAGACTCATTCTTGAAACAGGACGCTGTTTATTATACCGTGCTCATCCCTCTGCTCCTGTCGCTTGATTGTCTCTGGTGGGGCGAAGTTTCCACGCTATAGCGATCGCATTCGATTTGAAAGATTAATTCGCCGTCGAGATCGATGTCATCTTCGAGTGCCATAGGTTCGCCTCGATTATTTAAAAACTAAACAGGAATACCCACTAACCTAGCATATCCCTGTTCTTTCAGTTGGGCTCGGAATATCACTTGATTCGTGGCGATCGTGAACACGGTTCCAACGTTTGTCACGTTTGGAATACGTAAGATTCCCATAATAGCATCTGCTTTTGCTACGGATTCGTCGTTAGAAGTTACAAAATGATATCCACTTTGTTTGACAATCGGAGTGGAAACATAGACGGTTTTAAACCCGGTCACAGATTCATCCAAGTGGGACATTGTGGTTCCGAGAATTTGGATGGATGTTGGACGATCAATAATCGTAGGAAGAGTCATAAGATAAAAATTATCTTCCTGGCTTCCTATATATCTGGTAAGAGATCGCATCGATATGCTAAACATATGACGGGTTTTAGCGTTGGGACCTTGTGTCGACTAGGGAATACGGTTTGGATCCGGCGGAGGATAATGGCGATCTGTTTGCGAACCGAAGGATTGAAACGGATATCTCCCTGTATAGATTAAATTCTATGTCGAGGTTTCTGTCTACATTTTTATTTAGTATAGATGAGTTTCTATTCCGGGTTTGACTGAACGGAATATGCTTTAAACGTTCCATCGGATTGATGGATGCGCAAACACTATACTTTGGCGTTGGGTCCAAAACTTTGAGAAATTCCCGTGTCGGTGAAAAACAGTAGATTATTGTCGATCGAAAGTTTCTAAATACCGGGTCGATGATTATGACCAATCAATTGAATATGAATTCCTGTGAATGCCTTGACATCATTTAATTCTTGTTTGACTTTCATTGGAACCGAAACGTATGGCTTTATATCGAATACACGGTGCATCATCACGCCATCCATTGAATACCAGCTGTTTAATTCCTCCTACGTAGTGTTTCCCTTCATTAGAAAACGGCGCATTCTACCCGTCATTCCATTGGCTCCTCGCGCAATCGCTCCGTTCTCTATGTGTTTCTTACATAGACCGGCGTGTGACACTAATGTAGTTCCGATGATTCCAGCGAGGATCCCACAGTGTGCCATATAGAATGCTAATATTCCTTTTCCGGGTGAAAACCAGTCTCGTCTTGTGTGCGGTAAGTATCCTTTCGCCTGAATTGGATTCAGATACATATCTTGACCAAACACGGCAGCCAAATCGTGATTCCCCAGCACCCATATGAGGTCACCTCCATTACGTTGGGCTTCCTATTTGAGACTAAATATAATTCGCAAGCAAAGTATTTCGTCCCACGGAGTGATGGAGGGATTGGTTCCGTTTCGTTCCGCTCCATCTAATACGTCTCCCAACAGCACTACGCGCTGGTTGCCACCTTTCCATCGCCCCCAACGATTGATGAGGTGAGAAATATAGAGTGCCGTGATGAGACCTCGTGGATCGGCGTGAATATCACCAATGTATACGGTAGTTCGTATGATAGGATCCTATATGGGAGACGCTCGGAAGAAATAGGTCGTGGTTGTAAGATCCTACAGCCACGACTCGATCGATTGCGTAAATCGAGGCGGAACCATCATTCGTGATCCGGTGGAAGACATTATGAGTTTCTTGTTATATATTCCCTTATCCTAATTTTGCGCGAATCGACTTAATTCCTTTTGTGATTCCTAGGTTTAATTCAGATACCGATACTGTATATAGAAAGCTTTCCAGCATTTCTTTGTTCGCATACTAGCGGGGGATATGATGATCCGGTATGATGCTGTATAACTCACTTTGTTTGGAGCTGCTTCGATGATTAAAATGGTAAAGAGATTTGGAATTTCGCAAAGTCGAAAGGGTTTTTAGAAGCCCTTTATCTGAATCCTCCGCGACTTCCATCGCGTTCACAATTAAATCGTGGAAAAAATCGTGCGCCTTTTTGGTAACGAGAGCATCACTTAATACCGTGCGAACATCCTTTTGTTCTGATTTGGTGAGAGATTTGTTTTCAAAGCAGATGCGCACCGAAAACTCGCCGGGTTTCGCGGACGTCCGCTCTTTGGGCTTCTTCTTTGTATGTTTTGTTTCTATCAGTTCAACGTGATCGTCGGATCGAACAAATACCGATGTATCCAGTTTTTCTAACACAAATTCTTTGTTGTTTCTCTTTTTAAGATAATAGAGTGGAATTTTGATACGTTTAAGGAGAGTCATATCTAAGTAATATAGAATGACATACAATGTATGCGTGTTGGATTGGACGTTTTGTGTGATACACACGTTCTGTGCGATCCAGAGTTGGTGGAGATTTCGTCGACCCGGTGAAGATTTCCCTAGTCCCTGGTGGGAACACGAAGATGTGGGAACTATGTTTCACAAACGTTGTGGGGATATGCTCAAGGAATTTCAAACATAGTATTCACCTGATATGTATTATATCTGCCAGGATTGTCCACGGGAGACCATATGGAGAATGCGGATCGACCCAACCTATAAATCAAATCGGAACCACACAAAGATAGCGAAAGAGGGTAGTAGTGTGTGGGGTCGCGTGTTTGAAGAAGCGGCGTCCGTTCTTGCTGCTTCCGACATTCCCCATCGAATTGTGCGCGCCGCCGAAGCAGAGGCGGACGATTGTATTGCGGTAGTGTGCGACCATCTGACATCCGATTCCATCCATGTCATCACGGGAGATAGCGATCTGTATTAGTTAGAGAGTATGAAAGGTGTTACCTTATGGGATCGCAAGGGGGCGCGGTGGCGCGATCGGCTCAAAGGAGTGGATCCAACCCATTATATTTCGGCTAAATGTTATGCCGGGGATTCGGCCGATGGCATACCTAGCGTAGGGAACCGAATCGGACTTAAAACGGCGCTTGGATGGGTGACAGGAACTAAGGCGTGGCCAAAAGACCCCGCGCGTATCAACCGGGAACGCCTGGAGATCAACCGCACCCTGATTCTATTTTCCAGGATTCCATAGGAGATCCGGGAGAGGATTCAGGCAGAATATTTGAAAAATTGATGACGGATGAATGGGATCCAACCGCATATCACAATCATAGAAATATGTCGTTCGGTGCTTCTACGCTGGCTCATCGGATCCACACGGTTCCAACCAAAACAATGTTCGGTCGGTATGACGAATTTCAGGGAAACTTACAGGATGCAG
>Ga0222662_1000535_pt1 | contig 29810 bp, 27 predicted proteins | sample AntAcemetagen600_FD_179821 | JGI IMG/M metagenome (GOLD analysis project Ga0222662, IMG submission 179821) | Saline water microbial communities from Ace Lake, Antarctica - #600 | ecosystem: Environmental > Aquatic > Non-marine Saline and Alkaline > Saline | place: Antarctica: Ace Lake... | reverse complement strand
CTCACCACCCGGACGTCCGAGTCGACGAGCACCAGGGGGACGGGGCAGGAGACGTGCCAGGTGCCACCCCCATCGGCCGCGAGCGCGCCGTCAGGCTCGATGGTCGTGAGCACCGCAGCGCCCGCGTCATGCCCCCGAGCCAGGCCTGCGAACGCCGCGCGGAGGAGGCCATCGAGCGAGGTGAGCACCGCGACCCGAACGTCCCCGAAGGTCTCACGCTCGGGGAACCGACAGAGCAGGAGCCGCCCGCCCTGCGCAGCGACGCACAGCACGTGCTTCACGCCGAGCCGGTTCATGAAGTCGTCTTCGAGCTCGGTGAGCGCTTCATCCCCGCCCATGACGAGGTCAGCGAGCCGAGCGACGGAGTCCCCGGCATGCAGCAGCAGCGCCGGCGGCGCGAGTCCCCGGCCCAGCATGCGACGGGCTCGTTCATCGTCGAGGTTGTGGGTCCAAGCGGCGACTTCGCCGTCGTGGAGGCGCAAGGTGAGGATCGCCCCGTCGGCTCCGAGCAGGGACGACACCGCGCCGAGGAACTCAGGGCAGTTGACTCGGTCGCCCTCGACCTTCTCGACGAGAGCCCCCAGGCCGGCCGCCAATCGGAGCTGGCCCTGAATCGTCGTTCTCATCCCGCTCACAGGCACCCCGTCGGCTCTTTTTGTGCGCCGCGCTTATAGCAGTCGGCTCCAAGACCGGCTTGACGCTCACGCTTTGTGATTCGTGGGGCTATGCTCGCCGCACCATTGACTGAATGGTCATTCATCCCGCGCATTGTGAGGAATCTATGTCCGCCACCGAGTACACCGCAGCCCTCCGAGACATCAACTTCGTCCTCTTCGAGCAGCTCGGCGTGCAGGACATGAACCACGGTCACCTCGCCGACTTCGACGAGGGCATGTACCGGATGGTTCTGGACGAGGCCACGAAGCTCGCCGAGGGAACCATCGGACCGTTGAACAGCAAGGGCGACCGTCAGGGCTGCCGGTTCGACAACGGGAGCGTGACCACGCCGGATGGGTACAAGGCCGCCTACGACCTCTATGCGGAGAGCATGTGGAGCTCGACCGCGGTGCCGCCGGAGCTGGGAGGCATGGGCCTGCCGATGCCGGTGGCGATGGCCATCCTCGAGATCTTCACGGGCGCGTGTCCGGCGTTCTGCATGTACCCGGGGCTCACGACCGCGGCGGGCAACCTGCTCGCGCAGCGAGGCAGCGACTGGATGAAGTCGATCATCCTCCCCCACCTGGTGCAGGGCGACTGGGCCGGCACGATGTGTCTCACCGAGCCCCAGGCGGGCTCGGCGGTCGGCGACGCGAAGACCATCGCCCAGCGCGACGGGGACACCTACCTACTCAAGGGCAGCAAGATCTTCGTCTCGGGCGGCGAGCAGGACCTCACCGAGAACATCATCCACCTGATGCTCGCGCGCACGCCGGACGCCCCGGAGGGCATCAAGGGCCTGTCGCTGTTCATGGTGCCGAAGTTCATCGTCAACGACGACGGATCGATGGGCGGCCTCAACGACGTCAAGTGCGTGGGGATCGAGCACAAGATGGGCATCAACGGCTCGGCGACGTGCACGCTGGCGGTGGGTGACGGGGCGGGGGCTCGGGGCTGGATCGTCGGCGCCGAGGGCGAAGGCATCCGGCACATGTTCCTGATGATGAACGAGGCCCGCATCGGCGTGGGCGTGCAGGGCTACGCGGTGGCGTCCGCGGCGTACAACAACGCGCTGTCGTACGCCCGGGACCGAGTCCAGGGCACGAAGCTGGTGGATCTGAGCGACGCCTCGGCCCAGCGGGTGGCCATCATCGAGCACGCCGACGTGCGCCGGATGCTGCTGCGCATGCGATCGATGGTCGCCGGGATGCGCGCCCTCGGCATCACCCTGGGCAAGCTGGCCCAGGAGTGGGAAGAGGACAAGGAGAGCGAGAAGGGCAAGCAGACCCGGGACATCCTCGAGGTGCTGACCCCCATCTGCAAGGCGTGGTGCACGGACATGGGCTTCGAGGTCACTCGCGAGGCCATCCAGGTGTACGGCGGCTACGGCTACATCGGCGAGTACCCGGTGGAGCAGCACATGCGGGACGCCAAGATCTTCTCGATCTACGAAGGCACGAACGGCATCCAGGCCATGGATCTGCTGGGTCGCAAGCTGCCGCGCAAGGGCGGCATGGCGTTCATGCAGGTGGTGCAGTGGCTGAGCGACAAGGTCGCCGCGGCCCAAGAGACCGGCGCGTTCGACGCCGAGGTGGCGCTCATCCAGAAGAGCCAGGAGCGGCTCGGCGCGTGCGCGATGCACCTCAGCCAGGTCGGCATGAGCGGCGACCAGGAGGGCGCGGTGTCCCACGCGGTCGACATGCTCGCTCTCTTCGGCGACGTCGTCATCGGAGCCCTGCTCGCCGAACAGGCGGCGGTGGCCCACGGAAAGCTGGCCACCCTGGCGAGCGAAGCCAGCGTCGACCTTACCGACACCGAAGCGCGCAGTTCCTGGCTCCAGGGGAACGACGAAGCGAAGTTCTACGCCGGCAAGGCGGACAACCTGCGCTTCTACGCCCACCAGCACCTGCCCCGCACCGCGGCCCTCAAGCACGCCATCACCAGCACCGACCGCACGGTCATGGAAGCCGTGCTCTAAGGCTGCGCCAGCAGCCAAGGGGTGCGCCAGCAGCCCAACCCAAGGGGTGCGCCAGCAGCCCGACCCAAGGGGTGCGCCAGCACCCCAACCCTGTTCGCGACCAGAGTCTCGCGGGGGTGGGTTGGGGGGCGGGGCGATGGGTGGAGCGGGGCGTGGGGGGTCGGGAGGTGCACCGCGCAGTCATTGCGGTTCGCAGAAGAGGTGAGTGGCGTTCGAGGTCGAGGAGGCCACGAGGAGCGGAGGGAGACGCACCTAGGTGCGTCGCACTGACCGACGAGGCAGACGACGAAGAGATCGGGCGTCAATCAGGTCTTCTGCGCGGTGACCTCCCGATCCCCCACGCCCCGCGTGCACATCCTCAAACTCCCGTCCCCCAATCCCCCGCCGGTCGAACTCCCCTACAACCGCGGCTTGATGAGCGCGATCGCTGCTGGCAACACCACCAGGTCCGCCACCAGCGCCAGCGCGATCGTGAACGCGGCCAGGGCCCCGAAGTTGTTGTTCGGCGTGAACGAGGCGACCAGCATCGAGCCAAACGCCGTCGTCAGGATGGCCGTCGTCATCACCAGCGCCCGCCCGGTCACCCGCAGCGTGCGCTCGGTGGCCTCGGCCAGGCTCAGCTTGCTGCTCGCCAGCGCCCTGAACTGATGCAGGAAGTGCAGGGTGTCATCCACCACCAACCCCAGCGCCACCGCGCCGGTCGTCGCCGTGCCGGGGTCCAGTCGCACCCCCGTCCACGACATCACGCCGAGCGCAAAGCCGATGGGCAGGATGTTCGGGATCATCGAGAACAGGCCCAGCTTCACCGAGCGCAGCGCGATGGCCATGAACACCGACACCAGCACGAACGCCAGCGCCAGCGAGCGGATCATCGTCTGGAGCAGGTACTTCTCCATGTTGTGGATGAGGCGGCTCTGCCCCGTCGCCGACGCCTTGACGTTCAGCGGACCGAACTCCACCCCCAGCCGGCGCTCCAGCTCGGGGATGTACCCGGTCAGCTCGGTGACCTTGCTGAGCTGCACGCTGGCCGTGATGCGCCCTTTGCGGAACCCAAAGTCCACCATGCGGTCGAGCTCGCCCGGGTCGTCCAGCATCAGCAGCAGCTGACTGACCTCCGCCCGGCTGTCGGGCACGCGCCGCTCCACCTCAGCTCCGCCCCGCTGCGCCTTGCGCAGCTCCGACACGAAGTCCGCGAGCGAGATGGTGGTGCCGATGCCGTCCAGGGTCTCCATCCAGTCCTGGATCCTGACCATCGCCTCGAGCACCGCGGGGTCCTTCACCCCGTCGTCGTTCGGCGTCTCGATGAACACCTCCAGCGTGGTCGTGCCGGCCATGTGCGCGTCCACGAACTCCACGTCGGTGCGGACCCGCTCTCCCTGGTGGAAGTACTCCAGGACATTGGCGCCCATCTGTAGGCGCGGCAGGCCGGACAGCGACACCGCCAGCAGCAGCACACTCACCGCCACCACCTTGCCCGGATGCCGCTCGGCGAGCAGGCTCAGCGCGAGCAGCACCCGGTCGAGCAGTCCGCGGGCCCCGCCGTCCGACACGTCGTCCTCGGCGACCGTCTGCTTCGGTTCCGGCAGGAGCGGCAGAAGGAGCGGGCCCAGGGCATAGGTCAGCACCAGCGCGATGACGGCCCCGGTCGCTGAGAGCGCGCCGAACTCCCGCACCGGACGCAGGCTTCCCGCCCACAGCGACATCAGCCCGCCCACCGTGGTGAGCGTGGTGTAGAAGCACGGCGCGAAGAGGGCCCTAAGCGCTTGCTCCGCCGCGGTCTTCCCGTCCATCCCCTGCCCGCGCAGCAGCACCGCTCGGCTGGTCACGTGGATCGACGACGCGATCCCCAGCCCCAGGATCAGCGGGTAGATGATGTTGTGCACCACCGTCATGCCGATATCGAGCGCGCCCATCAGCCCCGTCACCCACAGGCAGCTCAGCAGCACCACCAGACCCGGCAGCAAGAGCGCCCGCACCGTCCTGAACAGGAACAGCACCACCAGGATGATCGCGAGGATCATCAGCGGGAAGATGATGAGCAGATCGCGCTGGGTGTAGCGCAAGAACGCGTCATCGAGCATGGGAGGCCCGGCCACCGCGACGTGGCCGCCTCGCTCAGCCTGGATGCGGTCCCCCATGGCGCGCAGCTTGCTCGCCAGCTCGATCTTGTACCGATTGTCCTCCAGCCGATGCTCGACGGTGACCATGATCGCCGGCACGTCTCCGGCGGTGTTGATCATGGAGCCGACGAACAGATCGTCCTGGAGAATGCGCGTCTTGAGCGCCGCCAGATCGGGCGGCTCGTCAGCGTCGGGGTCCCACAGCGGCGTCACCGTCAGCAGGCCAGGCGTGCCGATGACCTCGCTCGATGTCGCCAGCGAGCGGGCCTCCCGCACGTCGGTCAGCCCCGCCACCTCCTCGGTGAAGCGGTGCAGCGCCGCCATGCCGTCCGGCGTCCAGAGCTCCTTGTCCTCCCAGGCCATGATGACGACCTGGTCGGACGAGAAGACATCGAGGAACTCGTGGTAGGCCGCGAGGTCGGGGTCCGTCTCCAGGAAGTAGACGTCGATGCTGGTGTCGAACCGGATCGAGGTCGCCTGCCAGCCCGCAAGCACCGACACCGCCGCGATGGCGAGCACGATCAGGGCACGAATGCTGCGGGACGTCGGGTACACCCAGGGCTCCTCGGGTTCTGCCGCCGCTATCGCTCGGTGAAGGTCGGCTTGCTCTTCTGCATCCACGCGGCCACGCCCGCCATCGGGTCCGGGCCCGTCAGGCACTCGACCTGCGCGGCGGCCTCATTGGCCAGAGCCTCCTCCATGGTCACGCCCAGGCCCTTGCGCAGGTTCGCCTTGCCCAGGCGCAGCGCCTTCTGGGGACCCGCCGCCAGCCGCGTCGCCAGCGCATGCGCGCGGTCCGTCAGCTCTTCGGGCGACACCATCTCGTTGAGGATGCCCAGGCTCAGGGCCTCCTCGGCGCCGATGAGGCGGCTCAAGTAGAACAGCTCCAGCGCCTTGCTCAGCCCCACCAGCCGGGACAGCGAGAGCGAGCTCCCCCCATCCGGCACGAGCGCGATCTTGCTGAATCCCTGGCTGAACCGCGTCGTGTGGGCGCCGATGCGCAGGTCGCAGGCCAGGCTCAGGTCCATGCCGAAGCCCACCGCGTCGCCAGGCACCGCCGCGATGCTGGGCCGCGGGAAGTTCCACACCGCCAGCAGCAGCTTGTGGAAGAGCCCCATGTTCCGGTGCGCCGCCTCAGCACCGCCCTGCAGCGCCGCCGCGTTCGCGATGAGGTCAGCCCCCGCGCAGAACTCGCCGCCGGCGCCGGTGAGCACCAACACGTTGATGTCATCCCGGTCGTGCAGCGCTGCGATGGCGTCGCCGAGCGCGTCCACCATGGCGAGCGTCAGCGCGTTCTTCTTCGCGGGTCGATTGAGGGTGACGGTGGCGATTCCGTCGGCGATCTCGAGGAGGTAGTCGGACATATGCGCGCGAGGGTAGCGGACAGAGGCCCCCGGGGCGCTTCCGCTCGGTCCCGGGACGGGCTTGATCAGTCCGCGTCGATCAGCGCTTCCAGCTCATCGAGGTAGCCCGAAAGCACATCCACGCCACGCTGCCAGAACGCCGGGTCCGCCAGATCCAGCCCCAGCTCGCCGAACAGCTCCGCCGGAGGACGGGATCCGCCCGCGCCGAGCAGCGCGTGATAGTCCGCCACAAACGCGTCACCGCGCTCCTTCCACAGGTCGAACAAGGCCAGGGTCAGCATCTTCCCGAACGCATAGGAGTAGCAATAGAAGCGCGCGAAGATGAAGTGCGGCACCTGGATCCACCACCAGCGGTCCCGCTCGCTGTCCAGCTTCACGTCCGGCCCCATGAGCTTGCTCAGCTCGGCGAACCACAATGCGCTGTAGTCCTCGGCGCTCGCGATGCCTTCAGCCCGTCTGGCGTGGGCCGCGAGCTCCCAGTTCACGTAGGTGATCTGCCGGAACGCGGTGCCCATGGCGTCGTCGATCTGGCGCGCGAGCAGCTTGCGGCGCAGGGCTGGGTCGGCGTCCTCCATGAGCAGCTCATGCAGCCAGAGCTCAGCGAACACCGAGGCGGTCTCGGCCATGGGCGTGCCGGTGTGCATCGTCAACGCGTCCTGCTCGCGCTGGGCGAGGCTGAAGTGCCACGCGTGCCCGAACTCGTGGGCGAGGGTGAAGGTGTCGTCGAGCTTGTCCGCGTGGTTGAGCATCACGAACGCGTGGTCGGGCGTGCAGGCGGACGAGCAGAACGCGCCGCTGCGCTTGCCCTTGCGGGGGAAGACGTCCACCCAGCCGTTCTCCAGCGCATGCGACGCCCAGGTGCCCGCCTCAGGCGCAAAGCGCTCAAACGCCGCCACGACCAGCTTCTGCGCGTCCTCCCAAGACGACGCGGGCTCCTCCCCGAACGCGGGCATGTAGGTGTCCTCAAACCCGTAGTCATCCAGCCCCAGCACGCGCGCGCGGATGCGGTGCCATCGATGACTGATGGTGGGGAACGCGGCGGTCACCGTGTCGATGAGCGAGCGCACGATCTCGGGGGAGAGCCCATCCCGCAGCACGGTCTGGTGCAGCACGTCGGGGTGCCCGCGCTCCGCCACGTCCGAGCGGTGGTCGTCAAAGATCGTGTTGAAGCAAAACGTCAGGACGTGCGACTGGCCCCGGTGGGTAGCGACCAGCGACTCCATGGCTGCCTGGCGCATGGCTCGGTCGGGATCGGTGCGACGCGAAGCCACCTCCGAGCGGGTCAGCTGCATGGTCTCGCCGTCGATCTCGAGCGGGAAGCTCAAGGCCGAGGAGACCTCCATGTACAGATTCACCCATGCCTGCTTCGCGGTGACGTTCTTGCGGGCGATGGTGCGCTCGGCGTCCTCGCTCAGGGTGTACGGCGCGAACAGCAGCTCCTGCCGCAGCCACCAGTCGTGGCTCGCGAACGCGCTGCGATCGGGCAGCGAGTCGAAGTGATCGGGCCCCAGCCCCGCGATCTCGACACCGAGGAACGCCAACTGCTGGTTGACGGTGCTCAGCAATCCCTCGGCCTCGGCCTGATCCGCTTTGCGCGCGTCGCTCGACGAGTCCACGGACACCCGCAGCATGGGGTACTGGTAGTACCGCCGGGCGAGGCGCTGGATCTCCGCCAGCTCGCACGCCATCCGCTCGATGCCCGCGCCGTTCAGCGCTGCCACCTTGCCCTTGTAGCTCCCGGCGAACGCGCTGGACGCCGCGAGGATGGCCGCCCGATCCGCAGCGCGCTGGGGGTCGTCCGGCGAGGCGTACAGGGTGCTCAAGTCCCAGACGGTGTTCGAACTCTCGGGGCTAATGGGGGCATTCATCCAGTCGTCCTCCGGCAGGCGGGGAGTGTAGTCCGCGAGAGTGCCCCTGCCAGCGCGGAAGTGTCTGAGCAATCCTGACGCTGCTAAGACGCGCCCATGACCAACAACGACGTGCTTCGACGGCTCCGCTTTGCGCTCGACATGAACGATGACGCCATGGTCGCCCTGTTCGACTTTGGCGGGCTCGCCACCCACGTGGAGCAGGTGCGGGGTTGGATGGGGCGCGAGGACGATCCCGACGCCCTGCCCTGCCCCAGCGACATCCTGGAGATGTTCCTGGACGCGCTCATCCTCAAGCGCCGCGGCCCGCCGCCGGAGCACGCGAAGCCGCCGCCGCAGGAGCCCCTGAGCAACAACTCCATCCTCAAGAAGCTGCGCGTAGCTCTCAAGCTGCGGGACACCGACATCGTGGACCTGATGGCGCTGGGCGGGCGCAACGTGTCCAAGGCCGAGGTCGGCGCCCTGTCGCGGCCCCGGGGACACAAGAACTATCGCGAGCTGGGCGACCAGCACATGCGCGCGTTCCTCGCCGGGTTGACCCAGTCGCTGCGCGGCGACGCGAGCTGAGTCTCTAGATGTCGCGCCGGCGCAGCTTCCCTGCGGAGTCCCGCGGGAGGGGCTCGGCGGCGATCACCCAGTCCTTGGGACGCTCGTGGGCCGCCAGGCGGTCCCGGCAACGCGCCGTCAGGGCGTCCAGGATCTCGGCCGGCTCGGGGCTCTCCACCACAAGCCGCACCACCGCCACCACCCGCTGCCCCCACGAGGGATCGGCCCGTCCGACGACGGCCACCTCCACCACGGACGGGTCCTCGGCGATGACCTGCTCGACCCGCCACGGAGAGACGTTCTCCCCGCCACTGACGATGAGGTCGCTGCGCCGGTCCAGCACCACCAGGCGCCCGTCCGGCAGCAAGCGGCCCAGATCCCGGGTACGCAGCCAGGCCGTCGCTGGCGCGCTTGGCTCGCCCAGGTAGCCCTCCATCCGGGACGGCGTGCAGACCTCGATCGTGTCGTCGCCCGCGATGCGCAGGCTCACTCCGGGCAAGGGCGCCCCCGCGGATGGCGGCGCGTGCGGTCCCGTCGGGCTCTCGAGAGTGATGGTGGAGCCCGCCTCGGTCATCCCGTAGGTCGCCAATGCAGGCACGCCGAGGGCGCGGCAGCGAGAGAGCAGCGCAGGCGTGGTGGGACCGCCGCCCACCATCACCGCCTTGAGCGACGGGGATGGCGGCAGACCCACCTCCAGCGTGCGCTCCAGGCTCCGGGCGACAAACGAAGCGTGGGTTGCGTGCTGGGCGAGGTGCTGAGCGGAGCGGTGGGGCTCGAACCGGTCGTCCAGCAGCATCGCTGCGCCCCGCAGCACGCAGCGAAGAGCGACGGCGATGCCGCCCACGTGGCTCATCGGGAGCGCGCTCAGCCAAGCATCGCCTCTCTGCAGGTCGGTGGCCTCGGAGACGACGCGCGCCGACGCGAGCAAGCGCGCGAACGGCAGCCGAACCCCGCGGGCGAGGCCGGTGGTGCCCGAGGTGAAGACGACGAGCCCCGGGAAGGGCGCGATGGGCAGCGCGAGGCGGCGCTCCCGTTCGTCGTCGTCGAGACCGCTCGCCAGAGGAACGAGGCAGGCGCCGTCACGCTCGGCGGCCAGGAGCCGCACGAGGAAGGCAGGCACATCCTGCGCGTCCACGAAGTGGGTCGCGGGCTCGGACTGGGTCGCGGCGACGCGGGCAGCGAGGTCGGCCCAGGTCCAGCGGGCTCGGGGATGCACCAGGGCCGGCGCATCGGGCGTCTCGGTGGCGTGTCGGACCCACGCCGCGGCGAGCGGACTCATCGGGAGCCGGGCAGGACCACGCCGTGGCCGGCCCGCGTGGGCACCGTCAGTCGCCCGCCCTGGATGACCTCCACGGCCGCGACGTCGTCGGCGAGCCACGAGCCCGCGCCCAGTCCATGGGCTCGACGCTGGTCGGCCGAAACGAGCCCATCGAGCGCGGCAGCGAGGTGGAGGGCGGCGGTGCGCTCCACAACGGAGCCGAGGAAGCCCGTCACGACGACGTCCACACCGCGCTCCCGGGCGAGGCTGGCCACCTCCATTGCGCGGTCGAGGCCGCCCAGGCGCATGGGCTTGAGCACCAGCAGGTCGGCGGCGTCCCCATCCAGCAGCGCCCGGGCGGAACAGAGATCCATCACCGACTCGTCCGGCGCGATCGGCACATCGCCCTCGGCCCGCACCCGCGCCATCGCCGCGACGGCGTCGGGGCCCGCGGGGACGGGCTGCTCGCAGTACTCGAGCCCCACAGACGAGAGCGCGCGCAGCGCGTGCAGCGCGTGCTCCGCGTCGGCCCAGGCGCCGTTGGGATCGATGCGCAGGGCCACGTGGGGGCCCACGGCCGCGCGCACGGCGGCGAGCCGTCGCGCGTCGGCGGGCACATCGGTCCCCACCTTGAGCTTGAGGGTCTCAAACCCGGCCTCTACCGCGGTCCGGGCGCTCTCGGCATCGGCCACCAGCGCGTTCACCGCCACGCTCGTGGTGCCCTCGCCATCGGCCAGCAGCGTCACCAGGGGCACGCCGAGACGACACGCAGCGAGATCGTGCCGGGCCAGATCGAGCGCGGCCGCCGCCGCTGGACAGCCAGCGAGGAGACCATCGACGTCGCCGCCCCGAAGCAGCGCTCCCTTCAGCGCAGTCAGTGCCGCCTCGCACTGCGCCACCGTCTCGGTCCCGGCCCACACCAGCGGCGCCGCCTCTCCCACGCCGCACACGCCGTCGGCGTCACACACCGAGAGCAAGAACACCGTTCGGACGTGCAGGGTCTCCTGGGCGGTCACCAGCGGTCGCCGCAGCGCGAGGTCGTGGCGCCGCACCGACACCGACACCAGCGGCGCCGGGAGAGTCATGACCCCATCTCCGGGAACATGAGGGCCGGCAAGAGCAGCAGCGCGAAGATGAGCTGCAGCTTCGCCGTCGCGCCGAGCATGCGGTTCAGCGTGGGGCCGTCGCGGTGCAGACCCACCGTGTTCGCCGTGCGGGCTGCGTGAGGCAGGCTCAGGAACACGAGCGCCGCGGTCACGGGCAGCGCGCTGGTGCCGATGAGCAGCGCGACCACTGCGTATCCGGCGAACAGCTCCAGCGCGAACCACCAGCGGCCGCCGCGCTCACCGAGCCGCACCGCCATCGTGCGCTTGCCCGCCGGAGCGTCCGTCTCCAGATCCCGCAGGTTGTTCACGCTCAGCACCGCCGCCGCGATGCCGCCGATAGGCACCGAGAGCGCCACCGCCAGCCCGTCCCACAGCCCGGTCTGCACGAACGTCGTGCCCGCCACCGCCGCCAGACCGAAGAACAGGTAGACAAACAGGTCGCCGAGGCCGTGGTAGCCCAGTGGGAACGGCCCCGCCGTGTAGGCCACCGCGCTCACCAGCCCCGCGAGCCCGATGGCGAGGATTGGCCAGCCGCCGATCTGCACCAGGTACAGGCCCACCACAAAGGCCGCGATCATGCTGACCGCGAGGCCCACGAACATCTGCCGCTCGGTGAGAAGACCTTGCTGGGCCGCCCGTGGTGGCCCCTTGCGGTCGTCGTTGTCGGCGCCAGAGCGGAAGTCGAAGACATCGTTGGCGAGGTTGCTGGAGATCTGCAGGAGCAGCGCGCACACCAGCGCGACCAGCGCGGGCAGGAGCGAGAACCCACCCCGGGTCGCCGCGACGCCGCTGCCCACCAGCACCGGCGCCAGCGAGACCGTCAGCGTGTGGGGGCGGATCGCCAAGATCCACGCCTGCATCGAGCCCGGCTGGATGACCGCCGCGCTCACGCCCGTCGCCCGTCGAGCAGCTCCAGCACGCCCAGCTCCACGTCTTCCCAAAAGCTGACGTGCCGGGCCACGCTGTCCTCGCGATCCACCACCAGCTCGACCAGCCGTGTGCGCTCGGTCGCAGGGCGCAGCGCGGTGCGCAGCTCGTCCAGACTGGTGGGGCAGGCGTAGTCCACCCCAAACAGCGAGGCCGCGGACGCAAAGTGGGTCGTGTGCGGGGTCAAGAACAGCGGGGCGAACGCGCCGCCGCTCTCAGCCGCAGCCGTGGTCGCCAGGGGCAGGTAGCGGAAGATGCCGCCGCCGCTGTTGTTGATGACGACGAGCACGATGGGGGGCGCGCCGCGCTCGCAGGCAGCGAGGCCGCCCAGGTCGTGCAGGAACGCCAGATCCCCCATGACCGCCCAGGTCGCCCGGGACGGATCCGCAGCAGCGGTGCCCAGGGCTGTGGAGACCAGTCCGTCGATGCCATTCACCCCCCGGTTGGCGAACACCTCTACCGGGCCGCCTTCCCAGAACGCGTCGAGCTGCCGGACCGGCATCGACGAGGACACCAGCAGCCGCGCGTGGGGCGTCATGCTGCGCTCCAGGGCCGCGAGCAGGGTGCCCTCGAAGCCAACCGGTGCCTGGGCGATCGAGCGATTCCGCGCCGCGCGCACCACGACCTCGGCGTCCAACCAGGTGAACAGCCAGCGGCTCGGCGGCAGCTCGCGCCGCATGCCGATGGCGCCGGAGAGAGCGACCGGATCCGCGCGCACGAACCAGGTGCCGAGATGGTTGGGGTCCTCGCGGTCAGGCGATGGGTCCACGACGATGCGGTCCACGCCGAGGTGCCGCTCCAGCCACTGACCGATGTACTTGCAGGTCGGGGTGCGGCCCACGTGCAGGACCAGATCCGGGGCGAGCTTCTCCTGCACGGCGCGCGAGCGAAGGAACGCGTCGTAGCCCGAGACCACCGGCGCCCCAGGGCTGCGCAGACCCGAGATGGGGTCGGCGAGCAGCGGGGCCCCCAACGCCACCGCCAGGTTCAGCGCGCCGCGACCCGCCTGGGGCCCCGCCACGACCACCGGGCGCTCCGCCGCGAACACGCGCTCACGAAGATCCGCCAGGGCCGCGCCGCTGAGCACGGGGTTGCCGTGGTCCGCGCCGGCGAAGAGCCGCCCGTCAGGCCGCCCGTGCACCGCGAGCGGGTCCTGCTCTGCGAGGTCTGCGGGCACGTCCCCCGGCACGAACACCTCGCTCAAGGGCTCATCGAACTGCACGTTGAAGTGCACCGGCCCGGCGTGGGGGTCGCCACCAGACTCCAAGGCGCGCCCCACGCGCGTGCGAAGCCAGCGCAGCCAGCGGCCCGTCGGCTCGGGCGGGCCAATGGTCTGGCGGAAGCGCACGTAGGGCGCGAAGAGCGCGTCCTGCTCCATCGTCTGGGGCGCGCCGGCGTCCAGCAGCCGCGGCGGGCGGTCTGCGGTCAGCACCACCAGCGGGATCCGCGACGCGTCCGCTTCAATGACGGCGGGCAGGTAGTGCGCCCCTGCCGTGCCGGACGTGCAGACCAGGGCCACGGGCCGGCCCGAGGCGCGGGCGAGGCCGAGGGCGTAGAAGCCGCCGGTGCGCTCGTCGGGGTGCACGCTGACGGTGAGGCGCGGCTCGGCGTGGGCGGCGAGCGCCAGCGGCGCGGAGCGGGACCCTGGCGACAGGCAGACGTGCCGCACGCCGCCGCGAATCAACTCATCGAGCAGCGTCTGGGCGCCGAGCACATTGCGGTTCGGCGCCAGCATCGCGCTATCCCTCGACGAGCAGGTCGCGCAGGGCGCGCATCTTTTGCTCGACCTCGCGAGCCTCGCGGGCCGGATCTGAGCCCGCCACGATGCCGGCTCCGGCGAAGAGCCACAGGGCGTCGCGCTCGAACAGGCCCGAGCGGATGGCGACGCAGATGTCGCCGTCGCCGCCCTGCTCGACCACCCCGACCCCGCCGGCGTACCAGCCGCGATCCAGGCCCTCGTGCTGGGCGATCCACTCCTTCGCGCGCTCCGCGGGCACGCCGGCCACCGCCGGGGTGGGATGCACCGCCGCAGCCAGGGTCAGCACCGACGGCGTCTGCTGCGCACCCAGCTGCACCGCGAACGGCGTGTGCAGGTGCTGCACGTTGGCCAGCTTGCGCAGGGTCGGGACCGACGGAGCGTGCACCCCATCCGGTTCCGCGAAGCCGCCCAGGCGCTCGCGCAGGAACCCGACCACCGCTTCGTGCTCCCGGCGCTCCTTGTTGTTCGCCATCAGCAGCGCGCCCAGGTTTGCATCGGCGGCAGGCTCATCCGAGCGCCCCACCGTGCCCGCGAGCGCATCGGCCAGAGCGGTCCTGCCGTGGCGCGCCACGAGGCGCTCGGGCGAGGCCCCGGCAAACGGGCGACGGCCAGCCGGCTCGATCCAGAACCGGAAGCACCGAGGGAAGTTCCGGGCAAAGCCCGCGAGCACCGCGACCGGGGTGGTGCGACGGACGCGACCAAAGCGGCGCGAGCGCGCCACCGTCACCTTGTCGAGGTGACCCGCGCGAATGGCGGCGAGCCCGTCAGCGACGAGATCCTCGTACGGGTCGGCCAGATGCGGCTCCATCGAGGGCGCCGTCTCCACCATGCCCAGCCCGCCGGAGCTCGCGGCCAGCGGCATGCTCTTCGGGGCGGCGCTCCGAGCCGCGTCGGCCACAAAGCCCCACGCGGCCTGAGTCGCGGCGCCCACAGTCTCGGTGGGGCCATCCGCGCTCGCGGGCGCGCTCGTCAGCCCCGCCGACGCTGCGTCGAGTCGAGCCGTGAGCCACACGGTCGCCGTCGCCTCGTCCATTCCGCTCGGCGCCACCGCCACCAGGCTGCGCACGCCGTCCCGCTCGATGAGCGACACCTCGGGCATCACGAGCCGCCCCGCGGCCCAGTCCGCCCACGGACCGCGCTGCGCGCGCTGCCCGCTGAAGCCAAACCCACCGACCAGCACCGGCCGCTCCGCGCCGTCGCCGAGGTGGCTCAGCTCCGCGAACGTGTCCTGGGCTCCCGCATGCAAAGCCTCGATGCGCTGGTCCCCGTCCGCCTCGACCACTGCGGCCTCACCGAGGCCCGCGACGGTCAAGCCGTCCGGCGCCGAGAAGAAGCAGCGCCCGGGGAGGGGCCAGGCCACAGCCAGCAGGCGCTCGGGCGGGTAGTCCGGCGCGAGGCGCGACAGCGTGAAGCGGCTCACCGGACCTCCCCGACGTAGAGCCACGCGAGGCCCCACAGCAGTGGCGTGGACTGCAGGTGCTTCAGACCCGCGGGCTCCAGGTACTGGGCTACGAACTCCGCGCCCGCCGGGAAGGCCGCGGACGTGCGCGGCAGGTACTCATAGGCGGCGCGGTTGCCCGTCATCAGCCCGCCGATGAGCGGCATGATGACCCGCGAGTACCAGCGAAACAGCACGCCGAACAGGCCGCCGGGCTGACCGAACTCGAGCACCAGCACCTTGCTACCGGGCTTGCTGACCCGCGCCATCTCGGCGAGGCCGGCCCGGGGGTCGACGACGTTACGAATCCCGAACGACACGGTGGCGCCGTCGAACTCGTCATCGCCGTACGGCAGCGCCATCGCGTCGGCCACCGAGAACGAGAGCGCGGGCTTCACTTTGGCGGCGGCGCCCTTCGCTTTTGCGATCTCGATCATGTTGGGCGTGAAGTCCGTGCCGACCACCTCGCCGTCGGGCCCCAGAGCGCCCGCGAGGGTCAACGCCAGGTCACCGGTGCCGCAGCACACGTCGAGCAGCCGCGCGTCGGGCTTCGGCGCCATGATGCGCAGCGCCTTGCGTCGCCACAGGTGATGCATTCCGCCGCTGAGCACGGTGTTGGTGGAGTCGTACTTGCCGGCGATGTCGCCAAACATCGTGCGGACCACCTCGGCCCGATCCTCGGGCGGGAGCTGCTCGGCGACGTCGGGGCTGGCGTGCGCGGCGCTCATCGGGCCCGCTCCGCCATGCCCTTCGCGACCGAGGCGAGCGCATCGCGGGCGCCGCTCGGCGGCAGGACCGACAGCGCCGCCAGAGCGCGAGCGGTGTGCTGCGCGATGAGGGTACGGGTGGAGTCGCGGGCGCCGGTGTCGGCCACTGCGTCCACCAGATCCTGGGCGAGCTCGGGGTCCAGGCTGGATGCCTCGACCTGCTCGCCGGCGTGGTCTCTGGGCTCCAGTTGCGCCGCCGCCGCGACGCGCTCCGCCAGGGCCGGCTCCTCGGCCAGCGCCAGCAGCACCGGGTACGTCAGCGTGCCGCCCTGCACGTCCTGGAGCACGTTCTTGCCGATGGATGCGGGGTCCTGCTCCAGATCCAGCAAGTCGTCGAGGAGCTGGAACGCGATGCCGGTGTGGTGCCCGAACTTCATCAGCGTGCGCACGGTGTCGTCTGGCGCGCCGACCGAGCGAGCGCCCGCCTCCACAGCCCACTCGAACAGCGAGGCGGTCTTGCCCTTGCTGACCGCGAAGTAGTCGTCAGCGGTGACATCGGTGCGAAAGCGGTTCTCGAGCTGCAGCGACTCGGCGGCGATCATGCGGCGCAGCACATCCAGCATCGACGGGAGCAGCCCGGGAACGCCCGCGGCTTCAATCAGGCCCAGCGCCTGCACCAGCAGCAGGTCGCCGCCGAGCACCGAGGCGCCGTTGCCAAAGACAAAGCGCGACGTAGGTCGGTCCCGGCGGGTGTCGCCGAGGTCGATGACGTCGTCGTGCAGAAGGGTGGCGTTGTGGATCAGCTCCGCGACCTGCGCGAGCAGCACGATCGACGGGGGCGGCTCTCCGGGCGGGAAGGCCTTGGCCACGAGCAGGCACAGGATGGGCCGCACGCGCTTGCCGCCGACCTCCATCAGGTGCGCCGCGGCGGCCGCCACGGTGTGCTGGGTGGGATCGACGACCGTGCTCAGGCCCTGCTCGAGCTTCAGCAGGTCGGCCGAGAGGGTGTCGGCCAACGGCAAGAGCCGCTCCTTGACGCCACTGAGGTCGTGGGTCGAGGCGAGCCGCAAGAGGGCTTGACGAGCTGTGGTCTGTGGCATGCAACTTCCGTAGTTTGTTAGAAGTTTCAAATTCATTTGAAACTTATGAACGCTCAGAAGAGAAGTCAACGAGCAGCTAGCTCGTGCAACGATCCGTTGCGGTGTGAGGGAGTTCGCGGCGCTCGTATAGAGCGCGAGGGCGCGCAGGGGAAGCGGAAAGCGTCCAAATCACGGCCTGGGCGGTTGCAGGGGCCAGGTCCTACTGCGCGGCTCCGAATCCCAGACGCGCGCGCATCATCGCCACCACCCAGGCCACCAGCGGCAGACCGGTCAAGAGCGAGAGTCCGAGGCGGCCCCAAGGGACCGCAGCGCCGGGCTGGATGGCCAGGTAGAGCGCCTGAATGGCGTGGTGGTTGCTCAGCGGCGCCAGCAGCCACAGCCACGATCCGGTCAAGAAGAACCCGGCCACGGGCACCGAGGTGAACACGAACAACAGCGACTTGAGCAGCGCGATGGCGGCGACCTGGTCCTGGGCGAACGTCGCGACGAGAAAGCCGAGCAGGAGCGCCGCGGGCAAGGCGCCGAGGCACGCCACCAACAGGGGGACCAGGGGCGTCGGGCCGAGCAGGATCCACGTCGCTGCCACCCCGAGGGGCAGGCTGACCGCCGCCACGCCGAGTACCTTCGCGGTCAGATACTCCGCGAAGCTCACCGGCGAGGTGGTGAACACGCGCAGCGTGCCGCTCTCCTTCTCTTCGAGCACCAGGAAGCCGATGGCGATCCCACCCAGGAGCAGCACGGTGAACGCCATCAGGGCGCCGAGGATGAAGCGAAGCCGGGACGCCTCTCCGCCGAGGGACTCCCACTGCACGTCCAGGTCGGGCCCTGCGGCCGCGTCGAGGACCATCCCGGGCACCGCCTGCACCCACGCCGCCTCGTTTCCCTCCAGCACCACGGTCGGCAGACCGCCCTCACCGGCGATGACCCCGGGCACATCGTCGATGCGCTGCACCCGCTCCATCACCGCGCTGCGGTCGGGCAGCACCAACGCTTTGCCCGCTTCGTCCAACGCGGCCACCACCGCTACGTCCACGTCGGCGGCGACGGCGTAGGTGAGGCCGGGGCCCTCGAGGATGGGCAACAGCAGTCGGAAGCCAAACGCCATCACCAACGGGCTCAGGATGAGGTAGGTGATGATCGACTCGCGCCGACCGCTCTGCACGTCTTTGCGCATCACCGCCAGGATCCGGGACAGCGAGAAGCTCATGCTCGCTCCTTCATCAGCCGCTGGTGCACGGCGAGCGTGCCCCCGACCGCGCACACCAGCAGAGTGACGCCGATGAGCGCGAAGCTCCCGCTGACGATGGCGGCGCGCCCAGTCGGAAAGAGCAGCTCGCGTCCGCCGAACATCACCGCCCAGGTGGGGATGAAGTCGAGGCCGGGGATGGACGCGGATGGCAGCGAATAGCCGACCATCGGCAAGCTCAACACCAGCCCCACCACCGCCATCGGATAGAAGAAGCTGCTCAGCGAGTCGTAGAAGACGCTGATCCCCATGCCCACCAAGGTCAGCGCGGCGGTCGCCGTCGCCAGCAACACCAGCAGCGGCAGGTTCAGCAGCGCCGAGGGATGCACGATGGCGCCCATCACCGCGGCGCCGGACATGGCCATCGCCGTCAGCACCAGCACCTTGCTCAGCACGTAGCGACCGGTCCCGCCGGGGCTCGCCCGGTAGAAGCGCACGGTGCCGTTCTGCTTCTCTTGAAGGATCATCACGCCGGCGAAGAAGAAGCCGAGGATGACGGTGTCGAGCCCAAACAGCAGCGGGAGCCAGCTGACGTTGAAGGGCGGCGGCGCCACCGGCGGGCCCAGCATCTGCACCGTGTGCGACGGGGCCTGGGGTTGAGCCCGGTCCTGCCAGGCCTTCGCGGCCACTGCCGCCATCAACCCCCGGGAGTCCGCGCTCTCGGGGCCCTGGAGCAGGAACGTCACGCCCGGAGCGGCCACGCTGCCGCGCATCACCACGCCCACCGCGTCCCCGTTCTCGATGATGGCTGCGCGCACCGCCGCCTCGTCGGGGCGGATCCAGTCCTGGCCTATCTCATCGCCCACGCCCGCGAACAGCCGCTCGCTCGTCGCATCGGCGAAGAACTGGCTCTGCTGATGGCTCAGCTCGGCCGGCAGCGCGAAGCGCAGCAGCAGCGCGAACACCAGCGACATGCCCAGCGTCACGTGCACGAACTTGCCGCGCCACGCCACGCGCCCGTCAAGGCGTAGCTGGGAGAGCAGGCCCCTCACGCCGCCAGCCCCCGGCCCGTGAGCTTGATGAAGATGTCCGCCAGCGTGGCTTCCTGGCTGTGCAGGGTCTCAAAGTCGCCCGACGACGCGAGCAACGCGATGCGATCCCGGTCGGCTGGCTGCTCGGGGAACAGGGTCTCGGTCACGAGCTGCCCACCATCCCGTCGCTCGACCTTCACCGCGTGCTGCCCGTGGGCCAGCTTGAGGTTGCGCGGGGTGTCACACGCCGCGAGCTCGCCGTCGTGGAGCAGCCCGATGACGTCGCACAGGGCGTCGGCGACGCGCATGTCGTGGGTGGTGAGCACGATGGTGGCGCCGCGGTCTCGCTCGGCGCGGATGAGATCGATGATGGTCTCGATGGTGGCGGGGTCGAGGCCCGAGGTGGGCTCGTCCATGAAGAGGAAGCGCGGGTTGTGCAGCAGCGAGCGGGCGAACACCAGGCGCTGCTTCATGCCCTTGCTGTAGTCGCCAGCCGCCTTGGTGCGGCTGTCGCCGAGCCCGACGGCGTCCAGCAGCGCGGCGCCGTCCCGCAGGGGGCCCTCGTACAGGCCTGCGAACGCCGCCAGGTTCTCCAGACCGCTCAGCTTGGGGAAGATGTTGGGGTGCTCAAACGAGACGCCGACCGACTGGAACAGCTCGCGGCCAAACGACCCCAGCTCCTTGCCGTCAAAGCGCACCGAGCCCTGCTGCATGGGCAGCAGCTTGATGAGGATGTTCTGGATGGTGGACTTGCCGGCGCCGGACGGGCCGAGCAGCCCGAAGATGGTTCCGGTGTCTACCTTGGCGGTGACGTCCTGCACGGCGGGGCGCTCGACGCCCGCGTAGGTGAAGCTCAGGTTCTCGATCTCGATCATGGTCAGGCCTCTCGGGCGGCGAGGCCGCCACGCAGAAAGTCGAGCGCGGAGTCCACCAAGGCGAGCACCTCGTCGTCGGACAGCTGCTCGGCGATGGCGGGGTTCGCGAGGTAGGTGGGCAGGTCCACGCCCAGGCGACGGGCCAGCACGTGCAGCATCCCCTCGCCCAGCGTCTGGGCCAGCAAGGTGGCGGTTGTGTCCAGGTCAAGGTCGGCCCTCACCTCACCCTGCTGCTGCGCCGTGGTGAGCAGGTGCGTCATCCACGCGTGGGCTGCGGTGCGGTGGGAGGCTACGAGCGGCTGCAGCTCTGGGTCTCCGCCGTCGCGGAGCAGATGGGTGCCCAGCGCGGTGAGCCGGGGTTCGGCCATGGCGAAGTGGAACCCGGCGAGGAACGCGGCGCGCAGCGTGTCCCAGATCGACGCGCCCGGCGCCGGCGCCCCCGTCGCGATGGCCGCCAGCTTGCGCCGCACCATCTCCTCGGTCACGAGCCAGGTGTACAGGTCCAGCTTGTTGTCGAAGTACTGGTAGACGCTGCCCTTCGCGATGCCGGCGGCGGCGACGATGCGGGACAGGGACGCCTGGCGATACGGGTGCGCGGCGAACTCGTCGATGGCGAGGTCCACGAGGCGATCGCGCTTGGCGTCGGGCAGGTTGAAGAAGGTCGGCTTCGGCATGTGACTACCCAGTCATATGACTGGGTAGTCACATTGTCAACAGGAGAGTATGCTGAGCTCGGTCGTGGCGAGCGCGGCCGAACCCCAGGAGCGAGACCATGGAAGCCAGCGGAATGAGCAACTTGCAGTACCTCGGCGTGTTCCTCGTGCTGTGGGGCGTCGCGACCTTGGCGGTCGCGGGGCTTCGCCCGGCGATGGTGTGGAACACCAGCAAGATCCAGTCGTTCGTGAAGAGCTTCGGGGACAAGGGCACCGTGGTGTTCCTCGCGGTCTGGGGCGTCGTCGGACTTGGCGGCGGGGTCGCTCTGCTGTTGAACGGTTAGAGTGCGGCCATGCCCCACCTCATCGCCCCCTCCATCCTCTCCGCCGACTTCGCCACCCTCGGAGCCGAGGTCGCTGCCGTCACGGACGCCGGCGCCGACTGGATCCACGTGGACGTCATGGACGGTCATTACGTGCCGGTCATCACCCTGGGCCCGGCCATCACGAAGGCGGTGGGTCGTCACACGAGCCTGCCGCTCGACGTGCACCTCATGATCGAGAAGCCAGAGCGGCACCTGCAGGCGTTCGCGGACGCGGGCGCGGCGGGCATCACGGTGCACTGGGAGACGTGCCCACACATCCACCGGACGATCGGCGCCATCAAGGCGCTGGGGTGCAAGGCCGGCGTCAGCATCAATCCGGGCACGCCGATCTCGGTGCTGGAGACCATCCTCCCCGACGTCGATGTCGTGCTGGTGATGACGGTGAACCCTGGGTGGGGCGGCCAGAGCGCCATTCCCTCGTCCATCGCCAAGGTCGGGCAGCTCAAGGCAGCGCGCGAGGCTCGTGGACTGGACTTCCTCATCGAGGTGGACGGCGGGGTGAACCCCAGCAACGCCGCGCAGTTCACGGACGCCGACGTGGTGGTGGCGGGCAGCGCGATCTTCCGCAAAGACGACTACGAAGCGGCGATCACCGACCTGCGGGCGGCGCTGGCGGGGTAGGCGGGGAGCGGGGGCGAGTCGGGGGCGCGGGCGAGTCGGGGCCGCGGGGAGTCGGGGGCGCGGGCGTCAAGGATGTCCCCGGTTGGTACCACCGACTTCCGGACGTAACCCCACCCACACTGACAGTGTGGCCCCAGTTGTGACCGCCCAGCGCCCATCTCGGGCGCCCGACGGCCGACTTCCGGACATAACCCCACCCACACTGACAGTGTGGCCCCAGTTGTGACCGCCAAGCGCCCATCTCGGGCGCCCGACGGCCGACTTCCGGACATAACCCCACCCACACTGACAGTGTGGCCCCAGTTGTGACCGCCAAGCGCCCATCTCGGGCGCCCGACGGCCGACTTCCGGACACAACCCCCGCCACACTGACAGTGTGGCCCCAGTTGTGACCGCCAAGCGCCGATCTCGGGCGCCCGCGGGGGACCGCCCCCCACCGCGCCTCCGGCGCCTCCGGCGCTTCCGGCGCTTCCGGCGCTTCCGGCAGCTCCATCACCTCGAGCACGCGCTTCACGATCTGCAAGGAGCGCTCGCTCGCTTCGGGCTCGTTGTAGCTGGCGGCCTGCACCACGATCACCGCGTCGTACTCGCGCACCACGGCGACCACGTTGCCGCCGTTGCCCAGCATGAACCAGGTCGGCTGGAGACCCGACGGGCTCGGGACCATGGCGAACCACCACAGCGAGGCATACCCCATGCCCGGTCGCGCCGTGCGCCGCGGGGTCAGCACCTCGGCGACCCAGTCCGCAGACACGATCTGGCGGCCCTTCCACGCCCCCAGGTCCAACATCAACCGCCCGATCTTCCCCAGATCCCGCGCCCCGATCTCCAGCTGGCCACCAGCCTGGACCTCGCCCGACCTCGACCGGGTCCACACCACCTCGCCGATGCCCAACGGATCCAGGACCTTGCGCCGCATGTACACGTCAAACGGCTCGCCCACCGCCGCCTCCACCACCCGTCCCAGCAGGAACACGCCCGCGGTGCAGTAGGAGAAGCGCCCCAGCCCATCATCGAGCCTCGCCCACTCCCCATCCACGGGGATAGCCAGCGCAAAGTTCGTCCAGCGCTTCCGCCGGTACATGCGCTCCTCAAACCCCGGCGAGCGGCGATCCCAGTCGTCGCAGTCCAGCGCGGAGGTCATCGTCAACAGATCCCGCACCGCGATGTGCGCGTGCTCCGCGCTGTCGCTTCCCAGCAGCGGCCACACCGCCTCGTCCAACGAACGCAGCGCCCCGTCGTCCAGCGCCGCGCCCACCGCCAGCGCGGTCAGCGACTTGCCCGCCGAGCGGATGTCGTGCAGAGCTGGGTCGGCGCCCTTGCTGCGTTTGCGGTGCGCACCGTCCCGGAACGCGCGCTCGTAGAGGAGCTCTCCCCCCTGCTCCACCACCACCGCGACGATGGCGCCAGCCTCGCCGCTCTCGATGTCTCGCTCGATCGCCGAGAAGTCCGCCGCCCACGCCGGCAACGCCAGCAGCGCCAGCAGCGCAATCCACCCCCACCCCACGGCCCTTTGCACGATCACGCCCACTCAGCCGGCAGCTTCGTACACACCGCGTGGGCCCCGATGCTGCGCGCCCAGCGCCGGTGGTCGGCGACCTCCTCCGCCCGCAGCGGGTCGTGAAGCTCCGGCGAGACCACGCAGATTCGGTACCCAAAGGCCTTGAGCAGACCCGCATCCACCGCCGAGATCGCGCCGCCCCTCCGAAAACAGTCCAGCCACACCCACCGCGCCTTGCCCGCCAACTTCGTCGCCAACTGCGTGGACTCGTACTCGCTGACCCGCACCGCGCAGCGCTTCTCTCCGCCGAGCACCGTGCGCACCAAGAACGGCACGCTCTGGTCCAGGAAGAAGAAGTCCTGCACCCCCGCTCCGTTCAGGGCGTGCAGCACCAGCGCTTCCAAACCCTCCTCCTTGACGTTGGCGATGAGCAAGGCGTGGCCGTATCCCGCGAGCCAGTCCACGAACCGCTCGCCTCCGCCGACCGCGTCATGGCGCAAGACCAGCTCGCCGGCGTCGCAGCGCAGGTCTACCTCCACTCCATGAGTGCGGGGGACGTCTGCCAGCAGGGCGGCCGTGTTGATGCGGTGATGCACGATCAGCATGACCGGGATGATGCCAGGACCAGCCCGTGTCCCACCGGATCTGCCCCGGTGTCACACCCCCGCATCGCAGGTGTTCCACCCGATGTCACACCAAAGAGAACACAACCAGTCATTACCTCCTCCCCACCTCGAACGAGGTTGGCACGCCTCCTGCTTTGTCTTCTTGCGTTGCCGGACAACCCCGGCCCATCCAAGGAGACACCATGACCCGCACCGACACCATGACCCGCACCGCCGACACCACCGCCGACGCCGACACCACCTTCACCAGCTTCCTCGCCGACATGCTCTTCGTGCCCACCCTCCTCCTGATGGCGCTTCTGGGCCTGCTGCTCCCTGCCCTGAGCCACGCCGCCCCCGCCACCAACACCGTGTTCGTCGACACCCCGTCCAGCAGCGACGTGCGGCGCATCGAGGTCCGCGCCGTGCCCAACGGCAGCGAGGTGCAGGTCGAGTTCACCGTGCGGGTCGCGCCCCGCTCCGCCCCCCGCCTGCGCGCCGAGTGGACCGCCAACGAGGGCTGGGAGTCGCTGGAGCTGACATCCGCCGGCAATGGCGTGTTCCGCGGCACCGTCTCCCTTCCCGTCGGCGCGGACCTGTCCTTCTTCCTGCTCGGCGCCAACGGCGAGGGCCAGATCAACGACGTCCGCTACGGCACCCTCTTCTCCCCAGTCCGCATCCCCGCCCGCTCGTAGTCGCCCCCGCTCGCGACTCCCGCCATACTCGGGCCGTGCGCGTCGCCACCCTGCACGCCCCCGGCCAGATGACGGTCGAGGAGCGCCCGACTCCGCCCTTGCGCCCTGACCGGGTTCGGGTGGCCATGCGCGCCGCCGGCGTGTGCAGCTCGGACATCGCCCGGTCCCACGGCGGGGCCTACCACCACCCCCTGGTGCTGGGCCACGAGCTCGCCGGCGTGGTCGCGCAGCTCGGAGCCGACGTCTCCAGCGACGCCGCGCCCCCCCCTCGGCGCCCCGGTGACCATCTTCCCGCTGCTGCCTTGCTTCGCATGCGAACCCTGCGCCATGGAAGAGTTCGCGCGCTGCCGCGACTACGACTACCTCGGCTCCCGCAGCGACGGGGGCTTCGCCGAGTTCGTAGACGCGCCGGCCTGGAACCTGCTGCCCCTGCCCACCTCGGTCTCCCTCGACGACGGAGCGCTGACCGAGCCGCTGGCCGTGGTGGTGCACGCGCTCGACCGCCTCCAGGTGCAGGCGCACCAGCCCCTGGCCATCCTCGGCTCCGGGTTCCTGGGCCTGCTCGCGGTCGCCGTGCTGCGCGCCGCCCACCCGCAGCTGCCCATCACCGTGCTCGGGCGCCACCCCGCCAAGCTGCGCAGGGCCGAGGAGCTCGGCGCCACCTGCGTGCCCGCCCCGGAGCACGCCGCGTTCCTGGAGTCCCACGCAGCGCGCTTTCCCCAGGTCCTCGAGGCGGCGGGAGCCCCCGCTACGTTCACCGGAGCACTTCAGCTCGCCGCGCCGGGCGGCCGGGTGGTGTGGATGGGCAACCCGAGCTCGGACGTGACGCTGCCCCAGGCCCTGGCGTCCCAGGTGCTGCGCAAAGAGCTCAACCTTTGTGGCACGTGGAACTCTCGGTATCGCGGCGCGGCACCCTCGGACTGGACGGCCGCGCTGGCTCATATGGCGGGCGGACTGCGGCCCAGCGGGTTCGTCACGTCGCGGGTGGATCTGGACGGCCTGCCTGGGCTGCTCGGACGCCTGCACGCCCACAAGCAAGGCGACGCCTCGTTCCCCGACCTCAAGTCCCTCGTGCGGATCGCCCCGTGACCCCGCCGCCGCGCCTCTCACTGGTGATCCCCTGCTTCAACGAAGCGGGCAACCTGCCCGACCTCGTCACCGCATGCGCGAGATTGGTGGACCAGGCCGACGCCGAGGTGGTGCTGGTGGAGAACGGCAGCTCCGATGGCAGCGCGACCACCCTTGCGACCCTGACCCGCCCCCACGACCGGATTCGGGCGGTGATGCTGCGGGAGAACGCTGGCTACGGCGGCGGCATCCTCGCGGGGCTGCGCGCGTGTCGCGGCAGCGTGCTGGGCTGGACCCACGCGGATCTGCAGACCGATCCCCTCGACTGCCTCGCCGCCCTGCCGCTCCTGGACGCCGAACCCCGTGCCTTCATCAAGGGCCTACGCCAGCGGCGGCCCCTGCGCGATCAAGCGTTCACCTGGGGCATGGCGGCGTTCGAGCTCGCGGTGCTCGGCGCGCGCATGTGGGACATCAACGCCCAGCCCACGCTGTTCTCCCGGGAGTTCTTCGCCTCCTGGACCGCGCCGCCCGAGGACTTCTCGCTGGACGTGTTCGCCTACCACGAAGCCGTGCGCCAGCGGCTGCCGGTGCGTCGCATCCCCGTGCACTTCGGCGAGCGGGGCGCTGGCGAGGGCAACAACGACACGCTCGCCGGCAAGCTGCGCACGTCGCGCAAGACCGCCCGGTTCTCCTGGGAGCTTCGGCAACGACTGCGGAGGCGCCCATGAGTCCGAGCCAAGCCGGAACCATGCGGGCGGCGGTGTTCCAGGGGCCCGGTGCCCTGGCCATCGAGTCGCGCCCCATTCCCGTGGCCCAGCCGGGCGGCGTGGTGTTGCGGGTGCGGGCCTGCGCGGTCTGCGGGTCGGACTTGCGCACCTTGCAGCACGGCAACCGCCGGATCGCACCGCCCCGGGTGCTGGGCCACGAGATCGCCGGCGACGTCGTCGCGGTGGGCGAGGGCGTGACCTCGGTCGTGGTGGGTGACCGGGTCTCCACAGGGGCCGACGTGCCGTGCGGAGCCTGCGCAGCGTGCGCGGGGGGACGGCCCAACAACTGCGCCACCAACCTCGCCATCGGCTACCAGTGGGACGGCGGCTTCGCCGAATACGTGCACCTGGACCGGCTGGTGGTGGACGGCGGACCGCTCGCGACCTTCGACGCGTCCCTGCCCTACGCCCATGCGGCCCTGGCGGAGCCCCTGGCCTGCTGCATCAACGGCTATCAGCGCCTCGGTCCCCTGCCCGGCCCCCACTTGCTGGTGTTCGGCGCGGGCCCCATCGGACTCATGCTGGCGATGCTGGGGCGGGCTCAGCACGGGGTGGAGCGGGTCACCATCGTCGAGCCCAACCCCATCCGGCGGGCCCGCGCGGCGCTCTACGCCGAGCACGTGCTGGACACCGACGGCGCAGTGGACGCGGTGAGGCGGCTGACCGACGGCCGAGGCGCGGATGTGGTGTTCACGGCGACCTCCGCGCCGGCCTCGCACCCCGATGCGGTGGCGTGCGTGGCGGTGCGCGGCTCGGTGAACCTGTTTGGTGGCTTGCCCAAAGGCAGCCCTCCGACGCCGCTGGACACCAACTGGATCCACTACCGTGAGGCGCTGGTCACGGGCTCGCACGGATCGACCCCGGCCCAGCACCGCGCCGCGCTGGCACTGATCGAGGCGGGCACGGTGGATGTGGGGCAACTCATCACCGACACCGTGTCGCTGGAGAACCTGCCGAGCGCGATGAACCAGGCCAGAGAGGGCGCGATGAACAAGGTGGTGATGCAGGCATGAGCTACGTCCTCGGCATCAACACCGGCTTCGCCGTGAATCGCTACGCCGAGCCCGAGGAGTGGACGCGCGTCGTCGGCGACCTGGGCTTGCGGGCCGTGCAGCTCACCGCCGACATGCTCAACCCCGACCTGCCCGCGCCCGTGCTGACCGACCATGTGCGCCGGATCCGCGCCGGTTGTGACGCGGCCCAGTGCGCCGTCACCTCCACGTTCACCGGCGGGTTCACTCGGGTCAATCACCTCGCGCATCCCGACAAGGCCGTGCGGGAGCACTGGATCGCCTGGTTCTGCCGCTTTGTGGACCTGAGCGTGGACCTGGGCGCGCGGTCCATGGGCAGCCACTTCGGCATCTTCACCCACCGGGACGACAAGGATCCCCTGCGCCGCGCCGAGCGCCGGGCCCAGAACATCGAGGGCTGGCATCGCATCGCGGAGTACGCAAAGGACAAGGGGCTGGAGTTCCTGTCGTGGGAGCCCATGTCCATCACCCGGGAGCAAGGCGAGACCCTGGCTGCGTGTCGGAGTCTGCAAAACGACGTCGCCGCCGGGGCGCCCCTGCCGTTCCGCATCTGCCTGGACGTGGACCACGGGGACCTCGCCTCGCCCAACCCCGACGACACCGACCCTTACGCGTGGCTGTCCCACTTCGCCGCCGACAGCGCCTTTGTGCACCTCAAGCAGAGCAGCGCGAACAAGGGCGGGCACTGGCCGTTTACCGCGCAGCACAACGCCGTGGGCCGCATCGCTCCGGGCAAGGTGGTGGAGACGTTGGCCGCCCATGACGCGCCGGACGATCTGGAGCTGCTGCTGGAGCTGAGCTTTCGTGAGCGGGAGCCAGCGGACTCCACCGTGGAGCAGGTGCTGGCTGAGTCCGTGGCGTTCTGGCGGCAGGCTGTGCCGGCGTAATGCACGTGATCGTGCCGATGGCGGGGCACTCGCGGCGCTTCGCCGAGGCGGGCTACGACGGACCCAAGGCGCTGCTGCCGGTGGCCGGGCGGCCCATGATCGCGCGGGTGCTCGCGATGTTCGGGGCGGACGACACCTTCCACGTCGTGGTGAACGAAGGACAGGTGGACGACGACCCCGGCCTGCCGGACCGGCTGCGCGCCATGGCCGCAGACGTGCGGGTGGCGGTGGTCCCGATGCACGAGGAGGGCCCGGTGCGCTCGATGCTGGCGGTCGAGGACATCCCCGAGCACGCCCCGGTCCTGGTGAGCTACTGCGACTTCCTGTTGGGCTGGGACTACCGCCGGTTTCGGGAGCAGTGGGCGCCAGACGAAGGCGCCATCGTCACGTTTCGCGGCATGCAGCCGGCGTCGTACGGCCCGACCCTGTTTGCCCACATCCAGGTGGACGACGAGCTCGCCATGATGGCGCTGCGGGAGAAGGGCTGCTTCACCGACGACCGCACGCAGGAGCACGCGTCCGCGGGGGTGTACGGCTTCCCCCGGTGGGACCAGGCCCGGCGCCTCGCGGTGCGCTTGCTGGACCGCTTCACACCGGAGCCGCCGCTGCTCGAGTGCTACGCCAGCCTGCTCGTGGACGCGCTGCGGGAACACGGCGTTGTCGTGCGGGCCTTCGAAGCGGAGCAGTTTGCGTGCCTGGGAACCCCTGAGGACTACCACCAACTGCAGGGCTGGCATTCCGCGCTCACCGCCGATGCGGAACTCGGGCCCGTGACCCCGGGCCTGACCCTGCTGCCGCTGGCGGGGCGGGGACAGCGCTTCGCGGACGCGGGCTACACGGTCCCCAAAGCCCTCATCCCCGTGCGCGGCGCCCCCATGACCGTGCGCGCCACGCGCTCCCTGCCGCCCACCGACAACCTTCGCTTCGCCCTGCGCGCCGATGCGCCGCCGGCGTTGGCCGAGACGCTGACTCGCGAGTTCCCCGGCGCCGATCTGCGCACCATCACCGGCGACACCACGGGCCAGGCCGCCACCTGCCTCGCCGTGCTCTCCCCCGAGGACGCTGACGCGCCCTTGCTCATCGCGTCCTGCGACTACGAGGCCCAGTTCTCGGCGGATGCGTGGCAGGCGGTGCTGGACGACCCCACCGTGGACGTGGCCATCTGGACCGTGCGCCCCGGCGACGATCTGTTTGCGCCCTGGACGTCCTACGCGTGGTGCCGCGAAGAGCATGGCCGCGTCGCTCAGGTCGTCGAGAAGCGCCCCATCTCGTCCACGCCGCGCCACGACCCGCTGGTCATCGGCACGTTCTGGTTCCGGCACGGCAGCGACTTTGTGCAGGGCGCGCAGGCGATGATCGCGGGCGGCACCACGGTGGGCGGCGAGCACTACGTGGGCACGTCCATCAACGAACTCATCGCCGCGGGCAAGCGGGTGGTGACCTTCCCCGTGGACCGGTGGACCTGCTTCGGCACGCCGTTCGAGCTGGAGCTGCTCGCCTGGTGGGAGCGGTGGCTGCAGAGGATGCGGTGAGCCCGCGAGCAGCGGCGCTGGCGGTGGCGGCGGCGTGGCTGGTGGCGCTGGCGGTCTACGGCCCCAACGCTGACCTCGCCCGGGACGACCTCTGCTACCTGAGCACCCTGCATGACTTCCTGCTCGGCTACGAGGCCCGCAAGG
>Ga0222662_1000534_pt1 | contig 29872 bp, 26 predicted proteins | sample AntAcemetagen600_FD_179821 | JGI IMG/M metagenome (GOLD analysis project Ga0222662, IMG submission 179821) | Saline water microbial communities from Ace Lake, Antarctica - #600 | ecosystem: Environmental > Aquatic > Non-marine Saline and Alkaline > Saline | place: Antarctica: Ace Lake... | reverse complement strand
TGCTCACAATCAAGGCGCAACTTTTGCCTCAAGAATCGTGGGCTGGAATCAAGCAACGGGCACAACATAAAATCAGCTTCGCATACCAGCTAGTCGCAAATCACACCGTCAAATGAAAAAGCCGTGCTGAAGGCATTGAGGACGGCTTCTTAGGTGACTCTTCTGGATCGGTCGACGTGACCGCGCGTGGTGGCAATGCCACCGCAGGGAGTCCTTTACTGACTATACTGAATTCGGATGATGTGGAGGCTACTCCCAATGGGCTTTTCAATTCTGCAAACTCCTACGCGGATGCGTCTGTGTATGCGATTGCGGTAGGTAAATATAGTAACCGGCTCGGGAACGAAAATGACGCCATTGAGGGCGATGACCCCGCCGAACCTCAGGTCATCTCAGGTAATTATGCTGCCTCCGCTTTCGGTGGTAATGCAGAGGCCAACGGAATCTTTTCCGCGACAGCCAATGCGAATGCGCATGCCGACGGTCTGATTTTGAGCGCCGTGACTTCTGGCGAAATCGACGCAGATATCAGCGCGACCGCAGAAGGCGGCGATGCTGAATCCGAGTCTCAAAATTCAATGTTTACGAAGGCAGATGCCAGCGCCCGGGCAGATGGCGTCACGGGTGTGGCTGTCATGGATGCAACTGTAGCTGGCACGATCAATGCCACAGCGACTGGCGGCACTTCAGATACCACCGTCGGCAACGGTTTAGCCTTGGCCAATTCCAACGCCGACGCAGTCGGGATTAACTTCTACGATGGCGACGACGACAAGGATGACGATTACGATAATATCTCCGAGACCAGCCTAGAGGACGATGTCAGTGCAGCGATCACAGCCGTGGCGACTGGCGGCAATGCCACCACTTCGCAAGGCTTTGGTCTTATTTCTAATGGCGATGCGATCGAAGGTGACTTAGACGATGACTACGGCGCACGGGCAGATGCCTACGCTGCGGGCATCGACAATGTAAATTATGTTTACGGAGAAGTTTCTGGCGCGATCAGTGCCACTGCGACGGGCGGCCGGGCTCAAGCGTTCAGCCAGATTAATAAAGGCATGTTCACCTTAGATGAGATCGAATCCGAGCAGTCCAGTAATCGCCAATATGCGAGTGCCAGCGCCGAGGCTTTTGGCATCACTGATCCTGAAGGAGATGACATGAATTACGACGCGATTGAAGGCGACGCCATTAGTGGCGGTTTAGATATCTACAACGAAGTCAGCTCCGATATCACCGCGAAAGCGACAGGTGGCGACGCGCTGACCTCCACCTTCTCTGGGCAGGATGGCGAAGCAGATGCTTATGCCATCGCTACAGGGATCGACGGTAATGTCATACTTAAAGGCGAACGGATAATGGTTGAAGTTGAATCGGAAGAGGAGGGCGTTCGCCCGACCGCACTTTCCGGCAGCTTCACGGTCGAAGCCAAGGGTGGCCGAGCCTATGTTTCACGGTCAGGGCTCCGGGGGATTGTGATAGATCCGGGCTCTAATCCTCAAGAACCAGACACGATCGAGGCCAATGGAGGATTTGGTAATCTCGATGTCGATGCTGGCGCGGATGCTTATGGCGTGAATGGCAAAGTCATCGGCAATGTGAGTGCTGACTTCGATGTCACTAGCGTGGGTGGTCTTGCTTATGTGCAGACTAGTTCCTTCAACGGCCCTCCCAGCAACAATGAGTTGTTGGCCTATGCAGACTCTTCCGGCATTTACGGTGGAGTCTATGGCGACTTTTCTGGAGAAATGACGGTCAATGCCACGGGTGGCACTGCCGTGATCCAAGACCAGTTTTTGAGATTTGGAGATGAAGACGAGATCGATAGCGACACTCCGCTCGACGAATACACCGATGCAGATGCCAGCGCGATTTCTCAAGGTATCGGCGACGGCGACTTTGGTATCGATGGCGACGTGACTGGGCCGATCACCGTTAACGCGACGGGCGGCACCATTGCAGTGATCTACGGAAATAATTTAGTGTGGCCTGCTGATACGATCGAAGGCTTCGAGTCCGAGGGCGGCATCTCGATTCCTGATTCGAACTACAACGTTTACGGACAGGCGATCGCCATTTATGGCTCAACCTATAGCGATGAAATCAGTGGCGCACTGACGGCCACTGCGGTCGGCGGCACGGTCATCTTTCAAGGTGATGGATCCAATGTCGATTCCCCGATTGAGTCCAACGGCCAAGAGTATCCCGTCTCGGCGGATGCGCTGGCTGCGGGGATTGCGGGTGAGCAAATCATTGTGGATAACATCTCTGGCGGTATTTATGCCACCGCCACACCTGGTGTCATTGGATTCATCGAGAGTAACTCGCCAACAGACGTCATCGACGGCGAAGAGGAGGTGGTTGAGGATCGATTCCCAACACCGATTATTCCTGAATTCGACAACGGCTATGCGGCTAATGGCTTCGCCTTCGGCTTAATTGCTTCGCACTCAAGCGAGGAATGCGAAGATGGCGATGTCGTCGAAGGCTTCGACGAGTGGATTGCTCCGGGTGCTTACGTCGACGTAACGATCAGCAGCGAGGTGCACGCCATCGTCTTGCAACCTGAACTGCCTGAACTGCCGCTCGACGATATCGAGTCTGGCGAAGAAGAAAAGTCTAAGGCTCATAATTCCACCTACAACGCGTATGCCGCCGCCGTTTATGGCGGTATCGAGAACGATTTCGTTTACCTCGCAGAAGGTGCCAACATCATCGGCGATATCAACCTCAACGGAGGAGACAACGAACTCACCGTGATGGGCGATACCATCATGCTCGGTGACATTCTCTCCTCTTCGGATGGACGTGTTGAGGATCGCTTGAACATCTTTAACGGATCCGGAACGGTCGATTTCGACATAGATGCGGGTCTCTTTACTGCGGTCGGCACGGTCAATGTTTCCGATCTGGCTGACCAAATCGACATCGCGTCTGCTGGCGGCCTCGCGCCCCTCATCTCTCGTCTTGAGGATGAGGATGGAAAGTCGCTTTCTTCTGTGGTCAATGTCTTTGGTGACGAAGCCGACGTGGTCTTCGCTGAAGGTTCGACCGTTCGTCCGACCTTTAACGGTATGGAAGACTGGTCAGATATAGCTGAGGACGAAAGATTCCTCATCGTCAGTAGCGAGGGTCTAATCGACATGGCAGGTGCCATAGCCGATGGTTCACTTTCACCCTTCGAAATTACGCTTCTTAAAGAAGACGGCTCTGTGATGACAACGGATGAGATCGAAGCCATCGACCTCAGCAGCGGCGAAAACCTCTTCATCGTTCTCGGCGATGTGAAAACACCCGGTGGCGGTGAAACGCCCGGTGGTAGTCAGACTGTTCAAGCAACCAATACGTCTTCGCAAGCCGTCATGATCGACATCTCGAAGCGCGCTTCGCTCATGCGCAGCCTGCTTCGTGGCACAGTCGCCTCGGCGGGTGAGTTCCCCGAAGGTGCTGCCGGCCCTGATGCCGATCGTATGGAAAACGGCGAGTGGCTCAGCTACATCAGCGTCTTTGGTAACATCGGCAGCCAAGATAACGAGAACGGCGCAGTCGGCTTTGATTACGACACTTACGGTCTCGTCGTCGGGCAGGAAAAGCTAGTCGGTGATGCGCTCATCGTGGGCGTCGCAGGTTCCTTCGCTCAGACCGATGTTGAGGGTAACAGCGGCTCCGGTGGCGGTGAGACTGATCTCTACAGCGGTGTCGTTTATGGTAACTGGTTTACGGATACATGGTACACCGAAGTCGGCCTCACTTATGGCCACGCGCAAACCGATACACGGCGTAAGGATATCACAAACGTCACCTACACCGGTGACTATGATTCCAACCTCTACGGCACATGGGTCGAAGTCGGCTACACCACCACCTACGAAGGTCTTGAAGCCGAGCCATACGCTCGCGTGTCTTACGTTTACGGAGACCACGAAGGCTTTACCGATTCCGGTGCAGGGCCCAACGCCCTCAAAACGAAGGATACTGAGACGCAGAACTTCCAAACCGAGATCGGCATCCGCCTGACTGAAGAGTGGGTCTTTGAAGATGACAGCAAGTTCCTCCTCGGCTTCAAGGCTGCTTGGGAGCATGAGTGGGCTGATCAAAACGTCCGCCTCGACGCCGAATATCTCGGTGCGAAACTCAGCATCGATAGCCCCGAAGCAGATCGCGCAGCACTCGTCCTCGGCCTCCGCGGCGAATGGCGTAATGCTGATGGCCTCTCGATCGGCCTCCAGTATGAGCCCAGCATTGCAGGCAACTGGATGAACCACGCCTTCAGCGGCACCATCCAGCTGAATTGGTAAAGTTCGTAGATAGCTTAAATTTCAAAGCCCCCGTCAGCCAACGCTGCGGGGGCTTTTTCGTGCCTCGCTGACCAGCAATAGAAATCGAAGCGGATTCAAATTACTGACGACAAAAGGTAGCGGAAGCGGGAACCGCTTTCGAGTCGTGGTGCCGACCTGAGCCGTCGGGTCGAAACGGCTTCGCCACTGTGTCCTGCGTAGCTCGAAGAGCGCAGTATGGATACGCTACGAAGACAAAACGTTTCGGAAGCCGAAAACTGCTTCCGGAACGTTTCTTTCCGTGACTGGATTTGCATCCAACGCGTTTTTGCCTAGGCTCTTTCGTATGGCTAAAGTGAAAACCTCCAATCTCTCCTCGAAGCCTAGCGCATGAACCCCTCCTCCGAGGATAGCAAGCCGCTGGTCGCCGTCGCAGGGGCGAGTGGCTTTGTTGGCTCCCACCTACGCGATTTCTTGAAAGAGGATTTTCGTTTTCGTGCGCTTACGCGGAGCGCCACCGTCGCGGAGCAAAATACCGATGCCTCCAGCACTGAGTGGCGCCGCTGCGATCTTTACTCTTTGCCGAAAGTGGCCGAAGCCTTGGCCGGCTGCGATTATGGCATCTACCTAGTCCATTCGATGGCACCTTCCAGTCGCCTCGTACAAGGCAAATTTGAGGATACGGATCTGTTGCTGGCGGACAACTTCATCCGCGCGGCCGAAGCGGCTGGGCTCAAGCACATCATCTACTTGAGCGGATTGATCCCGAATACAGGCGAGCCACTCTCACCCCACCTGCGCAGCCGACTGGAGGTGGAGGACGTGCTCCGCTCGCGCTCGATCAAGGTCACCGTCTTACGCGCCGGCTTGATCTTCGGCCCCGGCGGTTCTTCGTTTTCGCTGCTCATCAATTTGGTTCGTCGCTTACCGATCATGCTCTTGCCTGCGTGGGTGCGCTCGAAGACGCATTCGATTGATATCGAGAATGTGTGCCAGGCTTTCGAACTCTGTATAAAGGATGCCGATCTCTCGGGGACGACTTACGATCTCGGTGGCCATCAGCCGATGACCTACCGAGAAATGATCCGGCAGACGGCTGAGCTGCTTGGTAAGACCGCTCGCTTTGTCAATTTCCCTTACAATTGCTTTGGTCTCTCCAAGCATTGGGTCGCCGTGTTCGGTGATGTGCCGCCCGCGCTGGTCGGCCCCTTGCAGGAGAGCTTACAGCACGATCTCGAGGCACGACCGAGTGCCTTGAGTGAACGGCTAAAAGACAAATTCGTTAGTTTTGAAACATCTTTTCGTAAGAGCGTTGATTCGGACGGCATGCCCAAGCCGAATCCGCGTAGCACGACGCAGGCCTCTGATCGTAAATATATCAAGCAAGCGCGCCGAGTACGCTCAGTGCAACGCATGCCCCTGCCCGCTAATTGGAGCGCGCAACAAATCGCCACGGAATATGGCGAGTGGTTGAGTCGTCGATTTGGTGGTTTGATCAATGCGAGCAAGGATGCGAAAGATGTCGTTCGTTTCACTACCTTGGCTGGAAAATTCGTCTTACTCGAACTAACGCCGACTCCTTACTCGCAGGGGAGCGGTCGCCGCTGCGCCTTCTATATCTCAGGTGGCAAACTCTCGCGAGAGGTCGACCCACCCGGCAGGCTCGAATTCCGCCTCTTCCCCGAGCAAGGCTGCCAGATCGCCTCGATCCATGGTTTCGCGCCGACGCTGCCTTGGTGGATCTACGCGAATACGCAGGCGCGCTTACACCTGCGCGTGATGCGTGCCTTTGGCCGCCATTTACAGCGTATTGCGACACCTGCGCCGCTCTGAAACTACGGCTCTCGCCGTTTCGAGCAGCTCGAGGTTTTCGGCCCGCGTTCGACACTGAGCTTGGAATTTTCCGACACGCTTTCGTAGCACGACGGCGATAGCCATTGTCAGCGTCTGGCAGAGCGCGATTCGCTACACGTTCAAAATAATGGCTGTCGCCCGCGTTTTGTACTTCGCGAGGGCATCCCAGTTCAACTGTCAAACTGGCCGTGTAATTGAGTCCTGTCCGGATTGCGGCTTTCTTTGCTTTATGCTCCAACGCCTACCCAAATTTCTACTCTCTACGATTCTAGCCTCGGCTCTGTTGGCGACCGTCGCCTGCCGTGCGGTCGATGCGCCTCATGGGATGTATCCTGAATGGTCGAAAAATGTTGGCATCTACGAGGTCAACGTCCGTCAGTTTTCCGAAGAGGGCACCTTCGATCAGGTGACCGAGTATTTACCACAGATCAAAGCAATGGGGATCGATCTTGTTTGGATCATGCCCATCCATGCCATCGGCGAGAAGAATCGAAAAGGCAGCATGGGTAGCTACTACTCGATAAGTGACTACAAGTCGGTCAGTGCCGAGTTCGGCACAGAGGAAGATTTCCAAGAACTGGTCGATCGCGCCCACGAGCTTGGGATGTATGTGATCCTCGATTGGGTGGCCAACCATACGGCCTGGGATCACCATTGGACGGAGACGAATCCTGAGTTTTACGAGAAAAACGAGGCCGGTGAGTTCATCCCGCCGGTCGCGGATTGGACAGATGTGATTGCTCTAGACTACAGCAATGCGGGGCTTCGCCTCGCTATGATCGACGCCTTGGAGTACTGGGTGCGTGAGTTCGGCGTCGATGGCTACCGCTGCGACGTGGCCGAAGAGGTGCCAACTGCTTTCTGGAACGAGGCGCGACGCGCGCTCAATCAAGTCGGCCAAGTCTTCATGCTGGCCGAGGGGCAGCTACCCGAGTTTCACGATGAAGCATTTGAGATGACCTACGCCTGGCACCAGATGGGGGAGATGCGTAAGGTCAAGGCGGGCGAGATCAATGCCAAAGACCTCGCCGACTACGAGGCTTACGAGCAAAACGAAAAGTATCCCGATCATGCCATCCGTATGCGTTTCCTCAGTAATCACGATGAAAACAGCTGGCACGCCACGGTGGAAGAAGACTACGGCCCCGCCGCGGGTGTTCTGCGCGCCTACACTTTTGCCGCACCAGGCATGCCATTGATTTATAACGGTGAAGAAGCGGGTCTAGAAAAAATGCTTCTCTTTTTTGAAAAGGATCTCATCGACTGGCGCCCACACCCCGAGCGCGAATACCTCACTCGGCTCTTCCAGTGGAAGAAACGCAACCAAGCCCTCTGGAACGGCGCGCACGGCGGCGACTTTGTCAACTTTGAGACAGGAGCTGATGAGCAGGTCTGGGCATTCCACCGCGAGAAGAACGGCGACAAGATCATCGCCATTCTCAACCTCTCGCCCGAGTCGGCCAGTTTTACGATCAACGATCCTGCTCTAGTCGGGGAATATCTCGACGTCCTGACGGACGAGGAACACGCCCTAGACGCCCGCGAAAGTATCACCCTCAATCCATGGGGCTACTGGCTGCTGGAGGCGAAGTAACGCTAGCTGATTCGTAGCACGACGGCGATAGCCGCTGTCAGCGTCTAGCAGGGCGCGATTTGCGGCACGTTCGAAACACTGGCTGTCGCCCGCGTTCTACACTGAGGTTTGGATTCCACACATGCTTTCGTAGGATGACGGCGATAGCCGTTGTCAGCGTCAGGCAGGGCGTGATTCGCTGCACGTTCGAAACACTGGCTGTCGCCCGCGTTCTACGCTGAGGTTTGGATTCCACACATGCTTTCGTAGGATGACGGCGATAGCCGTTGTCAGCGTCAGGCAGGGCGTGATTCGCTGCACGTTCGAAACACTGGCTGTCGCCCGCGTTCTACGCTGAGGTTTGGATTCCACACATGCCTTCGTAGGATGACGGCGATAGCCGTTGTCAGCGTCAGGCAATGAGCCGCCGATTACTTCTTCAGTAAAATCAGATCCGCGCGGCGGTCTTGCGACGATTGCGATTTCGACAAACCACTGGTGGCTTCGAGGCTACCTTTGGAGAGCTTCTCAACGCGTAGTGGTGTGATACCGAGCGTGCCGAGGTAGTCGGCGATGCTGTTGGCGCGGCGGTCGCCGAGTGCCAAGTTATATTCGCTAGTGCCATACCAGTCGCAGTGGCCTTCGACCAAAAGATGATAACCGGAGTTCTGCTCCAGATAGTTCGCGGCTTGTTGTAGCTTCGAGCGCTCGGATGCTCCGACGGAAGAGGAATCAAATCCGAAGTAGATGGAAGGAAGCACGCCCTCGACCATGGTGAAGCCCTTATACATGCCATTTTCGATACCATCATTGGGGCCGCGTGGTTCTAAGTCGCCGTCTAGACCCCAGTCTCCAGAGCCATCGGGGATGATGTCGCGGCCGAATCCTGTATCGCTCAAGCTGCCATTGCTACCGCCTGTCGCGTTGCTTATTTGGGTTGGCGCTTGCTTACGAGTGCAACCAGAAAGGAGGAAAACTGCCAAAAGCAGGGTAAAGAAAATGCGGGCGGTCTTGTTCATAATCACAGAATGTGGTGGTATGATTTGTATCTCGCAAACATTTTCCTATGTCTGTGAATAAATTATCTCCACCTTTTTACTCTCGATGACTACGCCCATTGTATTTCTGATCGATAATGGGTCGCTCCGTCCGCAAGCGACGCTCTGGTTGCGCTGCCTCGCTGAGGCGCTGTCACTGCGCTTGGGTTTGCCTGTCGAGGCTGTCAGCCTCTTGCATTCGCACAAGATTGCGGCGGAAAAACTGAACGGCGTGCCGGCGACCATCGTTAAGCGCCGTCTGCGCGAGTGCATTGAGGCGGGGCAGCGGAACTTTATTTGCTTACCGCTTTTTTTGGGGCCTAGCTTGGCCATCTCGGACTACCTTCCGCAAGTGGTGGAAAAGTTACGTGTCGAGCAACCTGATCTGAGCGTCGTGGTCGCCCCGGTGCTGGCTGGTGCGGATCTGGATGCGCCCGATCCTCGGCTTGCCCAGATTCTCGCGGATCAGGTGCGAGCCTTGCGACCATCGGCGGATGCAAGAGTCGCCCTGGTCGATCACGGCACGCCGATCGCCGAAGTGAACCAGGTGCGTGACGCGGTGGCTCGGCAACTCGCTCAGGAGCTGGAGCTGCCAGTCGTGCAGCCATGTTCGATGGAGCGACGGGAAGGGGAGGCTTATGCCTTTAACGATCCGCTATTGGAAAACCTAGGCAAGCTCGAGGACTTTTCGGGCGGACGTTTGATTCTCGCGATGTTTTTTCTTCTACCCGGTCGCCATGCGGGCGAGGGAGGCGATGTCGCCGAAATCTGCAATGGCTTGGTTGCTGAAAACGCCTTCGAGCAAGTTCAAACGACCGCATTACTGGGCGAACACTCCGGGCTGCTGGACATCTTGGAAGATCGCTTGCGGAGTGCCTTAGACTAAGAATTACAGAGTAAACAGAGCAAAATGCGCCCGTGTTCTCTACGCCCCGATCGAGATCAGACCGTTGTTGATCGCATAGCGCGTCAGGCTGGCGACATCGTGTAGGTCGAGCTTGCGCATCAGATTCGTGCGATGGTTCTCTGCGGTCTTGACGCTAATTTCTAGCTTCGTCGCGATCTCGCGGGTGCTGTGGCTTTCCGCGATGAGCTGGAGGATTTCACGCTCACGCTTGGTCAAAATATTGATGCCAGAATCGTTCGACTTAGGGTCGGCCATGGCATCGCGCAAGAGAAGCGCAACTTCGGGGCCGAAGTAGCTGCCGCCGCTTGCGACAATCTCGATCCCTTTGCGTAGTTCGGAGAGCGGGGCGGATTTCTCGACGAAACCGTGAGCGCCTGCTTGCAGCAACTCACGCACGAGGCTGGGGCTCTGGTAGCCGGAAAAGATCAATACTTGGGTATCTGGTAGTTTCTCCCGGAAAATACGCAGGATCTCAGTGCCGTTGAGATTAGGCAACATGACGTCTAGTATGACGAAATCGGGCTTTTGTTCGAGGCAGGCGTCGCAGCCTGCTTGGCCGTCGCCACTCTCGATGATCACATTAAATACGTCTTGATCAATTACGGCCTGACTCACCATCTCTCGGATGGCGGTTTGGTCTTCGATAATAGCAACAGTCTTCATGTCAGTCATTGGTTAAGCTAATGACTATGGCAAGCTGCCGCCTGTATATAAAGCTTTTAGTTTCAGGAATGTGAGGCCTTATTGAGAGTTTCAATAGTGTCTTCACTTATCTGGATACCTGCGGCCGTAAGAGCCAGTAATACCGCACCCTCAGTGGGGCTTAAGATAGGCTGAGTGATCCTAGCTGCCGGTATGCGAGTCATGAGTGCGGTTTTCAGTAAATCTCTGAAATAGCGGTGCTGCGTGAGGCCACCTGTGAGCAAGATTTTGGGTTCGGCTATTTCTAGTTGCCGACTGGTACTGATGACAGAACTGCAGAGGTCGTCGATGCCTTCGGATACGATGCCGGCAGATGCGCGGTCTCCGCTGGCTGCCAGATCGAGGATGATGGGCGCGATTTTGGCGCGTTCGCTCCGAGAGAGCCCCGTGTCGTGGATGCGCGCTTTAAAGGCATCCATGCTTTCGATACCGAGAAAGTGCATGACTGCTTGCTTGAGTGGGCTTTCGGGCAGTCGGCCATCGGCCTGACGAACGCAGACTTGGAGGGCGCGCAGCCCGATCCAGTTGCCGCTGCCGGCATCATCCACCAGGTCGCCCCATCCGCCGCACTCAGCACTTCGCCCCAGAGCGCTTCGGCCATAGCAAGCGGAACCGGTTCCAGCTACCAATGCGACGCCCGCTTCGCCTCCGAGGCCACCTACCAGTGCGATTTCGAGATCGTGGCCGACAGTGGTGGCGGAGGCGGCTCCGAGGATTTCCCCGACCATCGGGGCAATCTTCGCGCTCGCTTCAGCATCGCCCGCACCGGCGATGCCTAGATGCGCGGCGACGATCTGCGAACTGTCGGTGCCCTCGATCGCTTGTGCAATCGCCTCCTGTAAATGCGCCCGCACATCTTCGAGCGAAGTGGCTCGCGGGTTGGTTCCGCCGCTCAGGCCTTGGCCGATGCTTCGCCCAGAAGCGTCGCACAGGAGCGCACGGGTCTGGCTGCCACCGCCGTCGATGCCTAAGACGTGCACCTTAGGACCACTCAGGTGGATTTTGTAGTTCGGGGCGGAGCACACCGATACAGGGTAGTTGTCGGTAGCGTTCAGCGAAATCGAGGCCGTATCCGACCACGAACTGATCGGGGATACGGAAACCTACAAAATCAGCTTCAAAATCAACACTGCGAGTGGTCTTCTTATCGAGGAGTACGCAGGTCTTTAAAGATGCGGGCTCCATTGCGCGGAAAAGTTTAGTGACGTGGGCGAGCGTATTCCCTGAGTCGAGGATGTCGTCGATGATGAGCACATCGAGCCCTTTCAGGTCGAGGCGTATCTTATCGATCACTTCCGAGGTTTGCGCATTGGTATCGTCGCGGTAGCTGGAGATACGGATACAGTCGAGTTGCAGCGGTATGTTGAGTTCGCGGATCAGGTCGGCCACGAAGATGATGGCACCGTTAATGATCGCGATCACGGCGACTTCACGACCCTCGTAGGCTTGATTAATTTCTTGGCCGAGTTCTTTCAGCCGACTTTTGATCGCAGCCTCTTCAACGAGAATTTGATCAATATCATCAAGCGGATTATAAGCGTGGTCTTCGGGATACATTAATAAATAGTTATCTTGCCACGAGCAGATTTCAAGCCGTCCCCCCTGATTAAGAGCTTTGAAAGCGCTCGTGGACGATCTGGCCACCGCGGGTGATGAGGCAACCATTAAGGATCTCGTCGTCTTCGCGGAACTCGAAGTCCTTCGTTTCAGTATCCCAAAAGTGCTCGATCAGGTTGTAAAAGTTTGAGGCGAGCATGAGCGAAGCGTCTTTCGGGAAGTAGCCCTCCAGGTTTTCGGGGCCAATCACGCGGACGCCGTTGGCTGTGACGACTTCTTCGCCGACCTTCGAGCCGACCACGTTGCCCCCAGACTCGACCGCAAAGTCGATCACCACGCTGCCGGACTGCATCTGCGCGAGCACGTCTTCGTTCAGGATAACGGGTGCCTTGCGCCCAAAAAGCTTGGCCGTAGTGATCACGATGTCGGCGCGGGCGCAGGCCTTGGCCATTTCCTCGCGCTGCTTTTCCATCTGCTCTGGTGTGAGCTCTTGGGCGTAGCCTTGATCAGTCTGCCCAGTGTCGCCGAGGTCGACTTTGATAAACTTCGCGCCGAGCGATTTGACCTGGTCTTCCACCACGGGTCGGGTGTCGAAGGCTTCGACCCGTGCGCCGAGCCGCTTTGCCGTGGCGATGGCTTGTAGGCCAGCCACCCCGACGCCGATGATAAAGACGCGGGCAGGGGAGATGGTGCCAGCCGGCGTCATCATCATGGGCAGGATCTTGCGCATCCGATCCGTCGCCATGATCACGGCAGCGTAACCAGCGAGATTGGTCTGCGAGGAGAGGGCGTCCATTTTCTGCGCCAGTGTCGTCCGGGGGATCATCTCCATACTCACAGCGGAGAGTTCGCGCTTGGCGAGGTCGGCGATCAGCTCAGGCTCGTTAAAAGGATCGAGGAAACTGATATGGAGCGTGCCGGGGCGCACTGCGTCGAGCTCGGTGGCCTCTGGCTTGCGCACGCGGGTTATGATGTCGGCGGCCGCGTAGCCTGCGGCGGCATCGCTTACGATCTCGGCTCCAGCCGCTGCGTAGTCGCTGTCATTGAAGTCAGACTTCAGGCCGATGCCCTTTTCGACACTCACGACGAGCCCGAGTTCTATCAGCTTAGCGACCGTGGCGGGTACGATGGCGGCACGCGTTTCGGCGGGGTGCAATTCTAGGGGAGCAAAAAGACGTTTCATAATGGGTGGTCATATTGTAGTGACTCCGAGCATAAGTCGCAAGTTTGAACTGAGCCAAAAAAACCGGATACGCATAAAACGTATCCGGCTTTGAAAATTGAATCGCGGAGGCCGTCTTAGACGGTGCCGAAGATCGTCTTACCTGTGGAGCAAAGATCACCAGCTGCTTGGATCAAGCGATCGGCCATGCTCTTCTCGGCTTTCTTGAGGTAGCCGCGAGGATCGTAGACCTTCTTGTTGCCAACTTCGCCGTCGATCTTGAGCACACCTTCGATATTTTCGCAGATGTGTGTGACCACTGGGCGGGTGAAGGCGTATTGAGTGTCGGTATCGATGTTCATCTTGACGACGCCATACTCGAGTGTTTCGCGGATGTCGCTGAGCTCAGAGCCAGAACCACCGTGGAAGACGAGATCCATGAAAGCTTCGGCACCATGCTTATCAGTGACAGCCTTTTGGCCGTCGCGGAGGATCTTTGGCTGGAGCTTCACGGAGCCGGGCTTGTAGGCGCCGTGCACATTACCAAAAGTCGCTGCGAAGATGAAGCGGCCGATTGGTTGGAGTGCTTCGTAAACTTCGACCATATCTTCAGGTGTGGTGTAGAGCTTCTCGATGGGTAGGCCAGATGTGTCGTGGCCGTCTTCTTCGCCACCGACGCAGCCGGCTTCGACTTCGAGGATGATGTTGAGCTCGACGCACTCTTTGAGGAGCGCCTTCGAGATCTCGAGGTTTTCGTTCAGCTCGACCACTGAACCGTCGAACATGTGTGATTGGAAGAGAGGGCCCTTGCCTTCAGCGATACGCTTGCGGGAAGCTTCGAGGAGCGGCTTGAGGAAGCCTTCCACCTTTTCAGGGTGGCAGTGATCCGTGTGCAGAGCGACGAGCACATCGTGCTTTTCAGCCAAGATGTGAGTGGCTTCCGCCAGCACGATCGCACCGAAAGCCGCATCGTTCACGTTCAGACCGGAAGCGAACTGGCCGCCACCTGTGGAAACTTGGATGATGCCGTCCGACTTCGTATCAGCAAAAGCTTTAAGTGCGGCATTGATTGTAGTGATCGAAGTGACGTTGACCGCCGGGTAGGCGTAGTTGCCCTTTTGGGCAGCATCGATCATCGCTTCGTATTGTTTTGGTGTGGCTACTGGCATCTTTCGATTAGTTTAATTTATTTAGTTTTCGAGTGAAGTAAGCGCTTCTAATGGAGCGGCTAGGTGAAACGCAAGTTAAATCGCTTATCCTACTGGTTTTCAATCTTCTAATTTTTGTAGCCGTTTCACTATCGAGCGCGACATCGTTGCAATTCTTGTAGCGATGCTATGCCAATAGCGTCCCTTGCGCTTGCGTCATTTTGGAACTAAGCCTTCTCTGGCTACGTGGATTTCAAACTGAGCAGCGACTACTCCCCGCAAGGCGACCAACCCGAAGCGATTCGGCAGCTCGTCGAGTCCGTGCGCGCGGGTAATCGCTACCAGACCCTGCTCGGTGTCACTGGGTCGGGCAAAACCTTTTCCATGGCCAACGTCATTCAGGAGCTGCAACGCCCCGCGCTCATAATGTCGCATAACAAGACGCTGGCCGCGCAACTTTACTCCGAGTTTAAAGCCTTCTTCCCCGAAAACGCAGTCGAGTACTTCGTGAGTTACTACGATTACTATCAGCCCGAAGCCTATATCCCGCAGACCGATACCTATATTGAGAAGGACTCTTCGATCAACGAAGAGATTGAGCGACTCCGGATCGCCGCCTCGTCCTCATTGATTAGCCGCAATGATGTCATTGTCATCGCCAGCGTCTCTTGCATCTACGGCCTCGGCTCGCCCGAAGACTTTAAGGCAATGATGATTCCGCTCCGCGCTGGCGTCGAACTCTCTCGCGACGACTTTCTGGAAAACCTTGTGACGATTCTCTACGATCGCAACGACATCGATTTCAAGCGCGGCACCTTTCGAGTGCGCGGCGACGTGGTCGACATTTACCCCGCCTACATGGAGTCGGCCATCCGCGTCGAGTTTTGGGGTGACGAGTTGGAAAGTATTCGCGAACTCGATCCGTTGACCGGAGAGACCGGCGAGGTGCTGGAGATGTTTAATCTGTATCCAGCGACCCAATACGTGACGCCAAAGGATAAAATAGATTCGGCGATCGGCGGCATACGCCAAGAGCTGGAAGAACGTATCGCCACCTTTGAATCGCAAAACATGCTGCTAGAAGCGCAACGCATTCGCATGCGCACTGAATACGATATCGAGCTACTGCAAGAGATGGGCTTTTGCACCGGCATCGAAAACTACTCCCGCTACCTTTCCGGGCGTAAGCCAGGCGAGCGTCCCTTCTGCTTGATCGACTTCTTTCCCGATGATGCGCTCCTCTTTGTCGACGAGAGCCACGTCACTCTGCCGCAAATACGCGCCATGTATAAGGGCGACCGCGCGCGCAAAGAGCGCCTCGTGGAATACGGCTTCCGCCTGCCGTCGGCCATGGATAACCGCCCGCAACAAGAAGAAGAGTTTAAGCAGATCACCGGGCAGACTGTCTATGTGTCCGCGACGCCCGCGCAGCACGAATTCGATGTTTCTCAGGTCATTGCCGAGCAAGTCATTCGCCCGACGGGTCTCGTCGATCCTTTGATGGAGATCCGCCCGATCAAGGGGCAGGTCGAAGACTTTATCGGCGAAGTGCGCAAAGCTTCCGAGGCAGGCGAGCGCACCCTCGCGACGACCTTGACCAAGCGCATGTCCGAAGACTTAAGCGATTACCTGCGCGAAGCCGGTCTCAAGGTCGAGTATCTTCACTCCGATATCGACGCCATTGAGCGCGTCGAGATTCTCCGCCGCTTGCGCAAGGGCGAGTTCGATGTGCTCGTCGGGGTCAACCTCTTACGCGAAGGCCTCGATCTGCCCGAGGTCGCGCTCGTCGCGATTCTCGACGCCGATAAAGAAGGCTTTCTCCGTAGCGCCACCAGTCTCATTCAGACTTCCGGTCGTGCCGCGCGTCACGAAAAAGGCCGCGTCATTCTCTACGCAGACGTCATCACTAAATCGATTCAAACGACCTTAGACACCACCGACTACCGCCGCGAAAAACAACTCGCCCACAATAAAGAGCACGGCATCACCCCCGTCGGTGTGAAGCGCGATATCGACGATAGCCTACAAGCCCCTGGCAAGCGCTATGATCAAAACGAAGACGATGCCATCGGCCTCCTCGCCGAGTCGGACGACCGCGACGTGGCAGAAGTCATCGCCGAGATGGAGGAAGAAATGCTCGAAGCCGCCCGCCAATTACAGTTCGAAAAAGCCGCCATGATCCGCGACCAGATCGATACCCTCCAAAGCGGGAAACACGGCGGCGGCGAGAGCGGTGCAGCCAAAGCCAAACCTTATAAAAAGCGGAAGTCCAAGGCGGTCTATAACGCCAAAGGAATTCCGAAAAAGAAAAGGTAGCGGCGTTCGTCCCGAACGGCACATAGCGTTTCTCAAAAGTAAGTGCTGGAAAAGTTGTAGTGTGCGCGCTCTTGAGGCGGCGTCGCTAGAATCGCGAAGACGCTTGCGCGTCGCCTGCCTTGTGCTTTGCTCAGACACTACGAAACACTCACATACCAAAACATTATGGCACGAAACGTATTAGGCACCGAACTCATCGAATGCAGCCTCGATCCCATGACCGGCTTCTATCGCAACGGAAAGTGCGATACCTGCGGCGACGACGTCGGCCAGCATTCCGTTTGCGCGCAAATGACAGAAGCGTTTCTCGAGTACAGTGCGGCGCAAGGCAACGACCTCATGACTCCGATGCCCGAGTATAACTTCCCCGGTCTAAAGCCCGGCGACTTTTGGTGCGTCTGCCTCGGTCGCTGGATCGAAGCCCATAAGGCAGGCGTCGCGCCCCCACTCAAACTCTCGGCCACCCACGCTTCAGTCCTAGAGTATCTGGATCTAGAGACGCTCAAAACCTTTCAAGCTCGGTGAATGCTTGCGGTTCAGCGCGCCAAAAAAGAATATCGCAAAATGACAGATTACCCCAATTAGAATGATATCGAAAAATGAAGAACTAGCAGGGGTCAAAATAGAACACCTTTCTCCTCTTGCTCAATAATTGGTTATAAATCGAGTATTTAGCCCTGAATTCTATATTCTACGTTTGCCCCCTTCGACTTGACCAATTCAAGCGATTATACCCTCCAGTCTTGGTTTTGCAGGAGACACCAAGAGCAGGGAAAATCTTCCATGATTCTGCATCTACCTATAATTTAAAGATTAGTGTAGGTTAAGGAGGGAGTTTTCTTCAGGTTGGATTCTGACAACTCTGCGACCCAACGATTTTAAGTTCATAAGTCGCAGAGTTGCTAGGAGATCATTCTTGAATTCAAGCCCAAATTATCAAATCCTACAGCTATCGTTTAAACGATTAAACCCCAGTATTTATAGAGGATCAGGAGCCATTCGGCACGCCTTGAAATCTAGTAATCATCAATTTTAATTAAAACTCGCGAACCAAGCAAATCTGCGACTAAGTCGCAGACATAACACTGATATACAGAAAAATTAAATGAATATTTCACACGGAGAGACCAAGACACGGAGGTTCTACCATGCAGCGTTTAGGCTCCGTGCCTCAGCGCCTCCGTGTGAAAATAATCAGTGAAAAGGAAGTTGAGCGAATGCAGATTCTAACCACCCTAAACAGTTCAAATGAACTCCATGAAAATAAACCTGATTCACTCTGTGAAGAGCCGAACCATTTGGGCAAGTCCTCGGGTATATCCAGACGAGTTAGCCAATGCGAGTTCACGCCTCAGATATTCGAGAACCATTTGCACGATTGACCACTCAGGCTCGCATCGACTACTCTCGACGATGTAGGAAGAAATGAAACCAAATTTGAAGGTAATACTGGGACTTATTCTAGTCAGCCTTGTATTCGGATTTTTAGCCATCTATTCGATTAATGAGGGAATGGATTCGAACTCCTCCCTATATTTGATCGTACCAAGTATCGCTATCGTTTTCTTTTGACCAGCTTTAGTCATTTCGTTTATTCTTACTGAATTGAAGGTGGATGCAGATAATCCTTCGATGTATATGCTTATACGTCATCATTTGCCCTATCATAAATTACTACATTTATACGTCATGTAGAAACCTATTTCATATTCGGAAGAGACCGACTGACGAGCTCCCGAACCACAACCAACCGATCAAGTGGAGCGTAGATCCAGTCGAGCGACTCAATAGATTCTGCTAGTACTCATCCATCGATACATCTCCACACTCAAAAAATGAAAACTATACTGGTAGTTGGAGCAAGCGGAGCGACGGGACGTCTCCTCGTTGAGGAATTGATAAATTGCGGACAGGAGGTGAAGGTCATCGTGCGCTCACCAAAAAGTTTGCCCGAAGCGCTAAGAGAGCACCCTCGTTTGTCCCTCATTCACGCAAGCATATCAGAACTCAGCGACGCTGAAATCGCTAAGCACGTCATTGGCTGCGATGCGGTCGCCTCCTGCTTGGGGCACAATCTAACCTTTAAAGGTCTATTTGGGCGTCCACGTAGGCTCGTGAGCGATGCCACCCGCCGATTAAGTCAAGCCATTCAAGAAAGTCATCCGGAATCCCCGACGAGATTCGTGCTCATGAACACGACGGGGAACCGTAATCGTGATCTCGACGAGGTAATTTCATTTGCCCAAAAGTGTGTCATCGGGCTCCTTCGGCTCTTACTACCGCCTCACGCCGACAACGAGGATGCTGCAGACTATTTACGAACTCAGATCGGGCAGAATCATCACTTGATCGAGTGGGTGGCAGTTCGCCCCGATGGTCTCATCGATCATGAATCGGTGACTGAATATGAACTCCATACTTCACCGATGCGGAGTGCTATTTTCGACGCGGGCAAAACGAGCCGAATCAATGTTGCTCATTTCATAAGCGATTTAATGACAGACGATGAACTTTGGAACAAATGGAAGGGGCAGATGCCTGTGATCTACAATCAAGCATAACAGATCCATTTTTTAAGCTGATTTCTTAACCGTGAAGCGACCTGGGCCGGTCAAGAAGAGGGCGGTGAAAACGATGATCAATTCGATTGTCCATCCAAGTGTCTTGGCGAAATCACCGATGCCGGTGACATCTCCGATATGAGTTGTCATGGCGACGGCCATAGTGGCGATGAGCGCAAGGCATGCGATACGAGTATACACCCCAAGGATGAGCAGGATACCCCCGCCTAATTCAGCAATGACCGCGAATAGACCGAAGATAATTGAAATCAATCCTTCGGGGAGGAACGGTAAGCCGTATTGTGCGAGGCCTTCCCATCCTTCTGGCCCGCCGAGTAATTTTGGCAAGCCGTGGAAGATAAACATAATCCCAATGCCACCACGTAGAATGAGTAGGCCGAGGTCTTTCGATTGTGGAATAGATTTGAGCATGGTTTCAGAGAATTAGGAATCAATAACTAAGGATTTGTCGCGATAATGTATCGAAATAGAGATAAATCAAATCGAACTTTAGATTTAAACCGCAGAGTTCGGGGAGCGCGCGGAGAGTGAAATCATGAGACAGCTTCCAAGTGGAGCCCCCACAAATAGGCCACGTTTAATGAAATTGGTGATACCGATCAAAATGAAATCCGTGAGTCCGCGTTGATGAATTAGGCGATTTACATCGCATCGTATTTCTTTTACTTCTCTTTTATGTTTGAATCATTATCACGTAGTTGGGACTTTACGAAATTGAGCTATGGCTTGTTGCGGGAGCATAAGCACTTGACCTTGTTCCCGGTGCTTTCGACGGCGGCGACCTTTTTGGTCTTGGCCAGTTTTATTCTGCCGCTCTGGCAGTTTGGTTTGTTTGAAGAGTGGTCGGCGGCGATGGATGCCGAGAGCGAGCAGCCACAGGATGCGATGATGTATCTCACCGCCTTTCTATTCTACTTCTGTAACTACTTCGTGATCGTATTCTTCAACACGGCGCTCTGTGCCAGTGTGATGGAGATTCTGGAGCGAGGCAGTGCGACGGTCGGCTTCGGGCTCAAGTTTGCGATGAAACGCATTCACTCCACCTTCGGCTGGGCGCTGATTTCAGCAGTCATCGGGATGTTGCTCAAAGCGATCGAGCGAAACCAGAAAGCAGGCCGCTTCATCGCCGCGATCCTCGGCTCTGCATGGACGGCTATGACATATTTTGTAGTGCCCGTGATCGTGATGGATGGAGTCGGCCCGATCGAAGCCTTTAAGCGCTCGATGCGCACCCTGAAGTCCACCTGGGGCACCGCGCTGATGGGGAACTTTTCGATGGGCACGATCGCCTTTTTGCTGATGCTACCGATTTTTGCTCTGGGTGGTTCACTATTTTGGCTAGCGTTTACGAATGAGTCCGACCTGCTGTTGGTCGTCGCAATCATGTCCACTGTCTTGATGGTGATCGTGGCCATCGCGGCCACGGCGACCGCAGACGCCATCTTCAAGGCCTACCTTTACACCTATGCGACTGGCCGCAGCCTGCCCGACGATGTGGATCGCACAGAGTTTGCAGAAGCGTTTCGCGCGAAGGGGTGAGGGACTTGGTTGCCCGTCGAATCGTAGAACGACGACGAGAGCCGTTGTTATGCCGCGTGCAAGGCGCTCACACTGGCTGTCGCCAGCATGCTACAGATTTCAAGCGAGTGCCCGTCGAATCGTAGAACGACGGGGAGAGCCGTTGTTATGCCGCGTGCGAGTCACTCACACTGGCTGTCGCCAGCGTGCTACAGAGTGCCGCACCTGTGGTTTATGATTAGGCTTACTTATCGCGCGACAGACTAGCCGATGGCGTAGAAAGCGACGAAGACGGCACCCAGAAGATAGGTCATCCAGCTCACTTCCTTGGCTTTTCCGGTAGCCACTTGCATGACTAAGTAGAGAATTATTCTGATGGCTAGGCCGTTCGTGATACTGAAGAATAGAGGTATCGTGATCGCGGTCAAAAGAGCCCCGCCAGTCCCAGTAAAATCGCGGGATTGGTGATTTCCCCGTGTGTGACGAGGGTGTTCTGGTTTGCAATGACGATGCCCGCAGCTTTCAGCCCGAGTAGTGAGATGAAAAACCCGATCCCTGCTTGAATGCCGACTTGAAGGCCCGCAGGGATTGCTTCGGCTAACTTTTTTCGCAGGCCACTCACTGATAAAATGAGAAATATGATGCCATTCCAGAAAGTTAAACTTAAGGCCGCCTGCCAATGGAGCCCCATCCCTAGGACGATAATGAAGACGAAATAAGTGTTGGTGCCCATGCCTGGGGCGAGAGCAATCGGGTAGTTGGCCATGAAGGCCATGAGGAAGCAACCGAGTGCGGCTGCCAGCCCCGTCGCTATAATCACCGCCTGCGGATCCATGCCTGCCATGCTCAGAATCTGCGGGTTGACCACTAGGATGTAGGCCATCGCCGCGAAAGTCGTGAAGCCAGCCATGACCTCGCGGCCAAGTGTCGTGCCGTGTGTTTCGAATTTAAAAAAGTGCAGCATAATATGGTGTTAAATCTAGAGCCTGCATAGCGATGATTGCTTAAGAGATTACAGTAATGGATGCGCGGGGCAGAGGACTGTTGATTTGTAAAAAACTCATTTTGTGCCACTGCCTTTGCGATTTTCATTTTATACTCTACCACCAGCGCAGAATGTTGTTTGCGAGATGCAGAAGGTATCGTTGGTTTTTGAAAAGATAAGCAAGTCGCTCGACACGAGAAACTGGTACTTAAAATGCTCGATCATTTTATGAAAATCACCCGAATTCTAGGCTCTAAAGGCCCCTGCTATGCACTCTTAACAACAAAGGGCTACACCGTCTGCGAGGGCACCCCCTTGAGCGGGCTAGTTGAAACGGAGACCATTCTTAAGAATCCTACGCTGCTAGCCCCGATTGAGCCGACGACTGTCTACGCGATTGGGCTCAATTACCGCGCGCATGCTATCGAGATGAATAAGCCAATCCCCGAGCACCCAGTGGTGACGATGAAGAGCCCCACGGCGCTGCTCGATCCAGGGGGGCAGATCGTTTTGCCTCGTTACCTTCCAAGCGATTCGGTCGACTATGAATGTGAATTGGTCATCGTGATTGGTAAGTCTTGTAAGAATGCGACGAAGGAGAACGCGCTCGATCATGTGCTAGGCTACACCGGAGCCAACGACGTGAGCGCGCGCGATTGGCAGAAGATTTATAGTGGTGGTCAATGGTGCAAGGGGAAGACCTTCGATACCTTCTGCCCGATCGGGCCGGTTCTGGTGACTCCTGATGAAATTGGCGATCCGGATGCACTACAAATTCGGACAGAGCTCAATGGTGAGGAGGTGCAGTGTTCAAATACCAGTGATATGATTTTTAGTGTGACCGATTTGATCATATTCCTTAGCGGTAGCACGACCTTGGCGCCAGGCACCATCATTTTGACGGGTACTCCCACGGGTGTCGGGATGGCGCGCAAGCCACCGCGTTTCCTTCAAGCGGGGGACGAAGTCGTGATTGAGGTTGAAGGGATCGGTCGACTTGAAAATACGGTGATCGAAGAGGTGATATAAAGTGCCTTCAAGATATGATTTTTTGAAGCTCTCTGAGCTAGGGCCTTATCGAAAGGGCACTTATTTCGGCTTTACGAATGCCTTTGTCTGGATGATTGGCTTGGGCACACCAATGGTTCTCCTTTGTGAGAAATTGGGTGCGAGCCCTTCGCAGGTTGGGTTGATCTATGCCGCCGTATTCTTGTTGCTGCCCGTTCAGTTGGCTTCGACGGCCTTGCTGCCGATTCTTGGGTTTAGGCGGCAGATCCTTTGGGCTTGGGGCACGCGTTCATTCTTTCTCATCGTACCCCTGGTGATCGTTTTTTGGGCACCCGAAGAGCCGAGCGGCTGGGTGCTGACTCTCTTTATCAGTTCAATATTTGGATTTTGCTTCTTTCGTGCGATCGGGGCGACCGCATTATTGCCTTGGCTGTTTGAGATTTTACCTAAGCGCATCCGAGGGCGCTATTTCGCGACGGACTCGCTCGTCGTCGGATTGGCAGGTGTCATGACTCTACTGCTGAGCAGTCTCCTCTTCTATGTGCTCAGTCCTTACAATGCGTTCCGCCTGCTCTTCTCGCTGACCTTGATCGCCGCAGTTGTCAGTTTGTATATTCTTCAAAAACTTCCTGATGGGCAACGGCCCGTAGTGGTTCCGTTGAGGCGTTTTTTTAAGAGGGCGCCCGAGTTGTGCCTGCGGCCTAGTCACTATCGCCGCTTCATGCGGCTACAGGTTATTTATGGTATCGCCGGCTATGCCTTTGCGCCCTTCTCGGTCTACTATTTGAAGACTGAGCTGAACTACAGCCAGAGTTATATCCTTATGCTCATGGCGCTCCAGTTTGTAGGGATTCTCGGAGCTTCTATGGTCATCAAGGAGTGGATTGATCGTCTCGGAACAAAACCCTTCTTTATGCTTTCAAATCTGGCGACGATTATTTTTCAGGCCTACTGGCTGTTAATGATTTTCTTTCCTGGAACGATTGAGAGCGTCCTACCCTTAGTCTATCTTCTCGTCGGTGTGGCTCTAGCCAGTTTTCAGACGGCGACTAATAAATACCTTTCACAAGTTTGCCGCCCGAATGAACGTGCGCTTTCCGTCACCTTGTTTAGTACGGTGGTTGGGTTTATCGGTGGGCTGACTTCGACGGGATGGGGCTTTATCCTAAAGGATTCTGTCAGTGGTCTGATCAATACAACCGCCTTCCTCGTCTACTTTGCCTCAGCGCTTCTGCTGCAAATTATTTTATTGAAGGGCTACATGAAGATCAAGGACACGCCTAGCTCAGAAGAGCCGTTGCCGACGCGTGGAGTCATGGTAAGACCTTTCCGATATTTAGTAACTTTTATCAATATGGTGGAACCTCCTGCGAATCGCAAACCGAAAAGAGAGCCGAAGCTTTAGTCAACACAGGTGATTTCAATGCGTCCAATCTTTGGCACGAAGTTTGCAGCATGTCAAAAATGATTCGACACCATTTAATTTTACTCGGGAGCTTCTTTTTTACGCTCACGGCTCTAAACGCTTCCGAAAGAGAGCCAAAGCTGCTCATTGAGAATGCCACCATTATTCCTGTGGATGGGAGTGGGCGTTATTACGAGAGCGGCTATCTTTTGATCGATGCCAAGGGGGAAATTGCGGCGGTTGCGGCGGGCGAGGCACCCGAGGAAATGACTGCACTCAAGCGTATCGATGCGACTGGAAAGATTGTCATGCCGGGCTTTCTCTCAGGACACAGCCATTTGTATCAAAGCCCCTTCCGCGGACTTGGGGTGCATCACACATTGCTCGGTTGGATTTATTGTTATCACATGAGCTATGGCCCATTTTATGATCCAACAGATCTGTATTGGTTTTCCAAGCACGGCGCGATGGACTATCTTGGCCATGGGATTACTACGATTTACGATTGGACACTTAATGGAGAGGGAAGGTCGGTGGACACTTACGTGGACTTATATCGAGGCAGCCTTGATTCAGGCGCACGCATCATCTTCGGCTATGGGGCCGATCTTGGCCGGAGCGAAGAGGAAAATCGCGAAATGCTGCAGGAATACCTAAAGCTGATTAAAGAGGAGGGTATTGACGCGTCACATCCTCGTGTCCCGGCAGTCTGGATGGCGGGGCTCGGGTTATTGAACGGGCGAGAGAGTGCGACGATGGAACTGAATCTCGCCAAGGAATTCGATTTGCCGATTCAAGTCCACTGCTTAGAAGATCCCGAGCCTAATTACGTGAAAATTCAGCAAGGTCTTTTTCCTGTCTATGATGAGGTCGAGATGATGGGGTCAGGCTTGAACTTTGCGCACTTTATCAATGTGACAGAGTCGATTTTGGAACGCACCGCCGAAAGTGGCACGTCGATGGTATGGAATCCGCTCTCTAATGGTCGCTTGGCTTCAGGCTTACCAGATGTGCCCCACTATCTTGAACTCGGTATTGAGGTTGGTATGGGGATTGACGGCCAAGCGAGTGCTGACATCTCCGATCCCTTTGAGAATATGCGGATGGGTATGTATGCCACCCGGATGAAGTATCAAGACGCTTCAATTATGATGCCGCTCGATGTCTTGCGGCTACACACCATCGGGACGGCTCGTGTGCTCGGGATCGCTGACGAAGTCGGCAGCCTCGAGGTGGGTAAGTGGGGCGATTTAATTATAGTGGATCCTCGTAGTATGGAAACGAGCCCTCCGATCAATCCGATTGAGCATGTGGTTTTAGCATGCAGTGTTGCCAATCTTGAACAGGTCTTTGTCGGCGGCGAGCTAGTGGTCGAGCGAGGTGCCTTTACTCAGGTCGATCACCAAGAGACCAAAGATGAAATCACCTATCGCCTTGCTAGATTACAGTCGAAAGTCGATGCGGCTCGCGAGGCAGGCACGATTGAACGGGAGGCGGTCTTTCCTGGTTTAATCGAATACAAAGATCAAAAGCACTTCACCGAAGACCATGAACATCCGACTTATGGAAAACCGAAGTCGGCGGAGTGATGTGATCAAACACATTGTCATAATATATACTACATTAGAACAGTCTATACGACCAGTCGAATAGTCTTCGCGTTTATGAAAATAGCTCACTTTCAAGTTTTGGTTCTGGGTATTAGCCTAGTCATAGCCTCCGATCTCGCTTCTGGCGTACTTCAGCCGGCCGTCGGAGACGAACCAGCGGTGATTCGCTTGAGTGGGCAATGGGCGCAGCTCGAAGATGGTTCGGAGGTTCTCGAGTTAACCCGACAAATACTGGCCGAGCTGCCGGGATATTATGAGATGGATGCTCGGCTGGTTCCGAACGAGGCGATCGCAAAACTAGGAGTTTTACCGCTGACCAAACTCATCGAAGCCTACCCGCTCTCGGGGGATGCCGATGGAATCGTCTTAGAAACGATCAACCACTGGGAGAGCTATCTGACGGTTGACTATCTGACAGATCGATCTTCCGTGATTTTATTATATTATAATGGTAAAGAACCCGAGGCCGGCAATTGGCCCGCATTTGGTGGGGATATTGAGCCGCTGGCTCCCTTCTATGTATTCGACCCTGAAAAGCCGATCCCCACATTTCCGACTTCGCCACAGTATGGGATGATTGCTGCGACCCAAATCACTGGGATCCGCGCGAGCAATACGGCGAGCCGTTACCAACCTTTTTACTCGGGCTCGCTAGAGGAGGTCAGCGACTTGGCGTTTGCAGGGAGAAAACTCTACCTGCAGCGCTGCAATTCTTGTCATAAAGGCCCTGGGGATGTGGGTGGTAACGTGTCTGAGCGCCCCTTCCCCGTGCTACAAGCGCACGCACAATACAACGCTGCTTATTTTGAGCGTGTCGTCATTAACCCGAAGCAGTTTTTCCCAGAGACGAGTATGCCTAAGCACGAGGATTTTGAAAAAGCAGACATTGAAGCATTGATCGCGTTTTTGTCCGAGAGTGCCGAGTGAGTTGTGCTCTTTCCCTGAGTAGAATCCCCCATCATAGTAGCGGATCCATGCTTCACTCTCTGAGCTACGCAGGACGCAGTCGGGGAAGCCGTTTCGATCAGAGCTACCAAGCGGTGCCGCCACCCAAAATCGCTTCGCGAGTCCGCCACAATTGAAGCTGCAGAATAGCGGTCGAACTCACTCGCGGCCGGAGTCAGCTTGGGTCGTTAGGCTGAAATCAACCCATTCCTCTATCGGCGGAAGGCGCCTTCCTTCGTGAGTTTTCAAATAGCTTGCTGAATTAATCGACCATGTGTCCATTGACATTGCACTCGTCTGCTCTGACTCGGCCCAGACTAATTCGCAAATCATCTCTAATGAGCGTTTTTGATAATCAAAGCTGAGCTCTGGAGCGAAGTGATCGATGGTATATTGCGCGGCGGCAGGAACGTCTGCGGCTACCGCGACCCAGCCTCGGTTGGCGACCGAGAGGAATTTAATCAGGTCGGAGCGCCGCGACTCCAAAGTCTCGCGGCTCACGAACATGACCTGCGAGTAGGCGACGTGTCCATATTTACGGTAAGGAATCATAGTCACATCGTGGCCCTCAGTTTGCAGTTTTACAAACTCGTCGACGACGTAGCCTTGTTTCGCATCCATTTCGCCGCGTAGCAGAGGTTTGTTCCCATACTCCGCCTTGATCACGGTGACCTCACTGGGATCCACTTTCGCATAGGCGAGCGCGGTGGCGAGGGCCTCACGCCCGTCTCCATGGATAGCCACCACGCGCCCGCGCAGATCTGACGGTGTTTTAATATTACTTTCGGCTAAGCTAATCAGCCCGAGTGGTGAAGCTTGAAACATAGTTCCAATCGCGACGAGCTGCTTGCCTTCTGCCACGGCGGCTAGAAAAAGACCACTTTCAATCGAGCCGACAGTTCCGGGGTTGGACGCAATCGTCTCGGCGACGCCTACCGACCAAGGGCGCACCTCAAGGTCGAGCCCGGCATCAGCAAACCATCCATGACCTTCTGCCCAATTGATCCCCGCAAACTGGACGTTTCGCACGCCTAAATCAAGCTGTAGAATCAACGGTTTCGCGCTTAATATAATGGACGAACTGTTTAACAATATGAAGGCGCAAAGCAGGGGAGTATTGAATCTCATAGCAATTATTTACTCTTCTTTTTGCTACGGACTGTGCGACAATGAACATCATGGAAATAATCGACAGTCGAGGTTGGGTAGACTCGCATGTCCATATCGATTGCGCTCAATTGTGGGAAGGCTTCGAGAATGTCGGCGCTGATCGACTTGATTAAAGTTTCCCAGTAGTCGCTTTCGATAGGGTAGTCTTCCATTAACTTAAAGAGCATGGCATAAATCTCCTCGAAAGGAGGATATTCGCGGATACCAAGACTCTCGTTGTAATAAAGTTTTGTGCTTAGGTCGATGACTTGCGGGCCCTGATGTTCGATCGCATACATTGAAATGGGCAGGGTGATCGACTCTTTCACTGTGATTGGAGCGTCCGCGTCCTTCGGGCGCACGGCGGCACTGGTCACGGTGTGTGGATACGGGTAGTGAGCATTTGGATACACCTCAAACGAGAGAGCGGCACTGTTAATGGTGGGGTAGTTTTTAATTACACGAATACTCAGATCTTTGACCACAGTCTCCCAGTAGACCGCAGGTTCGTCCTCAATGGGCACCCATTTATAGGTGTTAGTCCACTTTCTCAAATCGCTCCTTAGCTGAATGAAATCGGGATAGTCGGCCTGTTTCATCTCTTTTCGATAGCTGATTTCAATGCTGATATCGATGAGGTCTCCATGGCCATAAGTCACGGGAACTCGCGCCTCAGTCATCTTCAATGATTCTGCGACCACCTGAACCGAGGCGGCGAAAGTCGTAAGCGTTGAAATGAATGTTAAAATTAGAATGAGGGTCAGTGGTTTTTTCATCATTAAATTTGCTGGTATAGGATGCATTAGATTAAGCAGGATTTTTGCCCTTTTTCAGCAGATAGGTTTTATCTGCTCAGATTGTCATTATTTCTGCTTAGACACGACTTATGAAATATCTAATCAGAAGTCTTATTATGCCTGTTGCTTTAATGGGATTCTTAATCTCAAGCGATTCGCTTGCGGAGGAGTCGAATGAGCAGACGCCGATCGTTTTTCAGGCAGACTGGTTTCCGAACGCTCAGTTCGCGGGTTTCTTTTGGGCAAAGACTGGAGGTATCTACGCTGAGCACGGGCTCGATGTAAGTTTTTCTCCTTTCGATTTTGGAGTCGATTTTCTAGCTAAGGTTAGTTCTGGCGAGGCGGCGTTCGGCACTGCGGAGGCTTATATCCTGATGGATGCAGTGGCACGCGGCGAGGAACTCGTAGCCTTGGGTGCCGTCTTAGGCGAAAGTCCCGCGGGTTACATTTATTTGGAAGAGAGTGGCATTCAAACCGCAGTCGATTTGAAGGATAAGCGAGTCGGGGTGCATAATTACGCAGAAGCCCTGCTTCCATTCTTCGTAGCGAAAGCAGGGCTTGATTCAGGATCCGTTGAAGCGATTGAGGTGCAGCACAAGATTGAAAAGCTTCTAGATGGCTCGGTCGATTTACATCAAGGTTATGCGATTGATGAAATGATACGGCTACAGTCGATGACAGATAAACCTGTGGATATCTTACTTTTTGAAGAGATGGGCATGCCAATGTATTCCATGGTAATTTATAGTAGCCGAAGGTTTGTGAATGAAAGCCCGGAGGTCGTTAAGGCTTTCATGACTGCTTCAGCCCAGGGTTGGGAGCGTGCGATGCATGCGCCGGAAATTGCCGCACTGATTGTGAACGGACCTTATAATGACCCAGGAGTGGAAGATGGAATCGTGGCTCGCCAAGCAGCTGCCTTGAAACCTTTTGTTTTAATGGATGGGAGAGCTACACTAAGCATGACTCGTGCAAAATGGGAGGCGATGCAGGCTGCCTACCTCGAAAGTGGGATGCTCGACGAGCCGGTAGATCTAGATGCCTTTCTGATGTGGATTGCGTTTTGATTAGTTGTAGGGCGCGACTTGCTATGCCCTGCCTAGTTCGAAAAAGAGCCTATACTATATGGAGTCGCATGACGCCGATAGTCGTTTTGTGGGCATTGGACTGGATCAAGTCGCGCTCCTACAGGGCACTGACCCCCATTGCTATAGGCAGCGTCCCGTGAATTGTTAAAAGTCTAAGGTGGTTTCCCTCCTGATAGCGACCAAGCTATCGTGGAGATAAAACCGAAAGGAAACCACCAATGAATAGAACTAAAGTCGAATCATCAGAAA
>Ga0222662_1000533_pt1 | contig 29884 bp, 29 predicted proteins | sample AntAcemetagen600_FD_179821 | JGI IMG/M metagenome (GOLD analysis project Ga0222662, IMG submission 179821) | Saline water microbial communities from Ace Lake, Antarctica - #600 | ecosystem: Environmental > Aquatic > Non-marine Saline and Alkaline > Saline | place: Antarctica: Ace Lake... | reverse complement strand
CGGGGTCGTGCATCTCAAGCACCTTCTTGGTCTCTCGCTTGTCGATGAACCGGTTGATCTTGCCGTCCGAGTCGCAGGTCAGATCCACCAGCACCCCGCGACGCTTTGGCTCCTCGTCGAGGCGCTGCAGGGGCACCACGGGGAAGAGCTGGCCGATGGCCCAGTGGTCCGGCGCGCTCTGGAACACCGAGAAGTTGCAGTAGTACGTGTCGGCCAACGACGCGATGGCCGGCTCCAGCTCGCTCGGTGCGTCCTGCTGTTCGGCCTCGAACACCGCGGCGACCTTCGCCACGAGCGCCCAGAAGAACGCGTCCACGGTGGCCCGCTCGGCCAGCGACGCGGAGCCGGTCAGGAAGCGGCGCATGACCTCGTCCTTGACGTCCACGGCGTCGTGATAGGCCTCCAGCGCCGTGCGGAGCGTGACCCAGTTGAGGATCTTGGCGACCTTTCGCACCGACGCGGCGGAGTCCTCGTCCACCATCGGCAGCGGCGAGGCGTCGATGGCCCGCGAGACCGCCATGACCGGCAGCACCAGCACCGAGCTGTGGGCCACCAGGGCGCGCCCGGACTCCGTGACCACCGTGGGGTGCGTCAGCCCGCGCTCATCACACACGGTCCCGATGGACTCCAGCACCGCGAACGCGTACTCGCTGAGCTGGTAGTTGATGGACGACGAGTAGTCCGAGCGGCTGCCGTCGTAGTCCACGCCCAGCCCGCCGCCCACATCGAGGTAGCCCATCTTCGCGCCCATGCGCTCGAGCTCGGCGTAGATGCGAGCCCCTTCGCGCACGGCGCCCCGCAGCTTGCCGATGTTGGAGACCTGGCTGCCGATGTGGAAGTGAAGCAGCTCCAGGCAGTGCAACTTGCCCTTCTCCCTCAGAACCTCGATGAGGTGCACGATCTCGCGAACCGTCAGCCCGAACTTCGCCCGGTCTCCGCTGCTCGCCTCCCACCGGCCAGTGCCCTTGCTCGCCAGCTTCGCGCGCACGCCGATCACCGGATCGATGCCGATGCGCTCGCTGATCTCCAGCACCGCCTCGAGCTCGGAGGCCTGCTCAATGGTGATGATGGTGTTGCGCCCCAGCTTGCGGCTGATGAGCGCCATCTCGATGAAGCCGGCGTCCTTGTAGCCATTGCAGAGCACCAGGGCTTCGGGGTCTTTGGACATCGCCAACACCACGAGCAGCTCGGGCTTGCTGCCGCACTCCAGACCGAAGTGGTACGGCTTGCTGAACGCGACGAGGTCTTCGACCACGTGCCGCTGCTGGTTGACCTTGATGGGGTACACGCCACGGTAGGCGCCCTGATACTCCAGCTCTTCGGCGGCCGACCCGAACGCGCCGTACAGCGCCTCCACGCGGGCCTGAAGCACGTCAATGAGCCGCACGAGGACCGGCAGTTGCACGCCGCGCCGGGTGAGATCGTCGACCAGCTTGCGCAGATCGAACACCCCGTCGCCGGCGCGCACGGTCATGTTGCCGTCCGCGTTGACGCCGAAGAGGCCGAGGCCCCATGCGTCGATGCTGTACAGATCGAGGCTGTCTTGCGTTGACCAACGCGCCATCACATTCTCCGTCTGGATTCGGTCCCAGAGCCGGACTGAATACTCCAGAACACCCGACCGCGCCACGCATCGCGCGCATTAATGGGGTCACGCACATGGGCGCAGTCCGCGAGTTTATCGAGCACCACTACCTGCACTTCAACAGCCGGGAGGTCGTCGCGGCGGCGCGGGCGTGGGAGGAGCACCTCGCCGCTGGCGGCAAGATGATGGTCACCCTGGCCGGCGCCATGAGCACCGCGCGGATCGGGCGGATCCTGGGGCGGATGATCCGGCAGGGCAAGGTGCACGCCATCACCTGCACCGGCGCGAACCTCGAAGAGGATGTCTTCAACCTGCTCGCCGCCAAGGACTACGAGATCATCCCCGACTGGCGCTCCTTGCGCGCTGAGGACGAGCAGGCGCTGTACGACCGCGGCATGAACCGCGTCACCGACACCTGTATCCCCGAGACGGTGATGCGGCACCTCGAGCAGCGGCTGCAGGAGCAGTGGAGGCGCTGTGAGGAAGAGGACGTGCGGCAGCTTCCGTCCCAGCACCTGTTCGACGTGCTGGGCGATCCGACCCTGAAGCAGCACTTCCAGATCCCGCGGACCGACAGCTGGATGCTCGCGGCGAAGGAGTGCGGCGTGCCGGTGTGGACGCCGGGCTGGGAGGACTCCACCACGGGCAACATGTTCACGGCGGCGGTGATCAGCGGGGTGTTGGCAGGGCACACGTGCGTGACGCCAGGCACCGAGCAGCTGCAGCTGCTGATCGAGTGGTACCAGGAGGCGACCGCGGACCTCGGCGACGCGCCGTCGGTCGGCTTCTTCCAGATCGGCGGCGGGATCGCCGGGGACTTCCCCATCTGCGCGGTGCCCACCATGATCCAGGACCTGGAGCTGAGCGACACCCCATTCTGGGGCTACTTCTGCCAGATCTCGGACGCAGTGACGTCGTACGGCGGCTACTCCGGTGCCGTGCCGAACGAGAAGATCACGTGGGGCAAGCTCACGCCGGCGACGCCGAAGTTCATGATCCAGTCGGACGCCACCATCGTGGCCCCGCTTATCTTCGCGTACATCCTCAACGACTGATTGCGTCGCAGAGTGGGGTTCTGACGTTCGATCTCGGCGTCAGCGGCGTCGTCGGTCGGTGCGAGGTACATGAGTACCTCTCCCTCCGCTCCTCCTTGCTTCCTTGACCTCGAGCGCCAGTACCCCCCTCTGCTGACGCAATCGGCGTCGTCGGTCGGTGCGAGGTACATGAGTACCTCTCCCTTACCGACTCGCCACTGCGCAGCCGGCGAGGGCCCACAGGAGTCGGGCGCCGACGTTGGCGTCCCAGGGCTCACCGCCGACCTCGACCACGTCGAAGCCCACCACCCGGCGGCCGGACGCGCTCACGGCGTCGATCAGCCCTAGGGCCTGCTGCCAGCTGAGTCCTCCCGGCACCGGAGTGCCGGTCCCGGGGCACAGCGTCGGGTCGAGCCCGTCGATGTCCCAGGTAATCCAGATCTCCTCGGGAAGCGGCTCCAGCATCCGCGCGCACGTCGTGGGCCACGGCTCACCGGACCACCCCAGGTTTGCTAGGTCCTGGTCGCTCCACCAGTGCAAACGGTCATCGGCGGCGTACACCGAACGCTCCACCGAGGAGACGTCCCGCAGCCCCACGCTGACCACCGGGCCGAGCTCCTCGACAAGCATGTTCCCGATGGCGCTCGCGTGGCTCCAGGCAAAACCCTCGTAGGCCGGGCGCAGGTCCGCGTGGGCGTCGATGTGCAGCACGCCGAGCCCCGGGGTCGCCTGCGCCGCCGCCACCACCGCGCCCACCGGCACGCTGTGGTCGCCGCCCAGCACCGCGGGGATCTGGCCCGCGTCGAGCGCCGCTGTCACTCGGCGCCCCACCAGCGCGTTGAGCCTCATGCCGACCCGGTCCACGACCTCGTACGCGTCCTCGCCTGCGCGACACCGACCCACTGCGTCGCCAGCCTCCTGGTTCCAGGCCGCGATGCGCGGATCGACAGGCTCCATGGCCACGCCCTGCCTCCACGGCCCGCCGTCCAGATCCACCTGCCAGCTCGCCATCCGCACCGCTTCGGGTGCCGCCGAGGTGCCGGAGCCGAAGCTGACCGTGGCGTCGAACGGCACGGGGATGACGCGCACCGCAGCTTCGTCGGGAGTGTGGGGCAGACCATAGAGGCCGTCGCCGCCTGCCGGAGAGTCGGGGTCCCAGGAGTCGTCGGGGATCATGGGCGCAGGCTACAGCAGCGTGTCGTCGAAGAAATCCAGCAGGTAGTCCATGCCCTCGGGGTAGCCGTACTCCACCGACAGCGAGGGCATCGGCAGGGTCGCGAAGTCGTTCAGCGACTCCTGGTAGGGCCACAGCGTCGGCGCCGTCTCGTCCAGGGTGTATCCCCACTCCGGATCCGGATTCCAGTTGATGTAGGTGGACGTCAGATCGTTGATGTAGGCGGCGAACTCCAGGCCCGGAACCGTGATCCGCGCCGTGAGGATCGACGAGATGCTGCCGCCCGAGTGCCCGATCAGCCCCACCGGAGCGCAGGAGTCGGCTTCGGGCAGGCTCGCAGCGATGCGTCGCGCGACCAGCGTCTCGTAGATCCGCACCGCCATCGACGACCAGCCCGCCTTGAGCAACCCCCGGGTCATCGCGGTCTCGGGGAAGTCCCCTTCGCTGGCGCGGAAGCTCGCGATCACGAGCACGTAGCCTGCCGCGGTGAAGGCCTCGCCGAAGCGCCCGCGGGCCACGTGCGTCCAGGCGTCATCGCCGTGCCCGTGGGCCACCACCACCACCGGGAACGGCCCGTCGCCCTGGTCCAGCGGGGGGCGAAACACCACGACCTCTAGCGTGCCCACCAACGCGTCGGTGACGAGCATTTGGCGGTAGGGCATGTCCGGCTCGGGGCCCTCCCACTCTCCGCGGAACGAGTAGTCGTTGCCATCATGCAGGGTCGAGACCTCCAGCGTGCGCTCCTCGAACCCCTGCAGCATCACGCCCAGCCGGGTGGTGTCGCGGATGAGCGGCTCGAGCTCCTCCACGGCGAGGCGCGGCCCGTAGTCCATGTTCCCGTCCCAGATGTTGGCGAGCTCGAGGTCGAGCTCCTCGTCGCTGAGGTTGAGCCGAAGCTCGGGCAGGAGATCCGGCAGCGCCAGGTACTCGTCCAGCCCGCACCAGCGATTGAACGGACACTCCGGCCAGTCCACCGGGTCGTCGTTCCACTTGACGAGATCGCCGGCCGTCTCACAGGCCAGGGGTCCGGGCTCGGATTCAGGTTGGACGGGGGCGTCGCAAGCGACGGTCAGCAACACGAACAAAAACAGGCCGTGACGCATCTAGAGGGTCTCCCAGGCCTCCTATCGACGTTTGGTCGGGAGGCTGGAGTCGTCCAGGGATCTATGGGACTTAGAAGGTAAAGCAAGCGCAGCGAACGGTCGCGCACAATTCGCACAAAATGATCGTGGGCTACGCTCCCGGCGTGTCTCTCACCCTTCTCGTGACCGGCGGCGCCGGCTTCATCGGCCGAGCGCTCGTACGCCAGCTCGCGGCCCGGGGAGACCGGGTGGTGGTGCTGGATGCCCTGACCTACGCGGCTCACCCCGACGCGTTGAGTCGCATCGCCGGCGACGTGGAGCTGGTGCAGGGCGACGTCGCCGACGAGGGCGTCGTGGCTGGGCTACTCGACCGGATGACCCCCGACGCGGTGCTGCACCTCGCCGCCGAGTCCCACGTGGATCGCGCGCTGGCCGACGCCGCGCCGTTCCTGCGCACCAATGTGTGGGGTACCTGGCAGGTCGTGCGCGCCTGTGTTCAGCATGGTGTGCGCCTGGTGCACGTCTCCACCGACGAGGTCTACGGCGATCGGTCCGGGCTGCCCACTTCACTCGAGGGCGACCCCTGCGCGCCCACCAACCCCTACTCCGCAGCGAAGACCTGCGGCGACCACCTCGTGCTGAGCGCGGTGCGCGCCGAGGGGCTGAACGCGGTGATCACGCGCGGCGCCAACACCTACGGGCCCGGCCAGTACCCCGAGAAGCTGCTCCCTCTCGCGGGCCAGCGGTGGCGGAGTGGTCGGGCCATGGGCGTGTACGGCGACGGGCAGCAGGTCCGGCACTGGCTGTATGTGGATGATCACGCAGCCGGCATCGTCGCCGCCCTGGACCGAGGGGCGCCTGGCTCCATCGCGCACTTTGGCGGCGAGGCCAGCACCAACACGGACGTGCTCGCCCGCTGGGCAGCAGCGCTGGGCGTGCCCGGAGACACCGAACGGGTGGAGGATCGGCCAGGCCATGACCGCGCCTACGATCTCGACGACACCGCCACCCGGCGGGCCCTGGGCTGGAGCCCCGCCACCGCCCTGGACGCGGGGCTCGCGCTCACCGCCGCCTGGACCGCGGCCCACCCCCAGTTCTGGGACGACGCGTGAAGCGGATCCTGCTGCTCGGAGGCAGCGGACGCCTGGGTCGTCACGTGGTCCGCGCCGCGGGACTAGACCTGGGCATCGCGCTGCAGGCTCCCACCCGCGATGAGCTCGATCTCAGCGACGTCACCGCCGATGCCCTGCGCGCCCGCATCGACTCGGGGCTGTTTGACGCCGTGCTCAACTGCGCCGCGGCCGCCAACGTGGACCGGTGCGAGACCCACCGGTCAGAGGCGGAGAGGCTCAACGCCGAGGTGCCGGCTCTGCTCGCGGACGCCTGTGAGCAGGCGGGCCTACCGTTTGTACACATCAGCACCGACTACGTCTTCGGTGGCAGCGGCGGCGGGCCGTTCGACGAGCGAGCCCCCCCGTCCCCGGCGCAGCACTATGGGGTGACGAAGGCCGCCGGCGAGCGCGCCGTCCTCGCTTGCGGTGGGCGACGGGCGGTGGCCCGGGTGTCGTGGCTGTTCGACGCCGACGTCAGCCCGTTCCGCGACTACGTGCTCCGCGAGGCCCAGACCCGCGGCGAGGTGCCGGTGCTCGATCAGGCGAGTCGGCCCACGTACCTGCCGGGGCTGGGGCGCTGGCTGGTGGATCTGTGTGCGGTGATGGTGCACGGCGCGTTTGTGCCCGACGTGCTGCACCCCGCCGGCGGGCCCCACGCCAGCCGGACCGAGTGGGCCCGCGCGCTGCTCGCCGCCCACGGACTCGATGACATCCCGGTCGTTCCGCAAGAGCCCCAGAGCCTGCTGGCTGAGCGGCCCCAGGACAGCCGGCTCGCCACCGAGCGCACGGACGCCTGGATCCGGGCTACGTGGGGGGTCGGGCTGCCCGACTGGCGGGAGTGCCTGGCGCACCGATCGGCTTAGCGCCGAGCGGCGCCCTACTCCTCGTCGGGCTCGCTCTGCACGCCGGGGTTGATCGAGCTCGTGCGCCCCGCGCCCACTCGGATGAGGGTCGAGCAGGTCTGGATGTCGCACGGCGTCGCGCCGGACGTCTCCTCCAGGGTGGCCCGGAAGTCGGCGTTCACCCCGTCGTAGCCCTCTTCGCCGAAGTTCAGGTCCACATCGACGGTGAGGTCGAACGTGCAGATCCCGTTGATCTCCAGCAGCGCCGAGAAGTCCGCGCCAAGCAGCGCATCCGACGTCGTCGTCTCGTCCACGAAGCGCGTGCCCGACCAGATGTTGTTCTCGCCCTCGGTCACCCCGGCGTAGAGCACCGTGGTGTCGCCCCGCTGAAGCTGCGCCTGCACCTCGCCGCTCTTCATCCCAATCTGCAGGTCAGAGGCGGGCGCGGCGTTGAGCGCGTTGACCCAGGTCGTCGTGCGGGCCGAGTCCACGCCGGAGCAGCTCGCTTCCAGGACCGAAGATCCATCGATGCGGTAGGTGCCGACGGGCGACGAGCAGCCCATGAGGAGGGCGAGCGGGGCGGTCAGTAGGAGGGCGCGATGCATGCGCGCCACTGTAGTGCGCGCTGCGTGAGCAACGAAGCCCCCCCGAACCATTTCGAGGGGACTTCGGCCCGGCGGGTCCCGGGGGGTGGGGGGATGGACCCGCCGAACTGGGCCAGTCATTGGCCCAGGAACCACTGGGCGACACGGGTCGCCCGCAAACGCTGGGGCTATTGGGCGCCGGCCTGGCCGGCTCCGCCGATGGTGGTGCCGTCGCCGAAGCACGACTCCCCCATCTGCACGCCGTCCACGTAGAGATCGGCGCAGCCGTCGCAGATGTCGTCGAACACGGTCTCCACGGTCACGCGGCCCGCCGGGTTGTCGAACACCATCAGCAGCTCACCGCCCAGCGAGTCCATGCAGCCATCCTGGAAGACCACGTTGTCCGCGACGATCGTCCAGCCCACGCCGGTGGCGCTCTCGAACGTGCCTGCGAAGCTCATGCGGGCGGCGAGGCCCTCGGTGACGTGCGACCAGTCGCCGTCCACATCCAGGGTTCCTTCGTAGTCCAGCGCGCCCACGGTCACCTGGGCGGCGAGCAGCCCGGCGCCCTGGCGCTCGCTCATCGAGAGCGTGCCTGCGGCGCGCAGCAGCCCCTTGTCGTAGCCGGCGTAGAGCACCTGCACAGCGGAGTCCGCGTCGGCGAGGGAGTCGCCGATGGTGTAGTCAGCCTCGGTTCCAGGGGGGAGGTCCGGCGGGTCGCCGGGGAAGCCTTCGCCGCCGCCGGTGCCTTCGGGCGGGGTGAAGATGAACTCTTGGTCCACGACCACCGAGCCGCTCGCCGAGGGGCAGGGGCTCATGTCGTAGCGGACGCGGCCGATGCCTTCGGCGCCGACCCCGTCGTGCACGTCGACCGTGGCGCAGCCCTCCTGGGTGACCGGCGAGCCGAGGTTCCAGGCGACCTGGGCGTCGATGGAGGCCTGGGTGAAGCGCTGGGCCTCGGAGAGGGCCACCGCGAAGGTGGCGCCGACCTCAGTCGCCGCGTAGGTGGCTTCACCGCGAGCGAGCTCGAGGTCTTGCAGGTCGGTGAACCCCTGGCAGCCTGACGTCATGGCGAGCCCGAGGGCTGCAAGCAGAGTGGCGCCGGCGGTGCCAACCACATCAAAGGAGGAGCTGTACATTTCCGTACCTTTCGGTGTCTCTTCAAGCCATTGCGCATCAGCGCTTTAGGCCAGGAGCTTTGCGAGCCCTGCTTTCGCGAGGGGGTGCCGTTTCGAGGACGAGCCTCTTGTGTGGGTCTCTCATCGTTCGATTCGGGCCGGGGTTGAGGCACAGGGGTTGGGAAAGGGGGTACGGGACACCCGGTCGTTGGTACCCTTGCTCCCGATGAAACAACGACTGCTTGTGTTTGCGGGGCTGAGCCTCTTGCTGGGATGCGAGGGCGGCTCCGAAGTGGGGGTCGCCTCAGTCGCGATCACCCCGGCCCAACCGACCACCGCCGACGCGCTGGTGGCGCAGCCGCTCGATGCGGAGGGGCTTCCGGTGCCCCTTGGGGCCTACGTCATCTCGTGGCGGGTGGATGGCGTGGATGCCGGCGCCAGCGAGCTGAGCCTCGGGGCGGCGGCGACGACGCGGGGAGAGGTCTGGGAGGTGGCGCTGGTCTCGGGCGGCGCCACGGTGGTGTCTCCGGCGGTGACCATCGCCAACGCGCCTCCGTCGATCAGCGAGGTGCAGTTGAGCCCAGCGGAGCCCCGCAGCGACGAGGCGATCGAGGCGCTGGTGGCGGGCTGGACCGACGCGGATGGCGACGCGCCGGGCCTCACGTACGAGTGGATGCTCGATGGTAGTCCCCTCGATGGGGCGACGGGATCCACCCTGGAGCCCGGCTTGGTCGTGCGCGGCGACGAGGTGAGCGTGCGGGTCACTCCCAATGACGGGATGGACAGCGGTCCCTCGATCACCTCTCCGACGGTGATCGTGGCCAACGGAGTCCCCTACGCGCCGAGCGTGGCGATCACGCCGAGCGAGCCGAACCTCGGTGTGGACGACCTGCTGTGCTCGGTGGCCGACGGCCTCGCAGACCCCGACGGCGACGCCTGCACCTACGACGTGCGGTGGATTCGCGATGGGATCGCGTTCCCCGACGCGGCCAACCCGGGAGGAGCGGAGCCCACCACCACCGTGCTCGACGGCGACACCGTGCCCGCCAGCGAAACCCAGGGCGGCCAGAACTGGACGTGCCGGGTGGTGGCCAACGACGGCTCGTTCGACTCCGACGTGGGCGAGGCTTCGCTGTTCCTGGCGCAGGGCCCGATGCCCGACTTCGATCTGGTGGACGTGAACGCCACGAGCCCCACGACCGGACTCGCGGTGTCACCCAGGGACTACCTGGCCAAAGTCAGCGGTTGGTACTTCGGGCACTCCACCTGAAGCTATTGCAGTAGCCAGTTTGGCTACTTGCAGGCGTTGCAAGACGACCTGTCCCTGAACGAGCCCAGCCTCGACATCACCATCCTCGGCATCAACGACATCGGCTTTGAGAGCGGCAACGACAGCATCACGGACGGGCGCGACCTGCCGTGGCTCCAGGCGACGCCGGAGCAGGATGTGTGGGAGTCGTGGAACGTGACGTATCGCGACGTGTGGGTGCTGGACGGAGACAACGTGCCCGTGGGCATCTTCAACGTGACGGGCAACAGCCTCGGGGAGCAGGGCAACTACGACGCCCTGCGCCAGTTGTTCATGGACGCGGCGGAGTAGCTCGCTGGGCGATCGCGCCGAGATGAAACGCGATGTTGAGCCCGACCTGGTTGACTGACGCGGTGTAGGTGCCGGCGTCCACGGGGTTCGCGGGCACGCCCTCGAGCACGACGGCGCGGCCTCGGGACTGCACGGCCGATGCGGTGCGGTCGCCGTACCAGACGTGGCTGTAGGTCAGGTTGAGCTCGGCCCAGGGGCGCGGGTTCGACGGGGACGCACCGAGCCGCATCGAGAGGCCGCCGGCCAGCATGTGCTTGAACCCGTCGTGCATGATCAGCGACTGGCTCGCGAGCGGGATGGCCGGGGACTCGAAGAGGTAGCCGAAGCGCAGCCCCACGCCAGGGTGCGGACGGGCCTCGACCCCGGTGCGCACCGACCAGGTGTTCCGATACTCGGCGGGGAAGACGATGCTGCCATCGTCTCCGCGGAACGAGGCGAGCGAGCTGCCGTCGCCAGGCGGCTGGCTGACGTCGTTGCCGCAGTCCACTCCGATGGCGGAGCCGACGGGGCATAGGCCCACTCGGTAGAGGTAGTCCACGAGCGGCTCGGCGGCCAGATCGTCGTCGGGGTTGTCGTACATCAGGGGCAGGTTCACGTCGTCGGCGCGCAGGTCGCCTGAGCCGTTCCACAGCTCAAAGTGCGCATCGAGTCCGAACATCAGCACGTCGGGGATGGGAGCCAGATCGACACCAAACCTCAGGTGGCCGGGCAGTCCGAGGTCGATCTGCACATCATCGGTGCCCACGACGTACAGCGGCCCGTCGCCGAACGCCTGCACCGCGGCGCTCTCGCCGCCGACCACGCCAGAGAGCGAGGCCTGACCGGAGCCGACAAAGCGGTACGGCGGATCAAAGCTCACCCCGATGCGCAGCCAGTCGGTGGGCATGATCATGACGCCGATGTTGAACTGGGGGCGCAGCGAGCGACCGGTGATCTCGGCGCGCACGTCCCAGTCGGGGTTCTCGGGGTTGGTGGCCTCGCCGCTGGACAGGAAGTCCGCCTGGCCCGCGAACGACTGCCGCAGGGCGAGGTAGACCAGCTGCACCGTGGCTCCGACCGCGATGACGCGGTGGGGTCGGATGGCGGCGCCGAAGTAGACGTTGGCTTGCTCGAGCTCCTGCTCAATGACGCGGTAGCGGCCAGGGCCCAGCGGGTCATAGGACTGGATGGGGGCGAGCGGCGACGTCAGGCCCAGCGCGAAGGTGAGGTCGGGCTTGGGTAGGCCCCAGGCGATGCCCACCTCGGGGTGCGCACGCAGGTGGCTGCGCTTGATCACCAGGGGATAGGGGTTCTCCGCCTCGCCTTGGGCGCGCTGGAAGGTGCGCTCGGCCGAGAACAGGTTCGTGCCGCCGCTCAGCGTCCAGCCATCCACCTGCCAGAGCCCTGCGGGGTTGTAGTAGAGCGCGCCGGCGACGTCAGACGCGCGCGCGGTCCAGGCGCCGCCCCGGCCCAGGCCCACGGTGCCGGTGTCCGGGGTGAAGAGACCGCCGGCCAGCGCGAGCTGAGGGAGGAGCAGGGCGACGAGGAGGATGCGCACATTCCAGTGGTAGCACCCCTGGGTGGAGTAAGCCGGCAACCGCGAGTACCTTTGCGGGCCCGCCGCCTGCGTGCGGGGCAAGAGGAGCATCGATGGCCCGCTACAAGAAGAAGATGAAGCCCATGGATTGGGCAGGGCGCTGGGTCCTCGTGACCGGCGCGTCGTCGGGGCTCGGCCTCGAGATGGCGCGGCAGCTCGGCATGGACCAAGGGGCGAACCTCATCCTCGTGGCGCGTCGCGAGGAGCGGCTCGAGGCCCTGGCCGAGGAGATCCGGAGCGCCGGCCGCGAGGTCCGCGTGGTCGCCGCCGACCTGTGCATTCACGACGATGTGGCCCGGGTCATCGCCGCCAGCAAGGAGGTCCCGCTGTACGGGGCGATCTTCAACGCCGGCATCACCCACCTCGGGCACTGGCACGCGCTGGAGCACGAGCAGTTCCAGAGGATGCTGGAGTTGAACGTCGGCAGCGTGGTGAGGCTGACCAGCGAGCTCGTGCCCCACGTAGAGCAGCAAGGCGGCGGCGTGCTGCTCGTGTCCAGCATGGCGGGCCTCGCTCCCCTGCCGTACCAGGCGGCCTACTCGGGGATGAAGGCCTTCCTGGTGCACTACGGTTGCAGCATCTGGCACGAGCTGGAGGGCCGCAACGTATCGGTGACCACCTTCTGCCCCGGCGGGATCCGAACCGAGATGACCGAGGGGGGCGGCTTTGACGGGCTGCGCTCGTGGCTCATGCCGGTGGACGTCTGCGCGAGCTCGGCGTTGTCCGGCTTCCGCAAGCGCAAGTACCTGCACGTCCCCGGGCTGACCTACTCGGTGCTCTCAAAGCTCCAGAAGCTGGCGCCGGAGCCGTTCACCACCTCGCGCGTCGCGGTGCAGTACCGAACCAGCCTCGCCAAGGCCGACCCTCAGTTCCTGACCGGCAAGGGCGAAACCAAGGGTTGAGCCGCTCCTCGTAGGAGCTACTTCCGGTCGGGCGGGCCCTGGCGGTCCGGGGCGTCGTCGGGGCGGCAGGCCAGCGGGCCCTGGCCGTCGGGGCCAGACATGCACTGGCCCGTCTTCTCCTCTCCGCGCAGGGTCACCGTGCACGCGTCATCGACCTCGAGCTCCTCGCAGGCCTCGATGGCCTCGGGAGGCGGGCCGCGACGCTTGCCCTTGTCGTCGGACCGGTCGGGCGGCGCCGCCACGGCCAGGGAGAGGAACCCGAGGGTTCCGAGCATCAGGGCGATCAGGGCGGCTTGCTTCATGACGTTCTCCATGTCGGCGGGCGCGTCCCCGAACCACTCGGGGCTGTGTCCGCTCGCTACATGGGAACGCTAGACCCGCAGCGCGGGGCGGGAAGGGCCTCTGACCGTCGCTTTCTCCTGCCCTACAAACGCTTACGAGCGGGGCGGGGTTCTGGGGCTTGAGCATCAGCCCCTTCCAACTAATGCGCATTCGTCACAACACCTATGACCGCTACGCTACAGTCGCGTCTGCATGACGGTTCCTGACGAAATCGCGGTGTTCGGCGAGGTGGTGGACGCTGGCGGCTTCTCCGCGGCGGCGCGGCGGCTGGCGGTGTCTCCGTCCACGGTCAGCAAGAGCGTGGCCCGCCTGGAAGAGCGGCTCGGGGCCCGGCTGTTCGTGCGCACCACCCGGTCCATGGCGCTGACCGAGGCCGGACGGCTCTATCACGCCCGGTGCCAGCCCATCCTCGAAGCCCTCGCCGAGGCCCACGACGAGGTCGCGGCCTTGCAGGGCCGGGCTTCGGGCACGCTGCGAGTGGCGGTGTCTCCCGGCGTCGCGCGGCACGTGCTCGTCCCCGAGTTGCTGGCGTTCATGAAGGCCAACCCTGGGCTGTTGGTCGAGATGCACACCCGCGAAGACAGCTCCCTCGACCTCTGGGATGGCATCGACGTTGCGGTGCGCGTGGCCCGCCCCTCGGGACCCGGGCTGGTGGCGCGGCGCTTGTCCACCAACCGCCGCATCGTCACCGCGGCGCCGGCGTACCTGGCTCGCTGCGGCACCCCAGCCACGCCCTATGAGCTGCGCGACCACGACTGCCTGAGCTTGCTCGACTCCCCCGAGTTCAACCGCTGGGCGTTCGAGGTGGACACCCGCCGCGTGGAGCTGGCGCTGTCGGGACACTTCGCGGCGAACACCGTCGAAGGACTGCAGGACGCCGCCATCGCCGGTCTCGGCATCATCCGCACGTCCCAGCTGACCGTCCGCCGGGCGGTGGACCGAGGCGAGCTGGTCCGCCTGCTCGAGCCCTACGAGCTCCCCCACGGCGGCGGCGTCTATGCGGTGTTCCCCAAGAAGGCCGAGATCCCACGCCGGGTGCGGGGCTTCGTCGACTTCCTGATGGAGGTCTTCGGCGAGTAGCGAGTAGGGGCAGCGCGGCTGACCGCCGCTACCCCCAGATCAGGTGCGCTCCGCGCGCGAGGAACGCGAGCCCGAACACCGTCATCACGCCGATGAGCACGGCCCGGTAGTTGCGCTCCAAGGCGCCGCGGAGCCAGGCGAGAGCTGGGCGCGCTCGAGCCCCTCCGACCACGTAGACGCTGATCGGGCCCACCAGGTAGAGGCAGAACACAAACGTCACCAAGGCGACGGAGGCAGCGGACGGGACCAGCCCCATCTGCCCCGCCCGCACCGCGTCTACGGCAGTGAGGTAGATGGCGAGGTTCTTGACGTTGACGACACCGATGAAGGCCCCGAAGCCCAAGAGCCTGGTCGCGCTCGCGCCGTCCAGCGCCTCAAACACCTTCGGCCGGGGTGGATCGTCGGTGGGTGGCGTACGCCACGTCCGGACCGCGAACGCGAGGAGCAGCGCCCCGAGGATGAGCGACACCCAGGCGGTCGCCCCGGGTCCGTCCGACTCGGTCGTGCCCACCTGAGACCCGATCAGCAGCGTCGCCTCGCCGATGACGAGTAGCGCCGCGCCCATGCCGGCCGCATAGGCGCTGGCCTTGCGCAGGCCGCCGTCGGAGCTGAGCAGCAGCAGGACCACGAGGATCTGCCCCACCGAGACCCATCCTGCCGACGCGAGCAGCAAGGCATCTATGAGCGCTGGGTTCATCGCGCTACCCCTCGGGCCCACCGGCGTCGCTATCCAGGGGAGTGATCAACCCTGAGTCTCCATCCACCCGGATGCGCTGACCGGTGCGCAGCTGGGTCGTGGCGCCCTCGACTCCCACGACCGCCGGGATCCCATACTCCCTGGCCACCACGCTGCCGTGGCTCATGGCGCCGCCGGCCTCCAGGACCACGCCGCCTGCGTGCACGAACAGCGTGGTCCAGGCGGCGTCGGTGAACGGCGCCACCAAGATCTCGCCCGGCAGCAGCGTCTCCTTGGCCGGATCCCGGAGCACCCGCGCCACCCCCTCGACCGTCCCCGAGCTCACCGGCACCCCGCCGAGGGTCCCCGGCGGCAGCTCGCCGTGCAGCGCCGGCATGTGCGGCACCTCGCCCGTGCTCATCATCACTGCCGGCGGGAACATCGGCACGAAGCGCTCGTGCTCGACCCGCCGCTGGGCTGCCAGGACTCGCAGGCGCTGGAACGCCTCCTTCTGCTGCCCCGCCGGCGCCTCGAACGCGTCGATGAGCTCGTCAAACTCGAGCATCCACACGGAGTCTGGGCTCTGGAGCAGACCGCGCTGGACGGCGAGCTCGGCGGCGCTCTGGATCGCCCGGCGCGCTGCGGTCAGCGCCACCACGGCTGCGTACTTGTGGTGCTCGCGCATGCCGAGAAACGCCCGGACCCGACGGATGAGGAAGCGAACCAGGGGGCGCCGCAGGAAGCCGAACGGCCCCCGGCCGGCTGCCTCGAGGATCTGCACCTGCGCCGCGGCGGCGTCGGCCTTTGCCTCTGCGTGACGAGCCCGGTGATCGCCGACCTCGCCCGAGTGCAGCATCCCCACCAGGCTGCGCATGAGGCTCGACGGATCGTCCGACCAGCGCGGCACGGCCACGTCCAGCTCCCCGGGACCGCGATGCCCCCAGCGAGCCAAGAACGCATCCCATCGCTGGGCGAACTCCGGGCCGCCGGGCAGATCCCTCACCAGGTCCGCTGCCTCGTCGGGACGCGCCGCGGTGAGCGAAGCGACCAGCTCGGGGTTGCCGCGCAGCGAGTCGGCGAGGTCCCCCAACTGCATGTCCATGCGGGTGACGATGTTCCCATCGAGCCCGCGGCTGATCCGGTCCACCATCCCGTCGGGCACGGTGCCCTCCAAGAACGAGCGCAGCACATTGAGACCGATCATCCCGGGCGCCAGGATCGGCCCGGCCATCGGCACCAACACCTTCGGGAACACCCCGCGCACCGCCTCCACGGCGGCCCGGACCGACGAGGCCCCGGGAGCCGCGCTCTGCACCGCAGCGGTGATCGAGTCCTCGTAGGAGCGCAGGAACGCATCCCAGCGCTCGCCGGCGCTCTCCGGTCGCCGCAGGAACATCCACCCGAACAGCCGAGGCGGAACCGAGGCGATGAGACGCAGCACCGGCCCCTTGCTGAGGCGAGTCGAGCTGCGCGCGGCCACGTAGTCGGGTCGCTCGCGCACCGTCACGAGCCGCTCCGAGATGGCGGGCGAGATGACGCGAAACACCCGCGGCAGCATGGTCCGAAACGGCCGAGTCAACATCAGCTCGGTGAAGTCCACGTACACGCGGTGGCCGGCGGTGGAGAGGTAGATGGAGCGGCGATGCGGCCCCTGCAGGCCAAACGGAGGCAGGACCGAGAACAGCGAGTTCCCCATGGGGCTGAAGGCCGCCGGGTTCGCCTGCTGGTGGCCGCTGCTGACGTAGACCCGGGGGAGCGGTCCGCCCCGCTGAGGCATGGGGACCGGGAAGAGCGACGTGATGGGCCGGGACTGCAGCAGGTAGACGGCGCCGCCGTCGATGCACCACTCGATGTCCTGGGGCTCGCCCTTGAGCGCTTCGACGCGCACCCCGAGCGCCGCGACGTCCGCTGCCTCCTCGTCGGTCAGCGCGCGGGCCCCCTGGGCCGCCGGGTCCACCGCGACCTCCTCGGTCCCGCCATCCGGCAGCGGCACGATCATCAGCGCTTTGCTGCCGATGTGGTGGGCGAGCACCTCGCCGGTGGCCTTGAGCACCGTGTAGGAGTCGGGGCTGACGATGCCGGACACCACGGACTCGCCGAGTCCGTAGCTCGCGTCCATCGTGCACACGTCTCGGCGTCCGCTCAGTGGATCCGCGGTGAACAGCACGCCCGCCACCTCGGCGCTCGCCATGCGCTGCACCACCACCGCCATCACGGCGTCCGTCTCGGCGATGCCCTGCACCCGCCGGTACGCCACGGCGCGGTCGGTGTAGAGCGACTGCCAACAGGCGCGCACGCGGTCGAGGAGCCGCTCGATTCCCACCACCTCGAGGAAGGTGTCGTGCTGGCCTGCGAAGGACGCGCCTTGCAGGTCCTCGGTGGTGGCGGAGGAGCGCACGGCGTAGCGCTGGTCGGCGCCGAGTTCCTCGTGGGCTGCTCGGATGGCGGCGGCGACGCTCGTGGGCACCGGCACATCTGCGAGGGTCTCCCGGAACGCAGCGGCGGCGGCGCGGATGGCGCCCACATCGCCCGGCGGCAGGTCCGTCAGCGCGGCGAGGCGCGGTTCCCGATCGGGCACGGCGTCCAGGAACGCTCGGAAGCCGTGGGTGGTGACGCAGAACCCGCCCGGGACCTGAAGGCCAGCGGCGACGAGCTCGGCGAGGCTCGCGCCCTTGCCGCCAACGAGGGCGAGCTGCTGGGCGCCAGCGTCAGTGAACGGAAGAACGAGGGAGGGCTGGGTCATGGGGTCGCCAATACGCCGCGGAGCCACTGGTCGAGGACCTGGTCGGCGTAGGTCATCGCGGAGGCCCGCAGGTCGTCAGGGGCGCCGCTGGGCGCGGTGACAAAGAACCAGACGAGCGAGCCGACGAAGCTGATCGCAGCGGCCTCGCATGCGAGATCGGACCTCACCTCGCCGGCCTCGATCCGCACCCGCAGGTAGTCGGCGATGGACGACACCACCCGCCCGTTCACCTGGGAGAACAGCGCGCCCAGCTCAGGGTCCGTCCGGGACTCTCCGATCATGATCTGAAAGAGCCGCGCCTCGGCGTTGTCCCCGCCGCCCATCTGCACGAAGCCCTGGGCGATCTCGCGCATGGCATCGGCCACCGGCACGTCGTCCGCCTCCGCCAGCCGCTGCACGATGCGGGTGGAGAGCCTGGACCCCCGCCGAGTGCCCGCGATCAGGTCCCGCTTCTTGGGGAAGTGATGGAAGATCAGCCCCTCGGAGACGCCTGCTTCGTTTGCGATGCGCTTGGTCGATGTGGCTCTGAAGCCCCGCTCGGCGAACAGCCGCAAGGCCGCGTCCAGGATGCGGGTCCGGGTCGCGTCCCGCTGCTCTTCTCGAGATCGGCGCGTTGTCATCGCTCTCTCATTCGCTAAGTGTACACTCATTGAGTGATCACTCAGCTCTACCAGGGGTTCGACGGACGGGCCGATCTCGTCCAGGCGCACCTCGCCGCCTGGGAGTTCCTCGGCTCACCCGGCGCGCAGCTGACCGGGGCGCAGAAGTCCCAGATCGTCGCGGAGGCCCGAGCCTCACACGCGTGCGCCACCTGCAAGGCGCGTCGCGAGGCCCTGTCACCAGGTTGGGTCAACGCCCCTCACGAGAGCGACTCGGAGCTCCCTGAGCCGTGGGTGGACGTGGTGCACCGCATCGCCACCGACCCGGGCCGTATGACGAAGCAGTTCGTCGACGAGCTCGCGGAGCAGGGGCTCGACCACGCGGCGTACGTGGAGCTGCTCGGGACGACGATGTTCGCGCTGTCCGTCGACATCTTCCATCGCGCGGTCGGCCTGGAACCGCTCCCGCTGCCGGACGTGGTGCAGGGTCCGCCCAGCGGGGAACGGGCATCGATCGTGGATGACATCGGCGCGTGGCTGCCGGTGCTCTCCCCGAAGAGCCCCGAGGCGCCCGCGTTCTGGAAGGACCTGCCGCGCCTCTCCCACGTCGCAAGGGGGATCAGCCTGGTGCCAAGCCAGATCCTGGTTCACGCCCAGCTGATCGCCGCCCAGTACGTGCCATTCAAGGCCGTGCCGAGCACGAGCAACATGGGGCGGGCACTCAGCCGCGCGCAGATCGAGCTGGTCGCGGGGAGGGTCTCAGCGATCAGCGAGTGCTTCTACTGAACGTCGGGGCATGTCCTCCTGCTCGGTGCGAGCAGTTCAAGCACAGACAACGTCGACCTCGCTGCGGTGACCCGGGGGAGCGGGGAAGGCACGGGCATCAAACACGGCGATGAGCTGGTGCGCTTCGTGAACGCCGTGTTGGGCGTGGGCGACGGCTCCCTCGATGCAGCCCGCTCCGCGCTCGTCGGTGCCGTGAGCTCGCCTGGAATGATCGACGCAGCTGGGGTCATCAGCGCGTTCACGATGATGAACCGGGTAGCCGACTGCACAGGGCTCCCCCTCGATCCACCTATGGAGATGGCGAGCCGGGCGCTCCGAGCCGAGATCGGCACCGACAGCTATCCGTCGGCAACAAACACCCCCAAGGGCGGATGGTGGAGCGGGATCGGAGCCCGAATCCTGGGGTGGCTGCTGCCTCGCCTGGTCCGGTTGATGGGCAACAAGAAGGGCTGAAGGCCCCCCATCACGGCGTCCGTCTCGGCGATGCCCTGCACCCGGCGGTAGGCCACGGCGCGGTCGGCGCCGCGGATGGTGACGCTGCTGGGCGAGGTCATCGTGGAGGCCCCCGTCACCAAGTCCGCGCCGCCAACGCCTCCTCCATGCCCAGGCCCCAGGCCGCTTCGGCCTCGGCCACCAGGACCTCCGCCGAGGCCCGCAGGCGCCGCAAGTCCCATAGCCGGGCGGTGGTGTCCCACGACGCTGTGACCAGCAAGTCCCCGCGAAACGCCACGTCCACCACCCTCTCTTCGTGACCCTCCAGGACCGCGAGCACGTTCCCGTCGAGGTCTAACAGGTGCACGACCCCGTCGAGCCCAGCCACAGCCAGCACGTCGCCAGCCTCGCTCACCGCCAGCGCTTGAGTCCGCTGCCCCGGAAGCGGCAGTGCGCGCCGCTCCCCCCCATCCAGCAACACCAGCTCCCCGTCGCGCGCCACGCCGGCGACCCCGTGGAGCAAGGCGACCACCGCCGACGCGTCGTCGAACCGGGCCAGCTCGGTCACCTCGGCTCCACCCGCCTCCAGGCGCACCACCCGCCCGTCCTCGGTGACCCCGACCGCCCAGCGGCCATCCATCGACGCCGCCGCATCGCGCAGCGGGCGCTCCCCCAGCGGGACCCGCTCCACCAGCTCGCCCTCCGGCCCGATCCGCGCCCACACCGGCCGATACTCCGACACCCATACGTCCGAGCCCAGGACCAACAGCCGCCGGCCGCTCGCCGGGTTCCAGGGCGCTGCCCCGGACAAGTCCGCGCGCATGCGCCACACCCCCAACCGCACGCCGAGCGCCAGCACGTCGCCGCCCGGCAGGCTCGCCAGATCCTTCACTGGCCGGCGGTCAGGCATCACCCGCCCGACCTCCGCTCCATCCCGCGTGCGCACCCGCACCACCGCCCCGTCCCCGCCTCCCAGCAGCAGGTGACCGTCCTGCGCCAGCACCGCGCTCAAGCCCACCGCGCCCCCGAAGCGGGCAGGCCGCAGCGCGCCCAGCTCCCAGCGCTCGCCGTCAGGGCTCACCACCCCGCTGGACCCATGGGCGTCGAAGCGAGACCCGCTGCGCGCCGGCAGCCGCCCCAACGACACCCCCGTGCGGCCATCCAACACCGCCGCTCCTCCCCGTCGGCACGACGCCAGAAGCCGAGCGCCGTCGGCGGTCCACACGAGATCCGTCACCGCGCACGGCAAGCTGCGCTGCACCGTGGGTCCGTGTGAGGGGACGAGCACGAGATCCCCACGGTCGTTTGCCATCGCAAGCGCGCCCTGCCCGCTCACCGCGAGGCTGCGAAAGCTCCCCCCGACGTCGGGCAGAGGCACCGCCAGCGATGCAAAGCGGTCGGCGTCTACGTCGTACAGCCCGAGCCCCGCGTACGCGCAGACGATGGCGAGGCGTCCGTCGGGCAGCTCGGCGATGGACCCGATGGCTTCGTCGCCGCACGGGCTGCGTTGGTTCACCCGCCGAGTCTGCGGATCCACCGTCTCCAGCACGTCAGCGCGCACGAGGTGGGCCCGCGCTCCACCAGACACCAGCGACACCGGCGCCACGAGCTCATCCGTGATGCCCAGCGCTTCCCCGTTGGAGCCGAACACGTGGGCCCGGGGCGAGGCGTCGGTCACCACCACGAACGGCCCCGCGAACGCGGCGTCCTCCGCGACGAACGGGACGCTCCACCCTTCCCCAGCCGCATCGAGCACCCGCACCGACCCATCGTCGAGGCACAACCGCCGCTCAGAGAACGGGTCGAGCCTCTCGCTCCGACACGCCGGGCGCGCCACCGTGCTCCGCGCCGGCGCAGGCGAGTCCCCGAACGCCATCAGCGCGCCGCGGGCCTGGGGGGACTCGGTCAACGCCAGCGCGTGGGCGGCCAGCACCTCGGCCTCGGGGCGGGCGTGCACCCGGGCGGCGCCTCGAGCAGCGAGGACCAGAGCGTCGGCGAGGTGGCGGGTCGCCCGCGACTCGGCCTGGACCGCGTCAGCCTCGGCCTGCCGCGCCGCCACGCTCTCTTGGGCGGTGCGCCACCACGCCGCGGCGACCACCAAGAGCAACACCGCGAGCGACAGGACACCGAGCTGCACAAGCCCGCGATGACGGCGGTACCAGCGGGTCGCGAGCTGCCCCAGGGAGTAGTGATGGGCACCGACGAGCCGCCCGTCGAGGAAGCGCGCCAGCTCGTCCGCCAGCTCCTTGCCGTCGGCGTAGCGGCGCAGTGGGTCGTGGGCTAGGCAGCGCTCCAAGACCGCGACGAGATCGGGCGGCGCGTGCGCCAACTCCCGCGCGAACACGACGCCCGCAGGCTCGGCGAGCAGGCGCGCGCGCTGTTCAACGTCCAGCCCCGATGGCCCCCCGCACAGCTCGAGCAGCATGAGACCCAGCCCCCACACGTCCGAGGCGGGGGTGGCGGCGGCGCCCGCGGCCTGTTCGGGGCTCATGCAGCGCGGAGTGCCGCCCCGGCCGCCGCCAACGCTCGCCAGCCCCCAGTCGGCCACCTGCACCTCGCCGTGCTCGCCGAGCATGACGTTGCTGCTCTTGAGATCGCAGTGCACCACACCGCGGGAGTGGGCGTAGGCAACCGCTTCGGTGGCGCCGAGCAGCGAGCGCAGCAGCAGCAGGGGCTGGTCTGCCTCCTCGATGCGCTCGCGCAGCGTGCGCCCACGCACGAGACGCATGGTGTACCAGGGTTCGCCGTCGTCGCCCACGTCATAGACCGGCACGATCCCCGGGTGCTCCAACCCCGCCGCCAGCGCTGCCTCCCGACGCAGCGCCTCGGCGCCGCCTGGGTCCCCGGGCCGCGCGCGCTTGCGGGCCACGTCCCGACCGAGCAGCGCGTCGTGCACCGAGTGCACCAACCCCATGCCGCCGGCGCCGATGAGACCGAGCGACTCGTATCGCTTGGACCGGGACGGGGCCGCTGGCGCCGGGGAGGGCTCGCCTCCACCGCTCGACCAGTTTGGCTCGCTGGGGTCGTGCTCGTTCGCCCCGTCGCCCATCAGTCGCGGACCGTGACCACGTCGCCCGGGTAGCGCAGCAGCTCGATGAGCCCCGCGCCGTTGGCAGCGACCAGATCCGTGCGCAGGCCGGAGCTGCGCAGCCGTGTGCGCAGTCGGGCCAGGGCCACGTCGAAGCGCCGCCGCAGCGAGCCGCGGTCGTTGTCCGCCGGCCAGATCCCCCGGGCCACCGACTCCCACTCCACCGCGGAGCCCGCCTCGGCCAGCATGGCCACGATCCGGGCCGAGATGCCCCCGATGAGGATGGGCGGACCGTCGCCCCGCCGGATCTGCACCGTGTCGAAGTCCGTGACCAGATGCAGCGGAGCCGCGAGCGCCTCGTCCTGCTGGGTCGCGTCCACCCCCGCCCGCTCCATGCGCAGCAGGGCGAGGCGAAAGGAGCGTCCCTGCAACACAAACGACTCGCCCACGCCGATCTCGCGGGCCTCGCCGTCGCCCACCGCCACCCGCCACCGCTCGCCTACCGACCAGATGTGCGCGTCGGCTTCGGGCTCGTGTCGAGGCACCACCCGCGGCGGCGGACCGGCGAACAGCGAGCTGCTGCCGTGCAGCACGATGGATGGCAACCCGTCGCCATCGAGCGCGACGAGATCCGGCGGGAGCACGACCTCCGTGACGGCGAGATCGAGCCCGCTCGCGAACGTCACCAACTGGCCCCGTTGTAGCGCCACGCTCGACTGGGGCTGCCCGTCCACCCGAAAGCGCCCCCGCAGCGCGAGCAGCTTCAGCTCCGCGCCGCGCAGGCTGACCATGGCGTGGGCCTCGCTGATCCGGGCGTCGTCCAGCACCAGCGCCGCGGTGGAGGCGCGCCCGATGAGATCGCCGGGGCCGAGGCTGGCCGACGTGCCGTCCAGGAGGGTAAAGCGGACGAACGCGTGCATTGCACAAGTCTAGATGCATGGTGGGGGCCGCTGCGCCGGCGCAGACACCGGATCACGGCTGGACAGGTCCAGATCCATTCGTAGGATTGTGCCGAACCACACTACTGGGAGGTACTTCGTGTTCGACGCTCGCCGCATCCTTGTCCCCACCGATTTCTCCGATTGCTCCGAGCGAGCCCTGCGGGTCGCTCTCTCCATGGCATCCCGCCAGAACAGCGACGTGCACCTGCTGCACATCAGCCCCCGCCCCGCCTCGGGTACCTACGAGAGCGACAAGGACACCAAGGCCGAGGTGAAGGCCCTCGAGACCAACGAGGGCGCGCTGAAGACGGCCTACGGCGAGGCCGCTAAGGAGGTGTCCGAGGCGACGGGCTTGCCGGTCCTCGCCGAGACCGCCGTGCACTACCTCGTCGCCGGCGGCGCACCAGCGGACGAGATCGTGCGCATCGCGGAGGAGATCCACGCGGACCTCATCGTCCTCGGCACCCACGGACGCACGTCGGTGAAGGAGTTCTTCGTGGGCAGCACCGCCGAGCGCGTCCTCAAGAACGCGTACTGCAACGTGTTGGCGGTGAAGCCCAAGGGCTACCCCTTCCTGCGCGACTGAGCCCCTGACGCCGGGGGCTCCATGCGAGCGCCCGGCGCCACCGGCTATCGTGTCGCCGGCATGGCCACTCCCGCGTCCCAGTCCCCTGTCTCCATCATCGTGCCCGTGTTCAACGAGGTGGAGTCGCTGCGGGATCTGCACCGGGAGATGACCTCATCGCTCGACCCCACGGGCCTGGACTACGAGGTGGTGCTGGTCAACGACGGCAGCACCGACGGCAGCACCCAGCTGCTCGACGCGATCCACACCGAGGATCCGCGATTCCGGGTGGTGCACTTCATCCGCAACTACGGGCAGACCGCGGCGATGAGCGCCGGGATCAAGCACGCCACCCACGAGATCATCGTGTCGATGGACGCGGATCTGCAGAACGACCCCGCCGACATCCCCCGCATGGTCGCGCTGCTCGACGAGGGCCACGATCTGGTGTGCGGCTGGCGCAAGAAGCGCGAAGACGCGTTCATCATGCGCAAGCTGCCGAGCAAGATCGCCAATTGGCTGATCTCCAGCACCACCGGAGTGGTCCTGCACGACTACGGCTGCACTCTCAAGGCCTACCGGCGCGAGTACGTGCGCGACATCCCGCTGTACGGCCAGATGCACCGCTTCATCCCCATCTACGTGACCTGGGCCGGCGCGCGCATGCACGAGACCCCGGTGAACCACCGGGCGCGGGCGAAAGGCACGAGCAAGTACGGCATCACCCGCACGTTCCGGGTCGTGCTCGACCTGATGACCACGGTGTTCCTGCGGGACTTCTATACGAACCCGCTCTACTTCTTCGGGTACTACGGCTTCGCCAGCCTGGGGCTGGGCTTCCTCTGCGCGGCCCAGGCCGTCTACATGAAGTACAGCTTCGGCACGTGGATCCACAAGAACCCGCTGGCCCTGCTCGGCTCCATGTTCGTGCTCATCGGCTTCAACGCGTTCTTCTTCGGGCTGCTCGCCGAAGTCATCATCCGCATGAACTTCGAGATCCAGAAGAAGCAGCCCTACCGCGTGCGCCAGACCCGCGGACTGGAGCCGCAGGTACCGCTCATCGGCCGGTCCCAGAGCCCCGACGACATGGGCTACGAGCACCTGGACGACATGCCGACGGACCAGGTGGACACGGTGGACGAGGACGAGGCGACCCCGGCGGCGTAGGGGGCGGTGAGGGCTCGTTCCTTGTTTAGTAAACCTGCGTGTTTCTGCCGCAAGAACGCTCTATACTCGGGATCATGGAACCGGCTACCAAGGCTCAAGAGATCATCAGCGAGGCTGTGAACGCCCTCCCCAAAGCGGCAGGGATCGAAGCCAGCGACATTCGGTACGCCTCGAAGGACGAGGCGTTCGACGGATGGATCGACTTCACCCGTGATGGGCAGACCCACACGTGGGTGTTCGAGACGAAGAGCCGGATCCGGCCGAGCCTCGTCCCGCTCCTCAGCGACCATCGCCGGCGAAGGAAGCCCGAGCACCCGTTGCTTCTCGTCACAGACCATGTCACTCCGGGAGTCGCAAAGGACCTTCAGGCCGCGGGGATCGCATTCATCGACTCAGCTGGGAATGTCTCCCTGGAGAGCCCGGATTGGTACGTCTGGGTGGTTGGAAACAGGCGACGCCCGCGAGCGAGCCTCCACAAGGGTCTCGGCCCCGCCGTCTGGAAGGTCACCTACCTGATCCTCCGCGAGCCCTCCTCCGCGAGCCTCCCAGTTCGCGAGTTGGGCGCAAGGGCCGGTGTCAGCCCAGGGGCGGTCTCCACGGCTCTGAAGTCGCTCGAGGCGAGGGGCTGGGTCCGACGAATGGGCCGCAGTGGCACCGTCGCGAGAGACCTCGAGGCACTCCACAATGCCTGGGAAGTTGGCTATCTCGATAGGCTGCGGCCCCGCCAGTACGTCACCCAGGCCCGACCTCACGACGCCACTCTCCAGTCGTGGGCGGAGTCCGTTGTCTCCGCTGACCTCCCTGGAGTCCTGATCGGGGGTGAGCTAGCTGCGGAACGAGCCCGTCTTGGCGTGGTGGCGGCGACCGGTGCGGTGCACTTGCCTTCCTGGGGCGCACCCGCGATGAAGGCTCTCAGGTTACTTCCCAGCGAGACCGGGCCGGTCGCGGTGCTCAAGACCTTCGGGACCTGCAACCACTCCTCACAATGGCAAGGATCCACTGATCCGCTGTTGGTGCGAGCAGAGCTGCTCTCGATCCAAGATGAACGGCTCGATGGGGTGAGAACACGCCTTCTCGGGCTCATCACCGCGCGCTGGTAGGTCATTGATCCCCGCGCTCTTTTTGCCCGCGATCACCGCTGCTGTGGAGCCGGCTGCCGACCTCGGACTACGAGTGATGCTGGTCGGAGCCCTTGCGCGTGACCTCTGTCTCCCCGCGGCGAGTCGCACCGAGAGTCGCAAGACAGATGATGCCGATCTCGCGATGCTCGTCGAGGACTGGACGACACTCGATGTCTATCTAGAGCGCTGCGAGCCAGAGTTTGAGATCGACCGAGCTGAACTCCGGATGAGGCACAGAGGAACGGGGATTCCAGTCGATGTTGCTCCGTGCGGCGCCCTGGAAGACCCGCCCGGCAGTCTGCGGCTCCGCAAGTCGATCCGGGTCCTCAACATGAGGGGTATCGCAGAAGCCTTCGAAACGGCGACTCCCATTCCGATTGGAGTCAACGAGCTCCTTGTTCCAACTCCGAGCGCGTTTGCGGTCCTGAAGCTCCTCTCATTCCACGACCGGCGAGCGCATCGAGATCTTCGAGACTTGGGGTATGTCGCCCGCCGCGCACCAGTGGACGACGGCGCAATCTTCTCGGACGATGCGCTCGTCGAAGGATTCGCCGATGGGTCCATCGTCGAACCGGACGTTCCGACTTGGCAGCTAGGAAGAGCTATCGCGGCCACTTTCTCAGCCGAAGCGGTCGCGGCGTTCGCCCGTGGACTCACATCCCTAGCGGACGAGGAACCGCTGATCCGCGCCCAGTTGGTGATCGAGGACGGGACCCCCCTGCTAGACCCTGACGACCTGGTAGCGAGCGCAGACCGGCTAGTCCGAGTCCTCCTGACTGCTGTGGAGATCACCCGCCACGAGGGAGAGTGAGCCCTGGTAGGGCGCCCGCCTGACCCTCACTCCGGCCCCGCGTTCAGCTCCCTCGTCATGTACATGCTCGCCGCGGTCGCCAGCAGCAAGACCAGCGTGCCGCCGAGCAGCGCGTAGTCCTCCATGTGCAGGATGACGTAGAGCACTCCGTACAGCAGCGAGAGCACGCCGCCGATGAGGCCGGCTCGGCGCCCGGAGCGCAGCGCGCCCCAGGAGAACAGCGCGATCATGCAGATCGCGACCAGCGACGCGGCGCTGTACGCCACGCCAAACGCCACGTGCTCCGACAGCGCAAGCAGCGTCAGATAGAACAGCGACAGCGCGACACCCACCAGCGCGTACTGGACCAGGTGCAGGCGAGACCGGCCGGTCATCTCGAACAGCACGAACACCAGAAACGTCAGGCACACGAACAACAGCCCGTACTTCGTGGCGCGCCCGACCTTGTCGTACAGGGTCACCGGTTCGTACAGGTCCACGCCCGCGAGGTCGGCAGAGAGGTTGTGGGCGTCGCGGTGCAGCACGAACTGTTGGGGGTAGCTGCGGTTGAGGTGGGACACCTTCCACTGGGCCGCGAAGCCCGCATCGTCGATGCGGCTGGTGGTCGGCGAGCCCTGAAAGCTCGGGTGCGGCCACGACGACGCGACGTCCACGGTGGTCCGCTTGCCGAACGGCGCGAAGCGGAAGCCGCCGCTGCCCTTGACCAGAAGCTCGGCGGAGAACGCGGTGCTGGCTGCGTCCTTGTCGAGGATCACCGGCGCGTGGAAGCCCGCCTGGATCAATGAACCCAGCTGGGCCCCGGGATCAAACTCCGCCGCGCCGCTCCCCCACCGCACGTCCCGCACTTCGCTCAGCGCAGACGGGTCAGACAGCCCAACGACGAGGTAGGCCCGGTCCCACTGCACGTCCACGAGCCGGTCCGATAGCGCGGGCAGGTCGAGCTCGCCGAACTGGCCGCTCAGCGTGATGTCCGCAGCGAACACCAGCGCATCGTGAATCCCCCGGTGCAGGTTCTCGGTCCGCAGAGACACATCCACGTCCAACGTCTCGGGCAGGAGCACCGCGTGCCGCTGGTTGGTGGGGATGGGCGGCGGCGGCGGCGCGTCGGGATCGACCACTGCGGGCACAGCCGGAAGCGGGGACACCGCTTCGAGATAGGGCACGACCAGCAGGGGGCCCTGCAGGATCTGCTGGCTCCCCCACACCGAGGCGATGTCGGTCAGCACTTCGTCGTAGCGGTGGCTGCGCTCGCGCACGAGGCTCTGCACGATCTGAAGCGGCACGACCGTCGCCAGGGCGAGCCCAGCGACGAGGCACCAACGAAGAAAGATGTTGTCACTCGCCAGCAGGCGGGGCGAGCTCTGGGGGGTCTCCAAGGGGAGCGCTTCCTCGTGGGGCCCCGCAGTGCGCGGGCAAGGACCCACAGGACAGGTCAGCTGGCTCGTCTATTCCAGCCCCGGCGGCGAAGCCGATAGACTCGCAGCCCGATGACCCCCGACGAACCCGACATCGCGCCGCCGATCGAGCGCACGAACCGCTCGACGTACACGTGGGTGGTCGTGGTCTCCGTCGCCGGTTTTCTTCTCCTGACGGAGTGCAACGACTGGCAGGTCAATCGCGCTTGCGAGCAGTTCTGCACCGCGCAGGGCTACCAAGAGTCGTACTGGCACCCCGGCGGGAGGTACAGCGGGCCCGGGTACTGCGTCTGCGACGACCCCACGGACCCAGACAACCCAAAGAAGCGCCTCGAGGCGGGCCCCTAATCCCGCGCTGAGCCTGCGCGCTATTCAGCCCGATCCGGCTCACAGACCGCCAGCGTGCCCTCCGCCCCCACCGTCGCGCCGCCCTCCCCCGCGGGGTCGATCTCCTGCAGGTCCACATCGAGTGAGCCCGTGGCGTCCACCTGCAGGCGAAGAAGCCCGCCCTCGAACTCTCGCTCATCGACGAAGAGCTCCGGGAGTGGAGGCAACGCGCCGCAGTCCACCCCCTGCCGTAGCTCGTCGGGGCCGAGGCGTCGATAGCGGGTCAACGAGCCGACGAAGTAGCGGTCCGGCGGGTCGATGTTGTTCCCGTCCACGGCGTCTCCGCTGTAGAAGTCGTACTCCGACACCGTGGACAACCACGACGGGGGGCCACCGCCGCCACCGGTCATCGACTCCATGGCGCCCAGCACTTCGCTCTCCACGCCGTGCGAGAGCTTGACCTCCACGTGCCACGACCCCGCAGGGTACAGCGCGGCGACCTCCGAAGACACAGCTTGGACGAGGTCGCTGTAGAGCGCGCAGAACCGCGGGTCGGGTGCTTCGGCGACCGGTGGGGGCAGGGCGTCGAGCCGCTCGAGCATGGACTCGTGCGCGACCTCCCAGGCGGCGTAGTAGGCCCGCCACTTGCCGCAGTAGCCGGGAACGCTCGTGATCACCAGCCGGTCGATCTCGTCGCCATGGACCGCGTCGGGCGTCAGCAGCACGACGGCGCTCTGAGCGGGCACATCGCCGATCCCGGTCGTCTGCACTGCGCCACCACAGCCAGTCAGCGCCAACGCAGCGAGCCCGATTGCAACTCCTACAGTCCTCACTGCTCCGCACCTCACCATCGCCGCACCTCCCCTGGCCCCTTCAGCCTACCCGCCCGCCCCGAGCGCGCCCGGGCACCAGCCCACCCGGCTATCGTCCGCGCCGCATGTGCGGCATCACCGGCTTCTTTGTCCCCACCAACGCGTCTCCGCTCACGGACGACGAGCGCGCATGCCTGCGCGGCATGAACGCCGCGATCACCCACCGCGGCCCCGACGACGATGGATTCTTCGATGGCCCTGGGGTGGGTCTCGCGATGCGTCGTCTGTCGATCATCGACGTCGCCGGCTCCCAGCAGCCGCAGTTCGGCCCCAGCGGCGCCACCGCCTGCGTCTTCAACGGCGAGATCTACAACTTCCGCGACCTCCGCGACGAGCTGATGGCCCTCGGCCACACGTTCCAGACCGACGG
>Ga0222662_1000532_pt1 | contig 29999 bp, 29 predicted proteins | sample AntAcemetagen600_FD_179821 | JGI IMG/M metagenome (GOLD analysis project Ga0222662, IMG submission 179821) | Saline water microbial communities from Ace Lake, Antarctica - #600 | ecosystem: Environmental > Aquatic > Non-marine Saline and Alkaline > Saline | place: Antarctica: Ace Lake... | reverse complement strand
GGATTACTCCTTTCAGCGCCTGTCTAGCTACATGTTGGACATTCAATTAACATGATATTAACGTTTCATAATATTAGTTCAATTAGGTTTAGCTTGGCGCACCAGATGAACACGGATAAACACAGATAAACACAGATACAATGACACGCTTTCTCTGGATCCATCCGTGTTCATCCGTGGTTTATAACTATGCTTACTTATCGCGCTCCACACTAGCAGATTACGATTGGAGAACTGAATTAATTAACCGCAGATGGACGCTGGTCAGAAACCAAAAAATCAAATCTGCGTTTATCTGCGTCCATCTGCGGTAAGAAAATCAAAGACGGCGTGTGGGGATTAGGATTAAGGGCGGGAGTAATGGAATGATTCAGAGTGTGATTATGTCTTAATCATAATCCTACTCATAATCCTAATCCCAGCGGAGCTAACTCAGGCGCGGGGGGGTGCGGTGAGAAACCATTATCGGACTCGTAGTTGGGCTAATACCCCGAAAGAACTCCTTTGCTACACTTGAAACGAAACGTGCGCTAGCTATATTCCAAGTCATGACTATCGAAACCACTTCTCCGCGGAAACTTCCGGAAATTTTCTCGAACGGCTACACTGTGATCGACGTGCGCACACCGAAGGAGTTCCAAGCGGCTCACGTCGTGGGGGCGGAACTTCTCCCGCTCGGTGAGCTCGACGGCGAGCAGTTCTGCGGCAAAAATGGCGTTGGCTTCCCCGTTTACATCCTTTGCCAAAGTGGCAAACGCTCGACCATCGCAGCCGAGCGCCTGATTCAAGCCGGTCACCAAAACGTGACTGTGATCGAAGGCGGGACAGCGGCCGCGATCGACGCCCAAATCGAGATCGAATACGGCAAAGGCTCCATCTCGATCGAGCGCCAAGTTCGGATTGCAGCGGGGGCGCTTGTCTTCGTCGGCACCCTGCTCGGGCTTTTTGTGCACGGCGGATTCTTCGCCCTCCCCGCCTTCGTAGGCGCAGGCTTAGTTTTTGCAGGGGTGACCGATACTTGCGGCATGGGGATGATGCTGACAAAGTGCCCTTGGAATCAATGAGTTAGGTTGGAGTCCCGCCTTCAGGCGGTCTGGGGCTTGCTTGCTAGGGTTGGAGTCGATTGTCGAACTGCCGCACATGATCCTTCTAGTCGCTGAAGCTAAGGGCTTTGTCATTGTAAGTTAAATACTCTGGCAACACGTCGAGCTGGCTCATTATATAAAGCGCTCTCTGACGAGGAGACAGCAGGATATTTTAAAAAGGAAATCGAATGATCAAAAAACTAGAACTCAAAGACCTCAATCAGCTCATTCCACTCTTTGACTAATACATGACACCTCAAGAAACAGCAAAAAGCTACGATGCGCTCGCCTCCCATTGGAACAGTGAAAAATTTAACCGTAAGAATGGGATCGAACAGCACCAGAAGGCATTGCAGTTCGCAAAAAGCAAATCGACGGCGATCGACATTGGTTGCGGCAGCAGTGGGAGAATCATTGAACTGTTGCTCGCTGAAGGATTTGCAGTCGAAGGCTTGGATATTTCACCGAATATGATCGAGTATGCGAAGGAACGCCACCCCGATCAGACATTTCATCTCGCCAATATCTGTGATTGGGAGCTTCCTCAGCAATATGACTTCATTTCCGCTTGGGATAGTATTTGGCATGCGCCACTAGAAAAGCAGGAATCTATTCTAGAAAAGCTTTGCGCGGGATTGAACGAAGCAGGGATATTGATTTTCACAAGCGGTGGACTCGACAGGCCAGAAGAAGGCTCGAATCCGTTTTTAGGGCAGCCACTGTATCACGCTGCATTGGGTATCCCAAAGCTATTAAAGATCATTGATCGGTCGGACTGCATCTGTCGTCATCTCGAATTCGACCAGCACCCAGAACTCCACATCTACCTCATCATCCAGAAAGTCGATCCAAGCAGTGCTGAAACCGGCTGACGCCGAGCTTCACTTTGAAGCTAAACAAAGAAATGAAATCATTCCCTAAAATTGCTCGGCATCTACAAGACACAAATCCACGTCCTAATAAGTGGCTTCACTAGTTACGCCCGCTCAAGAATGCGGGACTCCAACCTTACACCTTACGCTCGGGGCGCGGGAAGAGGATGGCCTTTTCGCCGAGGGCTTTGCCTTCGAGGGTGTTGCCCCACTCTAGTTGGCCTTCGAGGCGGTCGAAATTCTCCGCGCCGACGAGGCTGCGAATCTTATCGGAGATCTCGGGCATGACGGGAGTGAGCAGAACTACGGCGAGACGAAGTGCTTCGGCCATGGTGGCGAGCGAGGTGCGGAGCGCGGCTTGATCGGCGGCGGCCTCGGACTTAGCGAGCTTCCACGGGGCGCGAGTCTCGGCGTAGCGGTTGATCCCGGAAACGAAGGTGAAGATACGGTCGAGCGCTTTGTGAAACTGAAAGTCTTCGAAGAGCGGAGTGAGCTCGGCGGCGGTGGTCGCCCAGAGTGCTTTGATCTCTTTCTCTGGGGCGTCTTCGACCTCGGCAGCGGGCACTGTGCCCTCAGCGTAGCGGGCACCCATGTTGAGCAGGCGGCTGACGAGATTACCGAGGTCGTTGGCGAGATCGCTGTTATAGCGGCTCATGAAGAGATCGAGCGAGAACTCGCTGTCTTGCCCAACATTCATCTCGCGGGTGACGAAGTAGCGGAAGGCGTCGGCGCCGAACTGCTCGATTAGGTCGAGCGGGTTAACGACTTCGCCGGTGCTCTTAGACATTTTGGAACCGGAACTGAGCCACCAACCGTGAACAAGAAAGTGCTTCGGCAGCTCGATATCGAGCGCCTTGAGCATAATCGGCCAGTAAACCGCGTGCGGCGGCACCAAGATGTCTTTACCGATGACGTGGTAGTCGGCTGGCCAGTGTTGATCGAACTCGTCGGTGCCGTAACCGGCTGCGGTAATGTAGTTGGTCAAGGCGTCGAACCACACGTAGGTGACGAAGTCTTTGTCAAAGGGTAGCTCGATGCCCCACTCTAGACGCTCTTTCGGACGGGAGATGCAGAGATCGTTGAGCGGCTCTTTAAGAAACTGTAGGGCATCGGCGCTGCGGAAGCGCGGATAGATCATCTGCTCGTTCGTCTTGATCGTATCGACGAGCCAGTCTTGATACTGGGCGAGCTTGAAGAAATAGTTACTCTCGGTGACTTCGGTCACATCGCCGTAAATCTCCGGCCACTTACCATCGATCTTCTCCTTTTCGGTCACGAACTGCTCTTGGCGGACGCTGTAGAAGCCGTTGTAGTCCGCCTTGTAGATCTCGCCCTTGTCGTAGAGCTTTTGGAGGATATCCTGGACGACGGCCTTGTGGCGATCCTCGGTGGTGCGGATATAGTCGTCGTTAGAAATATGGAGCGCGGCGCAGAGGCCTTGAAACTCAGTGGCGAGGCGGTCACACACTTCGATCGGCGGGACGCCTTCTTTTTGGGCGGACATCTGCACCTTCTGCCCGTGCTCGTCGAGCCCAGTAAGGAATTTAACCTCATCGCCCATCAAGCGACGGAAGCGTGCGACGATGTCGGTCAGCACTTTTTCGTAGGCGTGGCCGAGGTGTGGCGAGCCGTTGGCGTAGTCGATTGCGGTGGTGATATAGAACTTTTTGCTCATAAGAAACCGGGGAACTTGGGGGATTTCCCAGAGCGGCGCAAGCGCGGGATTCGGGAAATAGAGGCTAGGTCGAAATCGGTTCTCGATTCCGCTGCAAGAGTCAGCTTTGCCCGACTCGAGACCGGTTCCCAGTTCCGCTACAATGAATGGAGGCCGCGAAACCGATTCTCGGCTCTGCTACAATAAATAGAGCTACCACTTACCGAGGATGTCCTCGACTATAAGCTGGCTATTACCGCGAAAGAAATTGGGCTGCACGACGAGGCGGACTTGGCCTCTGCTGTTCTCTACATAGGAGGGCAAACCGTCTTCTTCGATCATGCTGGGATCGACGTAATAAGCTGGCCACACACGCCTCCCGACCTTGATGCGAAAAGGACGCATACTCTCAATAACCGCATTCACAGTGTAGAGCTGCCCCACGTAGGGCACTAGCTTGGAGTCGTTTAGATCATTGAGAAAGCTGCCGTCGGATAAATCGAGTTCACCAGTATAATTAGCTACATTGAGCGGGCGCTCGACCGCGGATGCATCATCGCCGGAGCTTAGCTCGGAGGTGGCTTCGAAGGCACCTACTTTGAATCGTGCATAGAGCGGAAAGTGATCGCTCGCGCCGCCGCCGGTCTCGCCAGCGAAGTGCCATCTCAGTGGGCGCCCAATCGCGTCAGCATTGAGGCCAGGGACGATGAGCTTATCGTAACTGCCATCGAGGTAGCTGATGCCGGAATCGTCATAGAGACCGCGCGTGAGGAGCATGTGCATGAGCGTGCCGACGCGGCCGCGCCAGATCTCGGAGTAGCGGGCGGCAGGAGTGAGCTCAAACCATAGATTATAAAGATCGCTCTGACTAAAGTCTTCACTGCCTGCCGAACCAAGCATGTCATTAATGCCGGTTTCGGTGCCAGGAAAGAGAACCGAATGATTGTAGTGCGAGTTGAGATCGCCGGCCACGATGATATCGGCCTGCGGGTCGGCTTTGAGTCGAGCGTCGACCAAGCTGCGGAGGATTCTGGCATTTTCTACACGGACAGGTTCGAGCTTGAGGTTGGAGGCACCTGACTTCCAGTGATTCACATAAACTACGAGCGGATGCCCTTCCACGTCTAGCTCGGCTTCTAAGATTTCGCGCGCGCGCACTAGTTTATGCCGCTCAACATTCCTAATCGGAAAAGTGGAAAAGACGGCATTGGTGTGTGCGACCCCTGAGTCGGCACCTCGGGACGGAACTGTTGCGACATGATAACCTTTGAGTCCTTCGTCATCCATCGCCTTTAAGAGCCATGCAGCGGATGAATAGCCCGCGTAGTCTTCCGACCAATCAGTAACGAGCATAGATTCGGCAGTCTGGCTGCTGTGTTGTTCGAGAAATGCATCGTAATCTTCAACGGTGGATTCAGGCGTAAAGTCGGCCTCTAATTCTTGGAAAAGAATCACTTCAGGTCCGTCACCCCCATCGACGGTTTTGAGAACCGTTGCGATGTTTTGCAATTTAGTCAGAAATTTCTGACGGCTGTAGCCAGCAGGATCCGGCTTGGAGTCGATTTTATAGTCGTCAAAGATAGCGACGCCATCGACGTCGAAGAGGTTTTCGACGTTATATGTGACGACGGTAAAAGTCGTTTCGGGCTTTGGCTCAATCAGAGGCTCAGCGATCTCCTCAATGACAGGCTCGGCGGCGTCTATCGACTCGATCGGATTTGCGACCAGATCAGCCTGAGGCTGTGCGGCGACCTCAGCGGGCGCCTCACTATCGAGTTCGGTAACAACTTCCCTCTCCGAACCACAGGCTACTAAGAGCATGGAAGAGATGGGAATGAGAAATAAGATCTTGATTTTCTTTAGGGAAGCCATGGGTATTTTTTGTAATCGGGAGCGCGCTTTTCGTTCCAGGCTTTACGCCCTTCTTCGCCCTCTTCAGTTAAATAATAGAGTAGTGTGGCATTACCTGCGAGTTCTTGCAAGCCCTGTTGCCCATCAACGTCTGCGTTGAAGGCGGACTTGAGGCAGCGAATAGAGAGCGGGCTGTGCTGAAGAATCTCCTGTGCCCATTGCACGCCTTCGGCCTCGAGCTCTTCGTAAGGGACAACTTTATTGACCAAACCCATATCGAGCGCTTCCTGGGCGTCGTATTGGCGGCACAGATACCAGATCTCGCGGGCTTTCTTGTGACCTACGATGCGTGCAAGGTAGCTGGAACCGAAGCCGCCATCGAAACTGCCGACCTTCGGGCCGGTCTGACCAAAAACGGCGTTATCTGCCGCAATCGTCAGATCGCAGACTACGTGGAGCACATGACCGCCACCGATGGCATAACCCGCCACCAGCGCGATAACAACCTTGGGCATAGAGCGAATAAGCTTTTGCAGGTCGAGCACGTTTAGACGCGGCACACCGTCTTTGCCGACATAGCCACCCGCTTTATGACCGCGAATCTTCTGATCGCCCCCTGCACAGAAGGCGAATTTACCGTCTGTTTGCGGGTTGAAGCCAGTGAGTAGGACAACACCGATGGAGATATCGTCCTTGGCATCAGAAAAGGCCTCGATCATCTCGCCCACGGTGTCGGGCGTAAAGGCGTTGCGCCGATGCGGGCGGTTGATCGTCACTTTGGCGATGCCGTCGCACTTCTCGTAAACGATGTCTTCAAATTCGCGGACTTTTTTCCAGTTCATACCCGACAGCTAGAACAGAAAAATCCACGATGACAACAGTTGAGGATGAGTAATCATGCGGCGGCGTGCGGGGTGCTTTACGCCAGCGGTAAGCAGAATCGCTACGACTCTGCGGGAGACGTCGCTAGCGCGACATCGCTAAAAATTTGTAGCGATGCTATACCAATAGCGTCGATCTGGGCAATTTGACGCTTAATAATGCGGCGGCTTCTCGTCGGCTGGCATGTCGCCAGCGCTCTGTGAATTCAGTTCCGCAACCGCTGCCAGTTGCGCCTTCTGATCTTTGGCCACTTTGACCAATGTATCTATACGCTTAGACAGTTGATACATTTCAGCATCTTGCTCCACCACGTGCTTTTCGAGAAAAGCGATACGGGTCTGCAAGTCCTCTATCGAATCAGATTCGCTCATACGGCTCTAGCCTTGGAAGCGGAAAACGCTCATGGACTGAGGTGGTAGATCAAGCTTAATCGAATAGGGGCGACCGTCCCACTCGACTGGCTCGGCTTGCACGCCGCCGTTGTTGCCGAAACCGAGGCCGCCGTATTCTTTGGCATCGGTGTTTAAAATTTCTTTCCAGAAGCCGGCGTGCGGCACCCCTACGCGGAAACCTTCGCGCAGGACGGGAGTGAAGTTACCCACCGCAGCGACGTCGTCGGTCGGCTCGCTACCTTTGCGTAGGAAGGTGAGGATGCTGTTCTCTGCATCGGTGCAGTTAATCCACTCAAAACCTTCAGGCCGGTTATCGCCCCATGCGAGGCAGGGAACCTCTTGATAGATTTTATTCAAATCGCGCACCACCATTTGGATGCCCTTGTGATCGGGGTATTGGAGCAAGTGCCAGTCGAGGCTCTTGTTGTAGTTCCACTCGGCAGACTGCCCAAAGTCGCAACCCATGAAAAGGGTCTTTTTGCCCGGCCAGATCCACATCAGCGCGTAGAGCAAGCGCAACTGGTGTGCCTTATTAGAGATCGGCTCACCGGGCATCTTGAGGAGCATCGACTGCTTGCCGTGCACCACTTCGTCGTGCGAGAAAACCTGCGTGAAATTCTCGGAATACTGGTAGAGCATACCGAAGGAGAGCTGATGGTGCTCATACTTCCGATAAACTGGGTCTTTTTGGAAGTATTCGAGCGTATCGTTCATCCAACCCATGTTCCATTTAATGTCGAACCCGAGACCATCTTCCGAGGTCGGCTTCGTCACCCCGGGGAACGAGGTGGACTCCTCGGCGATCATCAAAGTGCCGGGATAGTATTTATGGACGAGGTCGTTAGTCTGGCGGAGGAACTCAATCGCTTCGAGATTTTCGCGACCGCCATGTTGATTAGGAATCCACTCCCCTTCTTCGCGGGAGTAATCCAGGTAGAGCATGGAGGCGACGGCGTCGACGCGGAGGCCATCGATGTGGTAACGCTCGCACCAAGCCAGCGCCGTAGCGATGAGGAACCCGCGGACTTCGTTGCGGCCGTAGTTAAAGATCAATGTGCCCCAGTCCTGATGGAAGCCTTGACGCGGATCGGCGTGCTCGTAGAGCGCCGTGCCGTCGAATTGCGCGAGCGCAAAGCTATCGGTCGGGAAGTGTGCGGGCACCCAGTCCATGATCACACCGATATTATTTTGGTGGAGTGTATCGACGAGATACATAAAGTCCTCGGGCGTGCCAAAGCGGTAGGTCGGCGCGAAAAATCCCGTGACTTGGTAGCCCCACGAACCATCGAAGGGGTGCTCGGAAAGCGGCATGAACTCGACGTGCGTGTAGTGCATGTCCTTCAGATACTCGACAAGTTCGTTGGCCAACTCGCGGTAGCTCAGTGCGCGAGCAGCATCTTCGACCACGGACTTCCATGAGCCAACGTGCATTTCATAGACGGAAATCGGCTGATCCTTCCACTCGGTGCTGGCGCGGCGCTGAATCCAGTCGGCATCGTTCCACTGGTAGTCATCGACCGAACAAATGATCGAAGCGTTATAGGGCGGTGCTTCGAAGAAAGTGCCGTAAGGGTCCGTCTTAAGCAGCGGGAAGCCTTGGCGTGCGCCGATCTCGAACTTATATTTCATGCCCGACTCGAGGCCGGGGATGAATAGCTCCCAGATACCAGAGGCACCGAGGCTACGCATCGTGTGGTAGCGGCCATCCCAATGGTTAAAATCGCCGACCACGGAAACACGCTCTGCATTAGGCGCCCAGACGGCAAAAGAGACGCCGATCACGCCATTGATGGTGCGCACATGCGAGCCCATCTTGTGGTGCACGAAGTGATCACTGCCCTCACTGAAGAGATAAACATCGTCCTCGGTCAGCGTGGGCAAGAAGCTATAGGGGTCAAAAAACTGGCGAATCTCGCCATTGTAGCGTTCAATTCGGAGGCGGTATTGAAATACTTCGCTACGATCCTCGATGACGCCTTCGAAGAGGCCGTCTTTGCTCAGGCGGTTCAATTCGTAGCGCTTATTTTCGTCAGCCACGTCAACTAGCTCACAAGTCTTAGCATCGTCCAGATAGGCGCGGACAATCAGGCAATTCTTCTTAGCTTTTTTATGTGAGTGCATGCCCAAAACCCCGTGTGGCTGGGCGCATTTCACGCTAGTTATCGATTCAATCTCTTTTTTGGTAATCTTCACGTATCGCAGTGAATGTAATCCATGAGAACATGCAAGACTCTTACTTTCGGCATCCCTTACGGCTTGCTTCATGCCCCAGAAGCTTAATCATCGGAGTGCTTAGCAAACATCACATCTGCACCTAACTTATGGAACTTATACTCCTCCTCTTCATCTTTGTGCTAGCGGCCTTCCTCGGCTTCGAGCTCATTGCTAAAGTGCCCTCACAGCTGCACACCCCGCTCATGTCGGGGTCGAACGCGATCTCAGGGATCACCGTGGTCGGCGCGATTCTCGCCGTCAACACTAGCTCCAGCGGCCTCTCCGTCTGGCTCGGCTTCGCCGCGATCGTGCTCGCCACCATCAACGTGGTCGGTGGCTACATGGTAACGAACCGCATGCTCGGTATGTTCAAAAAGAAAGGTAAATAATGGACGCAGAAACGATCGTTAATCTTTCCTATATCGTCGCGGCGATTCTCTTTATCTTTGGCATCAAGATGCTGGGCAAGGCCGACACCGCGAAGCGTGGCAACCTGCTCTCGGCGGTCGGTATGCTACTGGCTGTGATCGTCACTCTACTGAGCAAGGGGCTCGACTTTAAGCTCGTGATCGGCGGCCTCGCCCTCGGCGGTGCCATCGGATTCGTCACCGCGAAGCGTGTGCAAATGACGGGGATGCCCGAGCTGGTTGCGCTTTTCAACGGCTTTGGCGGTCTCGCGTCGCTCCTCGTGGGCTGGGCGGAGTATCACCGCGCTGCGTGCCCCGAAGGTTTGGTCGAGCAAGTGCTCAGTGCCGACGTTACTTCATTCACCGCCGCCGTCACCGTGCTCGCCATCCTGATCGGGGGCATCACTTTCACCGGTTCGATGTATGCTTGGGGCAAACTGTCCGGTAAACTCGGTGGGCGCGCCCTCACCTTCCCTGGGCAAAAGGCCTTCAACGCGCTACTCGCTCTCGGCATTATCGTCGCAGGTGTGATCTTCAGCATCTCGCCAACCGCCGAGATCGCTTACACGCTCATCGTCGTTGTGATCGTGCTCTCTTTACTGCTCGGCATCTTCGCCGTCATGCCGATCGGCGGGGGCGATATGCCGGTGGTCATATCCTTACTCAACGCCTGCTCCGGTCTGGCGGCCTGTGCGGCCGGTTTCGTGATCAACAACAATGTGCTCGTCGTGGCTGGCTGCTTAGTCGGCGCGTCTGGTTTGATCCTCACCGTGATCATGTGTAAAGCGATGAACCGCAGCTTGACCAACGTGCTCTTCTCTGGCTTCGGAGCGACTGCCCAAGCCAGCAGCGGAGAAAGCACGGGCGAACTCAAGCCCATCTCCGCCGAGGACGCCTACTATATATTGGAAGCAGCCAAGAACGTCATTATCATTCCTGGCTACGGGATGGCGGTTGCCCAAGCCCAACACGCGGTGAAAGAACTCGGCGCACTACTCGAAGAAAATGACTGCGAAGTACGTTTCGCCATCCACCCCGTCGCAGGACGTATGCCCGGCCACATGAACGTGCTTCTAGCCGAAGCAGACGTGCCTTACGAGCAACTGGCCGAGATGGACGACGTCAATCCAACCATCGAAATGGTCGATGTCGCCATCGTGATCGGTGCCAACGACGTGGTCAACCCAGCCGCCGGCAACGACGAGAGCAGCCCAATCTACGGCATGCCGATCATCGAAGCCCACAAAGCCAAGACCACCTTCTGCCTCAAACGCGGCAAAGGCACGGGCTTTTCTGGCCTCGAAAACCAACTCTTCACCGCACCGAACACACGCATGCTTTACGGCGACGCCAAAGCAACCGTCACTAGTATGGTTACCCAGTTTAAAGAAAGCTAATTGGGTAACGTGGCAACAAAGACCAAAGTATCCCTCGTCATCGACGGCTCCGGCAGCGTGGTATTCGCAGGGCTACTCGATCCGCACAATCAATGGCTCGCCAAGATCGAACGTGACGGTGCGCCCCTCGAAGAGCTTTTCCCTGCGGTCGAGCAAGCACTGGCAGAAGCGAGTCTGACACTCGCCGACATCGCTAGCTACCTCTATTGTGAAGGGCCCGGCTCCGTGCTTGGGCTGCGGCTCTGCGCGATGGCCATCGAGACGTGGACGCGCCTCTATCCAGATTCTGCGCAGTTCTACAAATATAATAGCCTGCAGTTGAGCGCATTTGCGCGGCTACATGCCGATCCGGACCTAACAGACGCGCTCATCGTGGCCGACTGGAAAAAAGGCGCTTGGAATGGCCTTTATATAAAAAACGGCACAGTTGGGGCGACCGAAGTGATCGACGATGCAGAGCTGGCTGCTTGGGGCGGCGAGCTGTATCATTTACCCCAGCGTAAAGGCTGGCAAAGCCCCCCCAGCAATGTGCAGACGCTCAACTACGATCCGTCGATCATTAGCGAAGTCCGCAGCCGCCCCTCGCTCCTACAAGCAACTGAAGGCGTTCAACTCTACAGCTCGGGGATCAACACCTTTCAAAAATGGACGCCGACCCGCCACCGGGCGCAGGCTTAACTTTAACCCGGCTCAATAATTACCAGAAAAAGCACAACCGCTCCCCTCCGCTGCTGGGCGGAGATCGATCTCGCCGCCTTTGAGCGCAACTTGAGGCGAATTCAAGCTGCGCTACCCGTGCGAATGCGCTACCTCGCAGTCGTTAAAGCAGACGCTTACGGCCACGGAATGCCACAGATGGTGCGCCGCCTCATGCAGAGCGGCGTGGATTGTTTCGCTGTGGCCAACGTGGCTGAGGCAGCCGACATCCGCCACATGGGTGCGGGCTGGCCGATCCTCATCCTTAGCCCACTGCTGCCAGAGGAAGACGCCTTCCTCATTGAGCACGATCTGACCGCCACCGTCAGCACACTCGAAGAGTGCGAGCGCCTCAATACACTCGGGCAAGACCGCGACACCCCAATCAAAGTTCACCTCAAGATCGATACCGGTATGGGGCGTCTCGGCATCTGGCATCGCAATGCACCCGCACTCTTGAAACGCATCGGCACAATGCCCGCCCTAAAACTCGAAGGTGTTTACACCCACTTTTCCAGCGCCGACAGCGACCCCGCATTTACCCAGACCCAGCGCGAACGCTTCCTCGCCGCGCTCGAAACCGCCCCCCCACTGCCCGACGATCTCCTGATCCACGCCGACAATTCGGCTGGAATCGACAGTCTGAGTGGTGACAGCCCCTTCAATGCCGTCCGCATCGGCCTGCTCCAGTTCGGCGTGCCCCCATATCCCAAATCGGCACTCGGCCGTGTCACCGTAGAGCCAGTTTTTAGCTTTCACACGCGCATCGGTCTGGTCAAAGACCTCCCTGCAGGCACCGACATCAGCTACGCGCGCACCCATCAACTCACTCGCGACTCCCGGATCGCGGTGCTCACGGCGGGCTACGCCGACGGTATACCACTGGATCTGAGCAACCGAGGCAGCGTCCTAATCCACGGCCAGCCTTGCCCGATCCTCGGGCGTGTGACTATGGATCAGACCATCGCCGATGTGACCGAATGCCCTGACGCCCGGATTGGCGACCACGTAGTGCTTATCGGCAAGGATCAGAGCAGCGAAATCACTGCGACAGAATTTAGCCAACTGGCACAGACCATCCCCTGGGAGACCCTCTGCTCAGTGACCAAACGGGTGACTCGCGTCTACGTCGGCTCACGAGAGCTTTGAGCTTATGGTATAAAAGACTTGTCCAGTGAAAATACGCTGCTCATAGTCCCGCCCCGTGCTAGCAAACGCCCGGAACACCTCACTTTTATTCTCTCTGACGCTCTCAATATCGTTGAGCGCGGCTCTGCCTGAACTCAGTTCGATCGAGCCACTGGAGTTTGATGAAGACTCGCAACGACTCGTCGCTCGCGGCGATGCGCGGCTCGATTTTGACAATACCCGGATCCGCGCAGATCGGATCACCTACTATCAGGATTACGCCCTCGCTGATGCAAATGGCAACGTAGCCATCACCCGCGACGGTGGCCGCCTGATCGCTGACCGTCTCAGCTTTGATAGTAAAGAGAACATTTTCTCAGTCGACATCCTCCGCACGGGGCAGTGGCCTTACTACGTGAGTGGCGTCAGTGCAGGTGGCACCACAGAGAACACCACGATTCAGGGTGCGACAGTTTACTACGGCAATCCCAGCAGCCCTTTTGGTCTCAGTGTCAGCTCCGACGAAGTCCGCTTCGTCAATGACGATGAGGGCGAATACGTTTCGATGGATGGAGCCACCTTCCGCATCGGTAGCGTGCCTTTCTTTTACTTGCCCGGCTATCGTCACTATTTGAGTGATGCGCCCTACATGCTCGATGCCAATGCGGGTCAGGATAGCGAACTCGGCTACTACGTGCAGACCACCACGCTTTTTCCCGTGACCTCATGGCTGCGTGCAGGTGCCAATGTCGACTACTACAGCAAACGCGGCCTTCTCGCGGGGCCGACTGCGCAGTATGTCTATAATTCTTCGACGCAAAGCATTGCCGGCGCATTCACCACAGGCGCAATCGACGATAAAGGCAGCCGCACGGAGCGCGATATCGATATCTTCGGTCGCCAGATCGATTCTGACCGCAGCTTCGCCGAATGGCGGCACAAACACCACATCGGTGAGCGTTTCACAGGCACCGCCTCGATCAGCTACTGGTCAGACTCGGAAGTGACACGCGACTTCCGCGACGACATCTTCGACGAGAATGAACGCCCTGACAACTTTGCCGAAGCTGTCTATGCGGGCGATAATTACATGGTCTCCGCCTTCGGCCGATTCCGTCCCAACGACTTTCAGCTCGTGCAAGAGCGCACCCCCGAAGTTCGCTTCGACCTGCTGCCCATTCCAATCTTCAACACAGGCGCCTACCACCGCGCCTCCGCTAGCTACGTGCAACTGAGCGAAGACTTCGACCGCAACGCACCAATACTTACGGTCGAAGGCGAGTCCGACCGTTTTGATCTGACCTACCGCATCGAGCGCCCCTTCCTACTTACTGATTGGCTGACATTCACGCCTCTAGCTGGCGCGCGCTTTACGCAGTACGAGAATCAACAGATCGATGGATTCTTTCGACCTACGGCAATTACCCCGCTCGAAGACAGCTTCAGCCGGGAAATTTACGAAGTCGGCTTCGACTTGGTAGCCCGCGCCTACGCCAGCTACCCCACCGTCAACAAGACGTGGGGGATCGACGGCCTCCGCCACCTCGTGCGCCCCGTCCTACGCTACCGCTACTTCTCCGACCCCGACGATGTCAACGAAATCGCTACGATCGACCGTCAAGTTTTCGATCTGGATCGCCCCCTACTCGACCTCAGTGATTTGCGCAACGTCGATCAGATCGCCGAGACCCACCTGGTGCGACTCGGCGTGGAAAACCTCTTCCAGACCCGCGCCGAAGCCTATGGTTCACGTACCCTCGCCGCGCTTAATTTCTACCAAGATATCATCTTCGAAAAAAACCTCCGTTACGATGGCGACAAAGAAGATACCTTTAACGCCACTTGGGTGGAGCTCGTATTGAACCCCGCGCCATGGCTCAAGTTCGACCTCGCGAGCCGATTCAAGACGGAGAGCCTCACCCTCGAAGAGCTCCGCACTCGCACGACCATCAAGAGCGGCGAAGTCTGGGAACTCGGCCTTTCCACCGACTTGCTTAACAAACGCATCGATCAATACCGCCTCGATTTCATCTACCGCATCAACGAGCGCTACTCCTTCCTGACCGACGTCAACTTCGATGCCGATTCGGGTGAGTTTACTAAAGTCCGCTTCGGTCTGCGCACGCGCATTGGCTCGACTTGGGAGCTGCTCTACGCGATCACCTTCCGCGAGGACGCCCGTCGTGAGAGCGATGTCGAATTCCAAATTCAGCTACGCCTCGCCCGCGGCGAATAATCCACACTAGCACGAATATGGAAGAAGCCCTCATCCCGGATAACGACTTTGCCATTCGGCTCCCCGCCTTCGAGGGACCTTTGGACTTGCTGCTCTATTTGATCCGCCGCAGCGAAGTTGATATCTACGACATCCCGATCGAACACGTCACGGATCAGTATATCATGATCCTCGCTTCGATGGATAAGCTCGACCTCGAAATGGCTGGCGAGTTCTTCGTCATGGCCTCGACCCTCATGTATATAAAGAGCCGCATGCTCTTGCCGAAGAAAGATCAAGGCACCAACGAGGATGTAGAGGACGCAGACATCGACCCGCGCTGGGAGCTTGTTCAACAACTGCTCGAATACCGCAAGTTTAAGGAAGCGGCGGAAGACATCCGCAAGCTCATCCTCAGCAGTAACGACCTGATCGCACGCATCGGTCCCAAGGATGCCGTCGAAGCCGTCGAACGCCCACTCAAACCAGTCGACCGTGTTGACCTGTGGAATACTTTCAACCAAGTCTTGCGCCGCCTCGCCGAACGCATCGACGAGGGGCAGATCAACGCCGAGCAAGTCACCGTGGCCGACCGTATGGAACTGGTGCTCCTACGGATCAAGCATGAGAAAAACTTCCTCTTTTCCGAACTCTTTGAGTCGAGCACGACCATCACCACAATTGTGGCAACCTTCCTTGCGGTGCTCGAACTAACTCGTTTAAATAAAATACTGCTTGAACAAGATCGCGCCTTTAGCGACATCCGCTGCATGCGGGTCGAGCATCCCGATCTGACTGCACCACACTTTGATTAAACTCTTATGAATCGCCTCGGCCACAATGACCACAGCTCTCCTGAGAAACCATCGACACACATAATCGGCATCGGCCTCGATCATAAAGACGGCCACAAGCGCATCACCCAAGCCGAACGCTTCGCCATCCTCGGCGGCTCGCAAGAGACCCACGAACGCATGACAGAGACCGTCGTCAAAACCTTTGAAACGCTCGACCGCAAGGGCAAGACCCTCGACGACATAGAGAAGCACGAGCTCAAGGATATCATCAAAGATAGCACCCCAGACTAAGGTCAACTTGACAGCGAGCAAAGCCCCCATAGCCTACACCACATTATGACGGATCCCAAAAACGAAAACTCTGCCGAAACCCCCGGCACCGACGAAGCTGCCAAGGTCGAAGCGCAAGCCGCCCCGACCACACCAAAGTCAGCCATTAGTCCTAAGCCTGTGGCGTCTGTGCCACCTGCTCAGCCTGCTCAGCCTGCTCAGCCTGCTCAGCCTGCTCAGCCTGCTCAGCCTGCTCAGCCTGTGGCGCCGCAAAAAACGGCCGAAGCCCAGCCCGCAAAGCCGGCCGTTGCACCCGTTGCACCCGTTGCGCCCGTTGCGCCCGTTGCACCCGTTGCACCCGCAAAGCCTACACCGCCGCAAAAGCCGGTCGCTAAAGCGACACCTTCTTTCGAAGAGCTCGCCGAGGGCAAGCCCACCAAGCCTCCAATCGCTCCTGCCAAACCGGCACCGGTCAAGCCGACTCCGGCACCCGCTAGAGTCGCGGTGACTCCCAAGCCTGTCGCAGCCAAACCAGTCGTAGTCGATTCCTCGATTTCGATTGATAAAGACGACGGCCCTAATGTCGGCGCACTTGTTATCGATGCGATTGCAGCTGCGATCGCGATCGCTTTCACTGTTTTGCTCGCGCAAGACGTCCTCCCTTTCCTGTAATAAAAACGTCAACCAAACCAAGACATCATGTCCGATAAGATCACAGAACTCGATAGCTCTAATTTTGATTCCACGGTAACCGCCGGTTCCGCTCCGGTTGTTGTTGATTTCTGGGCACCCTGGTGTGGCCCCTGCAAAGCGATCGCTCCGATCCTCGAAGAACTCGCCAGTGAACTCGGCGACGCCGTCAAAATTTGCAAAGTAAACGTCGACAACAACAGCGAGATCGCCAGCAAGTATGAGATCCGCGCCATCCCGACCATCCTCATCTTCAAAGATGGCGCCGTCGCCGATACAATCGTAGGCCTCACTTCGAAGGACGATCTTAAGGCTAAGCTTTCTTAGAGACTATGGTTCGAAAGCGGTTCCCGCTTCCGCTACTAGAATCATAACGTAGCGGAACGGGGAACCCGTTTCGACCTTCACTATCTTCAAAGATGGCGCCGTCGCCGATACAATCGTAGGCCTCACTTCGAAGTGACGATCTTAAGGCTAAGCTTTCTTAGAGACTATGGTTCGAAAGCGGTTCCCGCTTCCGCTACTAGAATCATAACGTAGCGGAACAAGGAACCCGTTTCGACCTTCACAACTAGAATCACTACGTAGCGGAACGGGGAACCCGTTTCGACCTGCACAACTAGAATCACTACGTAGCGGAACGGGGAACCCGTTTCGACCTTCACTATCTTCAAAGATGGCGCCGTCGCCGATACAATCGTAGGCCTCACTTCGAAGTGACGATCTTAAGGCTACGCTTTCTTAGAGACTATGGTTCGAAAGCGGTTCCCGCTTCCGCTACTAGAATCATAACGTAGCGGAACAAGGAACCCGTTTCGACCTTCACAACTAGAATCACTACGTAGCGGAACGGGGAACCCGTTTCGACCTTCACAACTAGAATCACTACGTAGCGGAACGGGGAACCCGTTTCGACCTTCATAACTAGAATCACTACGTAGCGGAACAAGGAACCCGTTTCGACCTTCATAACTAGAATCACTACGTAGCGGAACAAGGAACCCGTTTCGACCTTCACTACAAAAAAAGCCTCGCACCAACTAAGGTGCGAGGCTTTTTGTTTTGATAAACAGAGATTGTTTATGCGCCGATCTGGAAGCGTGCGAAGTTCTTGACCTGCATGTTCTCGCCCATCTTGGCGATCATAGCAGTCAAGAGTTCCTGAATCGTTTGGTCAGGGTTCTTCACGAAAGCTTGCTCCAGGAGGCAAGACTCACTGAGGAACTTGTTCAGCTTGCCTTCAACAATCTTCTCAATCACTTGAGCAGGCTTAGGCTTACTACCTTCTTCGGCTTGCCCTTGAATCATCTTACGCTCTGCTTCAACAATCGCAGGATCGATATCATCGCGAGATACGCAGACAGGGCTGGTCGCAGCGATGTGCATGGCGATGTCCTTAACGAATTGCTTGAAGTCGTCTGTCTTCGCAACGAAATCACTTTCGCAGCTGACTTCGACCATCACGCCGACCTTACCACCGAGGTGGATGTAGGTGTCGATGAGACCATCGCTGGCGTCACGACCGGCTTTTTTCGCAGCAGTCGCCATGCCCTTCTTGCGAAGGAGCTCTGCAGCTGACTCAAAATTACCTTCGGCTTCAACCAAGGCTTTTTTGCAATCCATCAGTCCAGCGCCTGTGCTTTCGCGCAGTTCGCCAACCATTTTAGCACTAATTTGTACACTCATATTATATAATTATCTAAAGTTTCAGATCGTGTGAACTACTTCTTCTCCTCAGTTGCTTCCGGTGCAGCTTCGGCAGGTGCCTCGGTCGCTTCAGCAACAGGTGCCGCTTCTTCGGCAACAGCTTCAACCACAGGTGCAGCTTCAACCACAGGTGCAGTTTCAACCACAGGTGCAGTTTCAGCAACGGGTGCGGCTTCAGCAGCAGGTGCGGCTTCAGCAGCAGGTGCGGCTTCAGCAGCAGGTGCGGCTTCAGCAGCAGGTGCGGCAGCAGCAGGTGCGGCAGCAGCAGGTGCGGCGGCAGCAGGTGCGGCGGCAGCAACGGGTGCGGCGGCAGCAGCAGGTACGGCGGCAGCAGCGGCAGGCTTATCTTCGTCCTCACCGTATCCGGCAGGGAGTGTCACCTCGATGTCTTCTTGTTGCTCGAAGACTTGTTCGCGAATGATTGGACCAGCGCTCTTTTGAACTTTCTTCGCTTCACGCTGAGAAAGGCCGTTTTGCGCGGCTTCGAGGATTGTTTCCACGATGATGCGGATCGACTTCACGGCGTCGTCATTACCCGGAATAGGGTAGTCAAGCAATGTGGGGTCGGAATTAGTATCGACCAAACCGATCACGGGAATACCGAGGCGATTGGCTTCAGCCACTGCGATTTCTTCGTTCTTGGTATCGACCACGAATACAGCTGCGGGCAATTCGTTCACTTCGAGCATACCTTCGAAGTTACGATTCATACGACTCATTTGGCGACGGATGGCAGCTTCTTCCTTACCAGGAAGCTTTTCGAGTTCGCCATCTTGATCCATCTTGAGGAACTTGCGGTATTTCGCGAGCGAGCTCTTGATCGTTGTGAAATTTGTGAGGCCTCCACCCATCCAGCGATTCACGCAGAAAGGCATTTGGCAAGCAGTCGCGGCTTCGCGCATAATTTCTTGCGCTTGCTTCTTGGTGCCAATGAAGAGGACGTCCTTACCGGAAGCGATGATATCTTCGATCTTGGCGTAGGCCTTTTCGAGGAGCGCGTGAGTCTGCTCCAAGTCGATGATAGAGATACCGTTACGATTGTCGTAAACGTAGGGTTTCGATTTTGGATTCCAGCGGCGAAGCTGGTGGCCGAAGTGTACGCCTGCGTCGAGGAGGTCTTTTGGTGTTGTATTCATACTGTGTTCAAAGCCCGGAGAACCACTCTGGGAGAAACAATGTTTCTTTTAGTTTTTGTGTTTGGTGAGTGAGGCGAAATGCCCCGTTTCTCCCACTCGTATGAGCAGGAAAGCGGAGAGGGATACCAGCCGCTTACCGCAAGGCAAGCGTAAAGGTATAAAAAGTGGAAGCGACACTCCTGTCGCTTCTACTTAATTGAACGAACGCCCACAGCCGCAGGTGCTGCTGGCATTGGGATTCCGGATATCGAAGCCCTTCCCGCTCAAGCCGTCGTCGAAATGGACTTCACTCCCATCGAGGTATTCTAGGCTAGTCGCGTCCATCAGAAAGGAGACACCGTTGCTTTCCAGCAATTGATCATCATCTTTCTGATCGCCAAACGACATCCCGTATTCAAAGCCCGAGCAACCGCCCGCCTCCACAAAAATACGAAGCAACTGCCCCTCGCTGGCCTTTTCGGCTTCTAGCTTACGGATCTGCGAAACAGCACTGTCAGTTAAAGTTATCATGCCTATACGCAAAACATCATATTTCGATCTGTCAACAAGCGCGATGTCAACAGAGGGCAGCTAAAGGTTTGAATTCAGCGCAGGAATTTCTTTTCGTTCAGTCAGATATGAACATTACACCGAGTTTAAGCGGGCAACACTCTTGGAACTTCACCCGTCGTGGAGGGATCTTTCAAGTGCAACTCAATACCGTCGAGGATCTGCACGCACTCGCTACGCTCGACCCAAAGCTCTGGGTCGCGCTCAGTTGCCCGGTCAACGATCTCGAAATCGACCGCCGCACCCTCGCCTTGATCGACAACGACGCCGATGGCCGCGTGAGGATCGAAGAGATGCTGATCGCCGTCCAATGGACCCTCGCGCGCCTCTCGAACCCACAATCTCTCTTCGAGGGCGGCGAACTCCCCCTCTCTGCGATCAACAAGGCTGACGCTGAAGGCGAAAAACTGCTGGCCTCGGCCAAGCGCATCCTCGCCAATATGGGCGCAGCCGAAGCGACATCTATTTCCGTCGATCAAGCCGCCAATACCGAACAAATCTACGGCAAGTCTCGCCTCAATGGAGACGGCGTCATCGCTAAAGACGCCAGTGACGATCTCGCCATCCAACAACTGATCGGCGAAATCATGGATTGCCAAGGCGCGGAAACTGACCGCAGCGGCGAGCCGGGCATCACTAAAGAGAAGCTCGATAGTTTCTTTGAGGAGCTCAAAAGCTACGACCTCTGGTGGGCGCAGGGCGAAGTCGATACCGTTCAAGGGGAAGACGTCTTCCCTCTCGGCGATGCCACGCCGGAAGCATTCGCACAGTTTAACGCTGTTGAGAAGAAGATCGACGACTTCTTCGCGCGTTGCCAACTCGCGGCCTTTGATGCGCGCGCCGAGGCGCCACTCAACCCCGGCGTTGCCCTCTACACCGACATCGCAGACGAAGATTTCTCTTTACCACGTGAAGATATTGAAGCCCTGCCTCTAGCCAAAGTCACCGCCACCTCGACCGTGCCCATTCTCGAAGGCATCAACCCAGAGTGGCGCGCGCGCATGCACACCCTTTGCGCTAAAGTGATCCGACCACTCGGCATCGGCCCCGGCGACTCCCTCGAAATCGACGAGTGGCAAGAGGTCAAAACACGCTTCGAGGCCTACCGCGTCTGGCGCCAATCCAAACCAGAGACCGGCGTGGAGAAGCTCAAGATCAAGCGCGTGCGCGCCCTGCTCACCTCCGACCTGCGAGGCAAGGTCAGCGCGCTACTCGAAGAAGATGCCCGCCTCGCCCCCGAAATGAAGGCCATCGACAGCGTCGAAAAGCTGGCTCGCTATAACCGAGATCTCATCGTGGTGCTGCAAAACTTCGTCAATTTTAACCAGTTCTACGACGAGTCGCTCTCCGCCATCTTTCAGGCCGGCGAGCTCTTTCTCGACGGGCGCGAGTGTCGCCTCTGCCTCCGTGTGGGCGACCCGACCAAGCACGCCGTGCTGGCCACACTCTCACGCGCCTTCGTCGCCTATTGCGAATGCCGCCGCAAAGATTCGCCGACCAAGTTTTACATTGCGGCGGTCTTCTCGGCTGGCGATTCGTCTAACTTGATCGTCGGGCGCAACGGCGTCTTTCGAGACCGCAAAGGACTGCTTTGGGATACCACCATCGTCCGCCTGATCGAGAATCCGATCAGCATCCACGAAGCCTTCCTCAGACCCTACGTGCGCATCGGTCGCTTCATCGGCCAAAAGATCGAGCAGTGGGCAGTGACCCGCGACAAGGCGATGCAGAAGCAAATGGAAACCGGTGTCGAAACCGTCGCCAGCGATTCCAGCCATTCCGGTAAAAATAACAATGGTCCCGCAATCGGCGGGGTCGCCGCCATGCTCGCAGCCGGAGGCATCGCACTCGGCGCACTCGGCGCAGGTCTCGCCTCACTCTTTAGTACGATGAAGGCGCTCACTTGGTGGGAGCTACCGCTCATCATTTTAGGGGTCGTTCTGATGATCTCCTTCCCCTCGATGATCATCGCTTGGCTCAAACTACGCAAACGCACCCTCGCACCCCTGCTGGATGCCTCCGGTTGGGCAGTCAACGGCCGCACCCTGATCTCGGCCAAGCTTGGGCGCATCTTAACCACACGCGCCACCCTGCCACTGGCATCACATTGTAAATTCGAAGAGCGCAACGGCGTGCGCAGTGGCATCTGGGCAGCGCTCGGGCTGACCCTTATCGTCTGCATAATCACCTGGCTGTATCTGACTTTCAGTTAACTCAGCCCCCAGCCTAGCTCGGAGAACCAGCGTCAAAAGATGACTTCAGGGGGATCCGAACATAGAAAAAGGTAATACTGGCAAAACGGCAGCATCCCTGCTAGAAACAACTCCATGAAAACTAAAGCCGAAATTGTCGAAAACTGGCTCCCCCGCTATACTGGAACCCCTGCCAAAGAATTTGGGCAGTACATCCTGCTGACCAATTTCCGCAACTACGTGGAACTCTTCGCCGAAAAATTCGGAGTTGAAATCAAAGGCGAGGATCGGCCGATGCAGACCGCGACTGCCAACAACATCACCATCCTCAATTTTGGAATGGGCAGCGCCATGGCCGCGACCGCGATGGATCTACTCTCCGCCATCACTCCCAAAGCGGTGCTTTTCCTCGGCAAGTGCGGCGGACTGAAAAAGAAAATCCATACCGGCGACCTGATTTTGCCCATCGCGGCCATCCGTGGCGAAGGCACCAGCGACGACTACCTGCCACCAGAGATCCCCGCGCTCCCCTCTTTCCGTCTACAAATCGCCGTCTCTCACATTATTAAAGAGCACGGCCTCGATTACTGGACTGGCACGGTCTACACCACGAATCGAAGAGTTTGGGAGCATGACGAAGCGTTTAAACATAAGCTCTCGATCATGCGTGCGGCTGCAATCGACATGGAAACCGCGACCATCTTTCTGGTCGGCTTCGTCAACAAAATCCCCCACGGCGCCCTCCTACTCGTGTCCGACAGCCCGATGGCACCCGAAGGAGTGAAAACCGCCGAAAGCGACAATCAAGTCACCGCTGCCTTCGTGGAAAAACACCTCGCCATCGGAATCGAGTCCCTTCGCGAACTCATCACCTCCGGCGATTCAGTCAAGCACCTGCAGTTCGACCCCTGAGTGTTTTAGAAGATGGCGCGAGAGCAGTTGAAATCGGTGATAAATCACTGAACCCGTATTTTCGACCGTGACGCTTTTTTTTCCAAACGTAGACCCGCTAGTCCCACTGTATATACGTCGACAGACGGAACGCGAAAGCAAGGAGAAGGCATAGAAAGCCCCGAAGGGGATAAGAAAGCGTTTACCCTCTCTCGGGGCTGCTTGCCCCCACCAGCTGACTCGCTGGACGACAGCCCTACGCCTTTTATGTCTCTTTTTCGTAGGAGCTTTGTTTGAGCACGGGCACCGTGCGAGTGAGGCGATAAAGGGAAAACTAGGCATAAGATCCATAGGGCGGGGAGAACGGCTAAATCTATAGACCCAGGGGGCGACCAGAGACGGGGGTGCAGTGGGACGGCGGCTTGGAAGTTGCGGCTTCAGATTGCCCGCGTCCCGTCCCGCCGAAGGGGAATGAACGAAGTGAATCGGGGTTGCCCGTGGATTGCCCGCTCACAGTCCCGCCGAAGGGGAATGAACGAAGTGAATCGGGATTGCCGAGTTGTGCGTTGACCGGAGAGGCGGTTAAGGGTTCAGGTTACGGCCTCCGCTCGGGTTTACATAATACTCTAAACGAAAGCCACCAGCTGCAGATATTAGCAGATCCATGCGTCCATAATACTCACCATTATTTAGTATAAAATAAAAACTCCTATCAATTTTCTTTGGCTTTTGTTCAGACTCCTCAGTTACCCGATATTCTAACTCCGAATCATAACCTTCAGTAGGTGCCTCAAAATTATAAGTCTCTTCGGTTTGCACAAAACCGCCGTTCGAGAGCTTAACCTCTGCCTGCCAGTTTGAGTAAGCATACGTTTGTCGATTGTAATCGCTAGTCAACGAGATCGTCAGCGTTTCGACCCCATTAAATATAGGAACTGTAACCGGATTACCTTTTAGGCTGAGTTTCTCAGTGATTCGCTCTTTGAACAAATCGACCGATTTATTGAGTTTTTCCAGCACAAAAATGGCTGGATTATCTTTTGTAGGAATGCGTGTTTTAGGTGTGGGATTTGAATAATAGATACCTTCAAATTCGCTTGGTAATGTGTGGTAACCAACTTTCTCCACTCGAACCACTAATCGAGAGCCCTTAATGCCAGTAATAGAAAATAATCCATCATCGTCACTTGCGGCTGTGTATTTTGTCGCGGGATCACTGGGAGTAAGTGGTTTGTTGAGTGCTCCAAAGAATATTTGAGCGTTTGCTACTGGATCGCCTTCGGTATTGATTGCCTTGCCGTAAAAGTTTATCGGAGTGTTAAATGCCGCAAGGTAAGACTCCACTTGGGGGCTAGCTTGTTGATTGTTTGGGAGTTTTTCTGCAATTGGAACCTCTTGAGTTTTTACCGACTCGTCAGCATGTTCTTCCGTTACGGTAGCTTCGTTATCTAATAAAACCTCATCTTGTTTTTTTCCAGATATTAAAAACAGAAGAGCCAATAAGGCAGCCAGAAAAAGGACTATTAAAACAATTTTTAAGTTCTTCATGTTAGCCCTAAAAAATATCAAAATCGACTAGCAGGTCTTCGTAAAAATCACTCATGTTTTGTATGGTGTGGTTCCATGGGCCACTATGTTCCCCGGGATCGCTGTAGCCATAAGTCTCCAGATCTACATTGCTGGAAACAGAACCTTGAGTGGAAGACTCGGCTCCTACGGCTAGAGTTTTTGAAGTAGAAACATAACCCATGGCCTCGTGATTTGTTCGGACGTATCTACTTTGGCTGATCAAAAATGTGATGCCTAAACGATTACCAGGCGATTCATTATCATCATAATAGTAGCCCGTTGTATTTATGATTGGTAATTCTGTATTATACCTTTGAGGCTTAAAGAAGCGATTGTTGTCATTCCATAACCCAAGAGCAAAATCTTGTTCTAGATAGTAATTCACCAAGCTTCCGCTCACATTACTCAAATACCCCCTGAAGCCAAATTCGGTTGAGAGGTCAGGAGTCTCACTGGAGTTTGCCCAACTCCAACCCTGTTCGAGCGACGCATTTGAATCATAGCATGAAGCTGAGACTGCTGCATTGATAAGGACATAATTGTTAATCGACAACCCCTCCTTTAAAGCAGCACCTGTAACAATATTGCCCATACTATGAGCCATAATATTTTTGCTACCCCCGGGAACACTCGCAACAAACTGCTTCAAAGCACTGCCGGATTTCCATGCACGGTAGTCGCTGTCATTGTAGGTAAATTCTCCCACAAAAGTAGGCCATCGGAGCATGGCAAAACGTCCCTTAAAGCCACTGTGATAGAGTCTTTTAAACGATGTTTCTCCAAAGCTGATTGAGTTTTCGTAGGCTTGGTTCCAACCATGGACAAAGAATATAGTTTCTCCTGTTTCATACCAAGGCTGGTCAAAAGGATATCCCATTTGATCGAATACAAAACTGAGATTTGGCTCAGGAGGAGCTTCGCTTGGACCAGTGTATTCGTGAGGAAAATCAATGTTGCTTGGCCAATCAACGCGACCACGTACATATAGATTCTTAATGTTTTCAAGGTTAAGCCAGACTGACGGACCTTCACCGATTTCCTGATCGTTTTCATCCAGGAGCACCATTGCTAATTCACCGCTCCCTTCGCCACTTCCTTCAAAAAGAAGCGGCTTGATTTCAGAGCCAGAGAGGTTCTGGAAAAAGCTCTTCTTGAAGATAAAGGTGCTTCCATCGCTTATGGTCGATAGGTTAGACTTATCTTTTAGAACGTCTTTGTAAGTCGTTCCAATTTGAAGTCCAGCCGCACCGTCGTCGGTGACATATCCGGTTCCTCCTAAAATATCAGAGTGCAGGTAGAGTCGGATTGCGGGTGAATCAGTGGTATTCTTCCATTTCAAACCAAGCTGCAAATCACCTGCAATCAAAGCATCTTCTATGCTGCCAACTTCTAGTTGGATACGGCTCAAGTCTTCCAAATCGCGCTTAGAGGAAAGCTGACCATTGGTATAATCTTTTGTTGAACTACCCACATTTTCAGAGCCAATACCTGTACCGTCGTTATCATCGTTAACCCAAAACGTGTGCGGCTGATTTTCGGTCGTCGTATCTGTTCCTCCAAAACTAACCTCACCGTCTCTATCATTATCAACAGCTATATCCATCTTGAGTAGCTCAATGTAACTGTTATTTAGAGCGACCATTGGACTAGCTCTTGCGACGAACTACCGCGATCAACCCACTAACAACGACCAAAGCACCCACCAACCAGAGCCACCACCGAGACGATTGCTCGGGTGTTTGTTCGGTGATTTCAATGACTGCGACTTCAACGGGTTCTTTGACTTCAATTCCTACCGGTTTTTCGACAATTTGAGGCGTTTCGAGGATTTCAACGCTGGGCTCTTCAGGTTTCCACTTCCCAATGATCCGCCAATCGCCTTCATAATTACGGATAAATTCACGAGCCGATTCTACCTGGTCCCAAGTTGGGCGAGGCCCCCAGTAATCTGTCTCGGGGAAACCTACCAGAGACTGGGACAACGCTATGACAGCAAGTGACGCCAATGCACGGTCTCGTGGAAAAGATAGAGGAGGTATTGGATTACTAGGCCCTCCAATATCGCGCATCAAATAGGTAACTAACAAATCAACTATTTCCGGTTGCCGGACATAACCTAGGTCTTCAACAGTTGTATAGTAGGAATGAATCAACTCTTCCTCGGAAATTTCTTTCATGTAATCCACGATTCGATGAATCGCTACTTCATCATCTCTTCGAGCTTGCACCATGGTCGCAGCCCAGACCGCAGATTGAAAAAACACGAGTTTACCCGCTCCCATGTTTTCAAACATCACGTTGACTCGATCCGATTTAAAAGCGTCTGGCCGTTCACTCAGATCCATCAAGTCGAGATTAGTATTATCAATCCCCGCAACACCCAAAATATAAATGTAACTACTCGATCTAGGGTTAAGACTATAACTGAGTAAATTGTCCTTTGCTGACTGATTATAATACGAGCCTTCAAACGGTGGCTTCCAAAGCCGACGTAATATAAAAGATTGCCGATTCTCCCCACGAAGCCCCTCAGTTAACAATTCCGTATAAAATTGAACTTCGATCAGACTCTCTGCTCTTTTCATTTCACCGTAAATCGCAGTATAGACGTCAATCATGATTTTCTCATCGGTTACTGTGCGTAGAACATCCCGGATTGGGGATTCCATAGTAACACCCACTTCGGCAAGTTCAGTCTGAGTGCGCTCGGATAAATCCAAGTCTTTAAGTAGAGACACTACGTCAGTAGATGTCGCGGAGAAGCAAGTAATCGTCGCCGCCTGAAATATAAAAAGATATTTTAAAAAAAACATATAAGCTATTCGGTTGGGCCTAATGCATTGATTTTAAGCCACTGCAAAAAGCGAAGTTCGGCTTTATCGGTCCCAGGATTCACATCTTCTCCGACGCAGTAGTTCATCAAATTTGCGCCATCAAAATCCCCAGAGTCAAAAGGGTGACTGAGCCCAAGCGTATGCCCTAATTCATGAGCGGCAACGTGTTTAAAATAATGAGAATTTCCACCTATTGTAACGTAAGCGTACTTGTCACCTACTACTTTTACAACTCCATCGTAATCAGTAATAAAAGTCGGAGTCACCCCACCGTCATAAATTTGATCAATTTTATTCACAATCGCAATGAACGCTTTAAAATCGCCTGATAATGCATCATCGATAGCTATTGGTTCTGGATTTGTTACACTCAATGTGAGCGCACCATTAGGATTCCCTGTATATGTGGAGTCATTTGGATCTGAAGTGCTTTCGTTTGGAACAAACTCACCGAATTTATCATAATCAACATACACATCATCGATTAGGACAAGATTTACGGTTGTATTGGTGACTGCATAGACCTCGTTAAGATAAACTTCCAGCTCTGCTCTATCGGGCTCGCTAAAAGCAGGTGCGTCAAAATCTATAGTTTCTGGATCACTGTCGTCATATCGCTGATGCACTCGAACAATTGCGACCTTGAGAACTTGAGATTCAAAAACTGCAACGCCAGCTGAGCCTAGAGGAATTGGACTGCCCGAATTAGCACCACCTATACCATCAAGAAAAACGAACCCTTCGTTTAATTTACCACTGATAGTAATCTGTTGATTGAAAACTGTATCTGATGTTTCTGGAGTGACATCAACCGCTGCCAACGGAAGTAGCTGTCGCGTCCGGTCCTTATAATAATTGACAACATCTCCGAGAAATTGCGGAGCGTTGGGCAAAAGATTTGAACGAATCACTCCGCTTCCCTCCATATCCATTGCAAAGAAACCCACTGACGGGGAATTCTCATCTAAATAGGCTGGCAGATTTTCAAAATGCGCCGCAGCTAGGGTATAATTATCATATCCCAAAAAATCGTCGTCACTATTTCTCTCGAAAAACACATCGACCACAGTGACGCGAACTTCATCTGCATCATGGTAATTGACTGTTCCACCGCTATCGATTCCAAGCTTCAATTGAATAACTTCTCCGATTGTTACACTAGGCTTAATTCCTTCAACATAGAGCGTAACTATTCTTTCAGTGCCTCCATCGTTTAGATCTTCAAAATTGATTTCAGTATCCGAAGGAATAAAATCCCCATCTGATACGATGCTCATTGAATCGCGAGCCTCTGAAGCATTCTTAGTCCAAATACGTAAACTTCCAGACGGTAATGTATAAGTTTTGCCGCCTTTTCTAGTCCACTCAGAGCCTAAAGCTGTCGAAGAACCATGAGATTGAACCGAGCTCGGTACAACCAAGGCAGGATCAGAAGCATCGTAGATCAGTTTAACTTTGAGCTTATCGATGTCGATGCCAGCGGGCATCTCTAGGACTAACTCTGTGAAGTTTACTCCCGTTAAAGGTTCAACATCAAGCCCATCGGCATAGTCGGGACCATTATCGAAGTCACTGTCGCCGTTATTCACGCCGATCAATTTCCCAGGCTTCTCATCATCGTCCTCTAATGTTTCTTCGGCACCACTTCGATCTGGCGCATCAGCTCCGTTTGTGTTGTCACTATCGATGTCTAAATCCACCTTGAGTAGGCTATCTGCTTTTAATCGCCACAGAGATGCCGCAGTAATGGGGTCTAGGGGGGTGCAAAAGTTGCACGGTTGATACATGAGTTTCATCTTTTAACGGCGACTTCGTGGACTGTGGGCGCTCTGTGCCGCACTGTCACTGCTTTTCAACTAAGCCACGCTACGCGCTTTCAGGTCGTTCAAAAGGTATTCGGGGTGCACTTGGGCAATCTGGAGTAAACGCGCGGACGGGCCGGACGGATGGCGCTCGTTCTGCTCCCACTTGCGCACGGTGTTGACGCTGACGTTTAAAATCTTGGCAAAGAGCCCTTGGCTCAATTGCAAGGTTTCGCGCAGCTGACGCACTTCCGCCGCTGTGTAAGCGGGTGGCTCGTCCGGCACAGTGATCACGGTTTTACGTAGCGTCTGCTTTCCATCGAGGTGCGCAATCACTTCATTCACGCCTCCGATGAGTTGTTCAAAATCTGTATCATTCATGGTCTTTTGCCTCCTGTATTTTGGTTTCGATGACGGTGCTTAATTCTTTGAGTTGTTTGGTCTGCTTGGCGGTCAGGCTCTCCTGAACATTTTTTGCATAAAGTGAGACGAGGTAAACCACCCCGTCAGCACTGAGATAATAGTAGATCACTCTGGCACCACCGCTTTTACCTCGGCCTGGCAAACGCATCCTTGCCTTGCGGAAGCCGCCCGTCCCCCGAAGCAGATCGCCTTTTTCGGGGTTGCGGGTGAGTTCTTCTTTAACCTGAATCCGTGAAATAAAATCCAATAAAAAGATGGAACCTGTTGGGGTTCAGTGGCTAAAGTAGCCTTGCAAAATAAAAACCGAAACACCCAACAGGTGACAGAATGAAGCAACTAAAGTTAG
>Ga0222662_1000531_pt1 | contig 30034 bp, 21 predicted proteins | sample AntAcemetagen600_FD_179821 | JGI IMG/M metagenome (GOLD analysis project Ga0222662, IMG submission 179821) | Saline water microbial communities from Ace Lake, Antarctica - #600 | ecosystem: Environmental > Aquatic > Non-marine Saline and Alkaline > Saline | place: Antarctica: Ace Lake... | reverse complement strand
CGTTTTTCCAATAATTTTAATCTCAAATGAACTACGCAAAATGCAAGCTCATCGATCAAACCAGATGAATATATCTACACCATGAAATAAACATTCTTAACCGTCTTGACAATATTTCCCATAGCAGCGGTCAGACCTTAAAAAATTCCAAACATAATGAAATACGCTTGGCAGACGTTTCGCTTGATTTGTCGTCCTATAGATACAGCTTATGACCTAATATGTTCCGTTTTGACAGCACATTGCACCGCCTCCGCTCCATCGGCTTTTGGGAGGCCACCTCTTCGATCCTCTTGTTCGGCGTGGCTATGCCACTGAAGTACATTTGGGGTAACGATGTGCTAATTCGCCCGATCGGCATGGGGCACGGCATCCTATGGATGGCCTATGTAAGCTTCGCCCTACTCGGGCAATTGGACTACAAGTGGTCGTGGAAGCTGACTGGCTGGCTGATCGTGGCCAGCATCGTACCTGCCGGCCCCTTCGTGGCGGATGCGAAACTGCTGCGGCAGCATGAAGGGAGGTAGCGGAACGGGGAACCCGTTTCGAACGAAGAAACCAGAGTGCGACACCCTCGCGACACGGGTCGAAAGCGGTTCCCGCTTCCGCTACAAGAGGAGAGACGATCGAAAGCGGTTCCCGCTTCCGCTACAAGAGAAGGGGATTTCGAAAGCGGTTCCCGCTTCCGCTACATTGATTAGGACTAACGCAGCTTAACGAGCAAATCCTTGCTTTCGACTTGGTCGCCGGCTTGGACTTCGACTTGGTCGATGATACCGTCAGCGAGGGCGTAAACGGTGGTCTGCATCTTCATGGCTTCGAGGATGACGAGCTTCTCGCCCTTCTTCACCTTGTGGCCAACGGTCGCGGTGACGGCGCTGACCATGCCAGGAATCGGCGCGCCGACTTGCATTTTGTCGGCGGAGTCGGCCTTCGTCCGGCGCTTGGTCTCGGTCTTGATCGACTTATCTAGGATGACGCACTCGCGGGCGCGGCCGTTGAGCTCGAAGGTGAGCGTGCGCTCGCCGTCTTCGTTCGGCTCGCTGACGTAGATCAATTTAATGATGAGTGTCTTGCCCTCTTGGATCTCAACCGAGATTTCTTCGCCGGGCTTGAGACCATAGAAGAATGCAGGCGTGGGCAGGACGCGGGCGTGGCCGAATTCGTTGATGTATTTGACGAGGTCTTTATAGACCTGCGGATACATGAGGTAGGCGTAGAGATCGTCGTCACCACATTCGGGACGCTTGGTGATGGCTTTAATCTCTTTGCGCGTTGCTTCGAGATCGACCTTTTCGGCGCGGGCACCGGGGCGACCTTTGAATGGCTTGCGGTCGCCGAGGACGACGCGTTGCACGGCTTTCGGCCAGCCGCCTTTGGGTTGGCCGAGACCGCCGGAGAGCATATCGACAACGGACTCGGGAAAAGCGGTGCCGGGCTCGAGGTTGACCATGTCCTTAGGCTCGACGCCCTTGGTCAGGAGGAATATAGCGAGGTCGCCGACCACTTTGGAAGACGGGGTCACTTTGACAATGTCACCGAGAACTTCGTTGACCTCGCGGTAGTAGCGGACGACTTCTGGCCAGCGGGCACCGAGGCCGAGGGCGCGGGCTTGCTCACGGAGGTTGGTGTATTGACCACCGGGCATTTCGTGGTGATAGACTTCGGCGCTGCCAAACTTGGGGCTGGTGTCGAAGGGCTCGTAGTATTGACGAATCGCCTCCCAGTAGATCGAGAGATCGTCGAAGAATTTTTGGTCGAGCTTGGTATCGCGCTTGTCACCGCGCATGGCGTGGATGATGGAATTAAGATTCGGCTGCGCGGTCAGGCCGGAGAGAGAGGCGATGGAGAGATCGACCACGTCGACGCCCGCTTCGGAGGCTTTGACGATGGAAGCGCCAGCGATACCGCTGGAATCGTGCGTGTGAAAGTGCACGGGGATCGCGATCTCGGCGCGGAGCGCTTTGACCAACTTGTAAACCGCGTTGGGATAGCAGAGGCCGGACATGTCTTTGAGCGCGAGCATGTGAGCACCCATTTTCTCCAGCTCCTTCGCCATATCGACGTAGTACTTTAGCGTATACTTATCGCGATTCGGATCGAGGATGTCGCCGGTGTAACAGATGGTGGCCTCACAGACGGAGTTGGTATCCTTACGGATCGAATCCATCGCTACCTTGAGATTGGGCAAGTAGTTGAGCGAATCAAAGACGCGGAAGATATCCATACCGCTCTCGGCGGAGTGCTTAATAAAGCCGCGGATGACGTTGTCTGGATAGTTAGAATAGCCGACCCCGTTGGCTCCGCGGAGGAGCATTTGGAAACAGATATTGGGAATGCGCTCGCGTAGGCGCTGTAGGCGCTTGAACGGATTCTCGTGGAGGAACCGCATGGAGGTGTCGAAGGTGGCACCGCCCCAGCATTCGAGACTGTAAAGTTTATCACCATGCTGGGCGATGGCGTCGGCCACTTCGAGCTGGTCGAAGCTGCGCATGCGGGCGGCGAGCAGCGACTGGTGCGCGTCGCGCATAGTGGTGTCGGTGATAAGGAGGCGCTTCTGCTTACGCGTCCACTCGGCAAACTTTTCGGGGCCGTGCTTAGTCAGGTAGTCCTTGGTGCCGGCGGGCTTCTTGGCCTTGGGGTCGTAGTCGGGCAAGATGACGGGCAGATCCATCACGGGGACGGGGCGGCCTTTGACTTGTTCGTTGCCGTTGACGATAGTCTCACCGAGAAGCTTGAGCAGCTTGGTCGCGCGGTCACGGCGGCGTTTAAAGTTGAAGAGTGCGGGCGTGGTATCGATCAGCGTGGTGATGGCCTGACCGGATGAAAAAGTATCGTGGTGGATAACGTTTTCGATGAAGGGGATGTTAGTCTTGACCCCGCGGATGCGGAACTCGCGCAGGGCGCGATCCATACGCTGGATGGCGAGATCGAAGGTGCGAGCGGACGCGGTCAGCTTGACGAGGAGCGAATCGTAAAACGGCGTAATGACCGATCCAGTATCGCCCATCGCACCGTCGAGGCGGATGCCGAGGCCGGCGGCGCTTCGGTAGCTGACGATCTTACCGTAGTCGGGGGCGAAATTTTTCTCAGGGTCTTCGGTCGTGATACGGGCTTGGATGGCGTAGCCGTTGCGCGGCACTTCGTCCTGCGGAGGGATGCCGATCTCGTCGCTAAAGAGGCTATAGCCTTGGGCGATGAGGCACTGAGTGCGCACGATGTCGATGCCAGTGATGACCTCAGTCACGGTGTGCTCCACCTGAATGCGAGGGTTCATCTCGATGAAGAACCACTCGTGGGTATCGAGATCGAGGAGGAATTCAACGGTGCCGGCGTTGTAGTAGCCAATGGATTTGGCGATCTTGACGGCGGCCTCGCAGAGGTCGTGGCGCACCTGATCGGGCAGGCCGACGGAGGGGGCGATTTCGATGACTTTTTGGTGGCGGCGCTGGACGGAGCAGTCGCGCTCGTGGAGGTGGACGACGTTGCCCTGCTTATCTCCGAGGATCTGCACTTCGATGTGCTTGGCGCGCCCAATGTAGCGCTCTAAGAAGACGGCGTCGTTACCAAAAGCGCGGCCGGCTTCGCCCTGTGCCTCGTCGAGGAGTGGGATGAGATCTTTGGGGTCTTTGACCACGCGCATACCGCGGCCACCGCCACCGAAGGCAGCCTTAATAATAAGAGGGAAACCGATCTTTTTGGCGATCTTGGCGGCTTTTTTGCGGTCGCTGATCGGGTCTTGCGTGCCGGGGAGCGTGGGGACGTCGGCCTTTTCGGCGATCTTGCGGGCTTCGATCTTGTCGCCCATACGGCCGAGGAGATCGGAACTGGGGCCTACAAAAATGAGGTCGTTTTCCTCACAAGCGCGGGCGAAGTCGGCGTTCTCAGAGAGGAAACCGTAGCCGGGGTGGACTAGGTCGACGCCCTTCTTCTTGGCCAGATCGATGATGCTCTGAATATCTAGATAGGCCGCGACAGGCCCGAGTCCTTTACCGACGAGATAGGCTTCGTCGGCCTTAAACCGGTGGACGCCGAAGCGATCTTCATTGGCGTAAACGGCGACGGTGCGGTAGCCCAACTCGGTGGCACTACGGAAAATACGGACAGCGATTTCGCTGCGGTTGGCGGCTAGAAGCTTTTTCATAGGAGTAGGTAGTCGATTGGTAGTCAACGACCCAGAGAAGGTTGCGCGCTCGACCCTGTCAACAGGAGTCGGATCTTCTACGATTGAGCGATGTCCTTTTTCAAACCGCTGGCGACTTTGCCATTACCCGAGAGCAGAATAGCCACTGGTCGAGTCGCGGGGAAATAGGAGCAGATAATCATAATGATCACTGTGATAGGCACGCAAAGGAACATACCGGGGATGCCCCAGATGGAGCCCCAAAGACCGAGTGAAAGGAGGATGACGATGGGGCTGAGGTTGAGGCGATTGCCCATTAGCTTCGGTTCGATTAGGCTGCCGATACAGAACTGAACCGCGGTGAGGACGGATACCGTGACGATGAAGGGGCCTAACGTGGGAAACTGGACCAGCGTGAGCAGGGACGGGAACAGTGTCGCGATGATCGACCCGATGGTAGGAATGAAGTTAAGCAAGAAGATCAAGACTGCCCAAAAGCTGGCAAAATCGACGCCGACGAGCTTCAGTACTACGTAGCTGATCAAACCGGTCGCGGTACTGGTCAGCACTTTTATGCCGACATAGGAGCGGATGTCGGAGCGCATCTTATCGATCAACTCGAAGGCATCTTCCTGACGCTTCGGATCACGGACGATGGCCTTGATTTTATCGCCAAAAGTGCGTTGCTCCAAAAGAAGGAAGATGAGGTAAACCGTAATGATGCCCATACTGCTGACGAGCGAGCGCACCGTCGCTCCGAAACTCTGCAAGTAGGCCCCGAAGTCCAACTGGTTAAGGAACTCACGAATATTGGGCACCTCTTCGGCACCAAAAAGGTGGTAGCCTTTAATGAACAGTGCTTCGAGGTTCTGCTGATAGAGGGGGGCTTCTTCAACCACGCTCTTAATGTTGACCGTGATCAGCTGTACTAGATACGAAAGCGACAGCAATATGATCGCGATGGCGATAAACATGGCTAGAGGCTTGGGAACGGAGAGTCCTTTATACTCAGGCGTCGTGATCGCGTGCGCGAGAATACTGATCAGATAGGCGATCGCCCCTGCGATGACGAGCGGCAAGAGCAAGGTCTGCCCAAGATAGAGCAGGTAGAAGGTCAAAAAGACGATGATCATCGCCATAGCGACACGCTGAATTTTCATAATGAGGATAGTGAAGCTGTGATCGGCTTTGTCGAACGTGTTTCGCTTGGCATACTCTGGCTAGCCCCGCTGGTTCCATGCCACGCAATCGGCGTAGCGGATCCGCGTGCCACCAAATAGATCGAGCGCGCTCCCAATGGTCAGATCGACTTTGCCACCGCTGAGGCGATCCACAGTCGAGAGATTTTCAAAGGCGTTGGCACCTCCCGCGTAGGTCACTGGAATCGGGCAATACTTACCCAGAAACTCGACCAAGTGCTCGTCGACACCTCCGCATTTACCCTCCACATCGGCGGCATGCACTAGAAATTCGTCACAACTCATCGCCAGCTCGGTGATCGTCTCAGCATCGACCTCAAGGTCGGTCGGGGTCTGCCAGCGGTTCATCGCGACCAGCCATCTGTCGCCTTTTCCCCGACAACTGAGATCCAGAACCAGACGCTCCTTACCGACCTCAGCCACCAATTGATCCAGCCGACCTGGCAAGAAATGCCCCTCCGCGTCAAAGAGCCACGAAGTTACGATAACATGGCTCGCGCCCGCCCGCAGCCAGTCGGCGGCGTTTTCGAGCTGAATGCCGCCGCCGACTTGCAAGCCGCCCGGATACGCGGCCAAAGCCTCGCGCGCGGCAGCGTCGTTACCCGCCCCCAGCTTAATCACGTGCCCTCCTCGCAGATCGTCCTTTTGATAGATATTGGCGTAGTAGCCCGCCGGTCGATCGCTCTCGAAATTGGTCTGTAGGCCAAGCCCATCCTCACTCAAGCTCCCACCTACGATTTGTTTTACGCGGCCATTATGCAGGTCGATGCAAGGGCGAAATTTCGTCATAGTTTGCAGACAAGCGGAATGCGTTTACCCTGAAAAGCCAAAAGAAACGTCATCGTTCCGTTAAAGTGGCTGTTCCTGCGATGCATAGTAGGAAAAAAGCTTGAAAGCAAAGAGAAATAGAATAGGGTGAATAGTTCAATTATCTATTTATAAACGTCAATACGCTATGAAGACTCTGCGAATTCCATTTACCATTCTTTGTGTGCTAGCCATCAGTGCGCTCTCTACTCACGCTGCTCAGCTAGCCACTGCCAAGGTTATTGAGGTCACGGGCACCGTGACGAAATACTCGGCAAGCGGCGACCAAACGCAGCTCAAAGCCGGCGACATTCTTGTCCAAGGCGACGCCGTCAGTGCGACCGCCCTCAGCTCGGTCAAGCTTGTATTCTCGAACGGCTCGGAATTGACCGTCGAGGAAAACACCAGTCTGAACCTCGCCAAGCTGGAGCAAGATTCTTTCAGCGGCAGCCAAACTTACGAACAGCTTCAGGCGGATCCCAGCAAGTCGCAGACATTGCTCGAGCTCAACTACGGCGAACTCAACGGACACGTTAAAAAACTAAGTCCCGGCTCCAGCTTCAAGGTGGAAACTCCTCTCGGCACGGCAGCCATCCGCGGCACGTTTTTCAGCATCAAACTCTTTTACAACGCAGAGCGTGGCGAATTCCTCCTCATCGTTAAAAATATCGACGCCCTCGTGGACATCATCTCCCGCTACATCGGCGAATTCGAGTATGGCTCAGGCAGTATCGGCGACAAGGGCTACGACAGCGGCATAAGTGACGACAACTCCGAACCCATCCCACAGAAGCATACTATTGTCATCCGCCTCGGACGTGGAGACCCCTTCTTCGATGATCTCTTCAATCTGCTACAGAACTATATTCCGACTGATCCGGGTCCAGGGTGGATTCCACTCCCAATTCCTGAAATCACTCCGGACGACCCAGGCGTCATCATAGTGAGCCCCGAAGATCAGGCTTAACCCACCTGTAGTCACGAGTTCGCCCCATAGAAGGACAGCATAACTTTCAAAAGCCCCGGCTTCGCAACTCAATTGAGTTTCCCGAAGTCCGGGGCTTTTTCTTAGACTCAAGCCATGCAGTATTTAGCAATCGTCTCACTGATTTGGGCGTTTTCCTTCGGCATTATAGGTAGCGCACTTTCGGGGATCGATTCGATTTTTGTCGCCACTGTGCGCCTCGGTATAGCCGGGCTAGTCTTCTTGCCGTTTCTTCGTCTATCGAAAGTCCCTGCGGGTAGCCATCTCAAGCTAGTCGGCTGCGGCGCGGTGCAGTTTGGCATCATGTATGTGTGCTACATCAAGGCGTTTCAATTCATCCCTTCTCACCTCGTCGCGCTCTTTTCGATCCTCACCCCACTCTATATCGTACTGATTAACGACCTGCGCCAGCGCCAATGGAACCAGAAATATCTCTGCGCCGCACTCCTCTCGATCACCGGCGCAGCCATCATTAAGGCCAAGTCCGGCTCCGACCAGTCCATCTGGATCGGCTTCGGGCTGATGCAAATCGCCGGGCTCGCCTTTGGCTTTGGGCAGGTTTACTACCGCGACTGGAAGCGCAGCTATCCCGAGGTCAAAGATCATCAAATCTTCGCCCTACTCTATGCGGGCGGCTTAGGCGTCGCGGTGATCGCAAGTATATTTTTTACCGACTGGGAGCGCACATCTCTCGATGCCAAACAAATCCAAGTGCTGGCCTACCTCGGCATAGTTGCATCCGGCCTAGGCTTTTTCCTCTGGAACAAAGGTGCGGCGCTCAGTCGTGCTGGCACCCTGGCTGCCTTCAACAATGCCGTCGTCCCGCTCGCTATGGCTTGCTCGCTGTTTATCTTCGGTGAAATCTCCGAGGTCGAGGGCGGCGCGCTGCTTCGGCTAATTCTGGGAAGCGCTTTCATTATCGCAGCCGTCATCTTAGCCGAGAAAACACCCCGACAAAGCTAGGCGGTACTTTACAAGCCGCGATGAGCCCCCTTTATTACAACTTCTATCTAAATATCGAATCAACCAACACACACTACCATGGCACTCGCAACAGGCACCAAAGCACCCAATTTCACTCTCAAGACTAAAAACGCAGATGGCCTAGCCGACATCTCACTCAGCGATAATATCGGCAAAAAGAAGACTGTCCTCCTCTTTTTCCCGCTCGCCTTCACTAGTGTCTGCATGGACGAGATGTGCTCCGTCAATTCTGGCCTTCAAGCTTACAAGGCTTTAAATGCCGAAGTGTATGGCATCTCCGTCGACAGCCCCTTCTCTCTAGAGAAAATGGCCAATATCGACAATCTTCAGTTCCCGCTCCTGAGCGATTTCAATAAGGAAGTCTCCGCAGCCTACGATGTGCTTTACGCGGATCTGCTCGGATTCAAGGGCGTCTCAAAACGCTCCGCATTCGTGATCGATGAAGACGGCACCATCATTTATAGCGAATCTTCCGACGATCCGCACGATCTGCCCAATTTTGATGCAATCAAAGCTGCACTCGTATAAGTAAATTGCGGCTTCATTTCCGGCAGACCTCTGTCCTAATTTTAATCTTAATTCTTAATTGATCATGTCCGATCCGTTTAACGTCCTCACCGAGCTGAATGGCTCTAAGTATTACAGCCTTCCGGCACTCGAAGCGCAGCCCGGCATGGGCGGCATCTCCCGCTTGCCTGTCAGTATTCGAATCGTGCTCGAGTCGGTACTCCGCAACTGCGACGGCAAAAAGGTGATGGAAGCGGACGTCAAGGAGCTCGCCAATTGGAGCGCGACGGATAAGAGCAATAAAGAAATCCCTTTCGTGGTCTCCCGCGTGGTGCTGCAAGACTTCACTGGCGTGCCGCTCCTCGTCGACCTGGCCGCGATGCGCGACGCCGTCAAGAAGCTGGGCAAAGACCCTGCCATGATCGAGCCACTCGTGCCGGTTGACCTCGTAGTCGATCACTCCGTGCAAGTCGACCGCTCCGGCTCGGCCAATGCTTTCCTCGAAAACTTAAAGATCGAGTTCAGCCGCAATAAGGAACGCTACCAGTTCCTCAAATGGGGTCAGCAAGCATTCGAAACTTTCAGCGTGGTACCACCCGCTATCGGTATCGTTCACCAGGTAAACTTGGAGTATCTCGCCAAGGTTGTCTTCGAGAAGGACGGTATCCTCTATCCGGATACACTTGTCGGCACCGACTCGCACACCACTATGATCAACGGCCTTGGTATCGTTGGATGGGGCGTCGGCGGGATCGAAGCTGAATCCGGCATGCTCGGACAGCCCGTTTATTTCCAAACACCCGAAGTCGTCGGCGTTCACCTCAGCGGCGAACTCCCCGAAGGCACCACCGCGACTGACCTCACGCTCCGCATCACTGAAATGCTGCGCGCAGCCAAGGTCGTCGGTAAGTTCGTCGAATTCTACGGCGAAGGCGCCGCTAAACTCAGCCTCGCCGACCGTGCAACCGTCGCCAACATGGCTCCCGAATACGGTGCGACCATGGGCTTCTTTCCGGTCGATGAAAGATCACTCGACTACCTCCGCCTCACAGGCCGCGACGCAGCTCAAATCGAGCTAGTCAAAAGCTACTACGAAGCGCAAGACATGTTCGGCATCCCTAAAAAGGGCGACATCGACTACTCGGTTAATCTCGATCTGGACATCAGCACAATCGTGCCTTGCGTATCCGGGCCCAAGCGCCCGCAAGACCGCATCGAAGTGCCTGCGCTCAAGGAAAGGTTTAACGCACTACTCGGTATGCCCGTGGCTGAAGGCGGTTTCGGTATCCCCGTCGAGGATCACGGCAAGAAACAACGGGTCAAAGCACCCGTCGCCGCAGGCGGTCGCGATGCCGACGCGCAAGTGGCCGTCGTCGAAGAGAGCGAGCTCCCTGAGATCGCCAACGGCCAAGTGCTCATCGCAGCGATCACCAGTTGCACCAACACTTCCAACCCATCCGTCATGATCGCCGCCGGCCTCGTCGCCCGCAAGGCGCGCGAAAAGGGTCTCACAATCAATCCACTGGTCAAAACATCGCTCGGCCCCGGCTCACGCGTCGTCACCGACTACTTGGAAGCGACCGACCTACAAAAAGACCTCGATGGTCTCGGCTTCCAGCTCGTCGGCTACGGTTGCACCACTTGTATCGGCAACTCAGGCCCACTCGATCCTGCGATCGAAGAAGCGCTCAAGGACGGCAACCTAATCGGTGCATCCGTGCTCTCCGGCAACCGCAACTTCGAAGCGCGTGTCCACGGCGCACTCAAGGCCTCCTTCCTTATGTCGCCACCACTCGTGGTGGCTTACGCCCTCGCAGGCACGGTCAACATCGACCTCGCTAACGACGTGATCGGCACCGGCAGCGATGGGCAGCCCGTTTACTTGAAGGACATCTGGCCGACCAACGATGAGATCGAAGCCCTCGTACTTTCCGGCCTCAAGCCAGAGATGTTCCAAAGCAAATACGGCGACCTCAATGCCGCCAATCCCGAGTGGAATGCGGTGACCTCCTCGGAAGGCAGCATCTATGGTTGGGACGACGTCTCGACCTATATTCAAAGCCCTCCTTTCTTCGAAGGCTTCGGCATGGCACCCGGCACGATCACAGATCTCACCGACCTTCGCCCCCTCGCGATCGCTGGCGACTCGATCACGACCGACCACATCTCCCCCGCAGGCGCGATTAAGGAAGACGGCCCCGCTGGACGCTACCTGACAGAGAATGGCGTCGAGAAACGCGACTTCAACAGCTTCGGCTCCCGCCGTGGCAACGACCGCATTATGACTCGCGGCACCTTTGCCAATGTCCGTTTTAAGAACAAAATGGCCGAAGGCAAAGAAGGCGGCTACACCAAGCTGATGCCGGAAGGCACGCCGATGGACATCTACGATGCTTGCCAAGAATATAAGAAGCGCGGCACTGGCCTCATCATCATCACTGGTGAAGACTACGGCATGGGCAGCTCCCGCGACTGGGCGGCCAAGGGCACAGCGCTACTCGGGGTCAAAGCCGTCGTGGCCAAAAGCTTCGAGCGCATTCACCGCAGTAACTTGATCGGCATGGGCGTACTTCCTTTCCAATTCGCGGAAGGCGTCAGCGATGAAAGCCTCGGCTTGACCGGCGAAGAGACATTCTCACTGACTGGACTCTCCGACCAGCTCAAGCCTGGCCAGACCGTACCGATGGAAATCACGAAGCCCGACGGAAGTACGCAAACAGTTGACCTGACCGTCCGGATCGATACCGATATCGAGATCGAATATTACCGCCACGGCGGCATTTTACAATACGTCCTCCGCGACATCCTCTCCGAGTCTTAACCTGATCCACGACGCCTCCCTGCGCATGAGTGATCCACAACAGCCCACCTTTCTCGTTAGCGCTTACTCCGACCCTGTCGTGGTAAAAATTAACGGCAAAGCGAATTACCTAAACTGTAATTCATTTCGTGAGTTCATCGAAACGATCATGGCCAGTGGCAACCGCCACATTTTCATCGATTTCAGTGAATGCAGGGGCATGGACAGCACCTTTCTCGGCATTCTAGCGGGCGCCGCAATCGAGCTACGTAAGCTCACTCCAATCGGCGAACTTGTCGTCGGAAATCTCGGCGAGCGTAACTACGAATTGATCTGTAACCTCGGCCTGCAAAACCTGTTGACCGTTTCCAAAGACCAAGCCGGAGCTGCCGTTACTTTCGATGCGCTCCAAAATCAGGAAGTCTCCAATGCCAAAAGCATCCTCGAAGCGCACGAGAACTTGACTGAAGCCAACAAAGAGAACGTTGCTAAATTCCAAGACGTCATCGCTTTCCTCCGCAATCAAGTCGAGAAACAAGAGAAGAATTAGGGCAAGCAAGCCTCACACTCGAAAACACCCCTCGCTATGTTGCCCTTTATATTCGGATTATTGGCGGGCGCGTTTGCCTTATGGCTGGTCTACGCAGGCAAGCGGCGACAGATCAAAATTCTCGACGAGGACAAGCAGTTGCTCCGTCAGGAGAAACAGATCGTGGTTGAGTTCATGCACAACATGGTCGAGGCCGTGGCTGAAGGCAGCGATCGTGAGGCCATGTTCCAGCGCATCATACACGCTGCGATCTTGAGCACGGGCGCGATGAGTGCCTGCATCTTCGAGAAGCGCTCTGACGACACACTGAAGGGCATTGCAGTCGAAGGCCTCTTCCCGCCTCAGCGTAAGTTGCCCGAAGCCATCACCAATAAATTGGCCACACGCGCGCAATTTCTCGAAAGCATTCTCAAGTCGGAGACCTACCAAATGGGCGAAGGCCTGATCGGCCAAGTCGCCAAATCGCGCCGCGCCCTGCTCATCTCCGACGCCCAAGGCGACCCACGCATCGTCCAGCACGACGACCCCGCGCTCCAAGTGCGCTCGTTCATCGTTGCACCCATTCTCTTCCAAGGCGAACTCATCGCCGTACTCGCCGTAGCCAACCCGTCCGACGGGCTCGCCTTTACCGAAACCGATTTCTCCCTCGTCGAATCACTGGCCGAGCAAGTCGGCCTCGCCGTGCACAACAGCGATGCCATGCAATTGCAAATCGACAAGAACAAGCTCGATACCGACATCGAACTGGCCAGCAACATTCAAGGCCTACTCCTGCCGAAGAAATTCCCACCAGCCGATCATATCGCCTTCGCGACCCATTACACCCCTGCGCAAAAGGTCGGTGGCGACCTCTACGATGTCTTCGCGCTCGACGAAAAGACCATCGCCTTCGCCATCGCAGATGTTTCCGGCAAAGGCATCTCCGCCTCCATCTTAATGGCGATCTGCCAAACACACCTCCGCCACTTCGCCAAGCAGCACCGTTCGCCTTCGAAGGTACTCAGCGAGATCAACGCCGCGATGGAACACACCATGCAGCGCGATATGTTTATAACCATGGTCTATGCCGTGATCGATCTGGAAACAGAGCAACTCACCCTCGCCCGTGCCGGCCACGAGTTGCCCCTCTTCTACGACCAACATACTAAAGGTGGACTCGATGTAGATCCCATTCAATCACCCGGCATGGCAGTGGGCATGGTGCCTCCTGAGATCTTTGAGAGCATCATCCAAGACACCTCCATCCACTTCGGCTCAAACGACGCCCTCCTCCTCTACACCGACGGCATTACTGAAATCGCCAATCCCCAAGGCGAAGAATACGGCAGCGAACGCCTCACGGAGCTACTCCGCACCCACGGAGGCAAAGAGGCTCACGACATCATCGACCAAACACTCGATAGCGTAAACCGCTTCTCGCAAGGCACCGGCCAGCTCGACGACCTCACACTCATCGCAGTCAAGCACGCGTGAGTAGGTTGGAGCCCAGCCTTTAGGCGGCTGCGTATCCAAAGCCATCTTAACGCGGCCGCCTAAAGGCGGGACTCCAACCCCATCCGACAGGCTCCACGTCCCATCAAAACGTCGAAGCCCCGCTCCATTCTTGGAAACGATAGAGCCAAGTCTTCCAGCGGAGTGACCAGCCTTCTTCCGCCCATTCAGCATAGGGCAAAGTTTCTTCATAGCCGTCCCCATTTGTCCAAAGTGATTGGAAATAGGTATCAAACTGCTGCCCTAAGTCCGTCGCATTCTGAAAGAGTAGGTTGGCCTCCAAATTCAGATTACCGAGGTTGCGCCGCGTCCAGTTAGCAGAGCCAAGGCATAGAATGTCTTGGCGCACTCCAGCAATGCGCAGCACCTTCGCATGGTATTGCTCCCCGTGCGTAGCCGCCCAGCGAACTTCAATTTCACCCGCACTGGCAAGTTCCATTAACTCCGCCGCCACTGTCCGATTCGGGATGCCCTTCTTCTCGCGACCAAAGGCATCGCGATTCGCATCGAGCAAGAGCCGCACCTGCGCGCCCCGACCAATCGCTGCTTTGAAGGCTTCTACGATGCGACGGTCAGAAAAGTAAAATACTGCCGCGTCCACCCGGCTTCCGGTAGCTGCTTGATTGAGCTGTGCGACGAGCTCGTCTGGTATCGCCCCTTCGCTCCGCCACGCCACAGAGGGTGCGCCTGCACGTGCCTGCGGCAAGGCCTTCGCAGTCGGCAAGAGTGCTCTAATTTCTGAAATGGCAGGCACCGTCTCAGTCGAAGACCACTCAGCCACTTCAAGTTCGGACTGCGCCGCATAGATCGCAACCGCACCATCGACTAAGACCGCGACGTTTGAATGATTCGCGCTACCATCAGCGGGATTCAAACTACCCATCAGCACACGTGGAGCCGACTGGCGGTAACCTGTCACTAAAACCTTCCGGTGATTGGCCTTAAAGTTGAGTAATCGCCCGAACTGCGCCAGCGTCAGCTTTTCCCCTTCAGCATCGAAGAAATTGGGCACAGGCCGCGCGTCGCTTTCACTTTTCCCAGAGGGTAAAAACTTACTCCAAAACCACGCCTGAGGGGCATACACTCGGTTCGAATCCGGAAGCTGGCGTAAATCGGTATAGACGACGGGAATGCCTGCGCCCTCCATCCGCTCGAAATACTCGGGCGCATGGTCGCCGTAGATTCGGTTGATCGGATCCGTGATAACGAGGAGGGGCATATCCGGATTTTGGATACGTTTACGAATGAGCGCCTCAGCAAGTTCCTCCGCGATAGGGCGTAGCTCCCCGGTAGATTCGACCGCGCCGCGCCATGGATTCCAGAGGAAGAAGTCGGTAATCACAAAAGTCTCGGCCGCATCGATCTCTTGCAGGATCGTGTCAAAGATACGTTGCGAGATTACAGGGCGTTCTGCTTGCACATTCCACACCGTACGGTCGATCAGAAGGCGCGCCTCCGAGAACTCGAAGCCGGGGCTACGTAAATTCGCGCCGGGCGGCAGCTCTTTCTGGCGAAAGAGTAAATAGGGCAATAACAACACCCCAAGCAGGGCACCAATCGATATCCAAAGGATGATTCGCATACATAGAGAAAAACACTTTCGGCCACTAGATGGCAAGCATGAGGGGGTTGGAGTCTCGCCTTTAGGTGCAATTATTTCAACGGGTTAGGAAGTGGTAGCGCGGCATGGCCTCATGCCGCACCTTGATGCGCCTACGTGCGGCATGAGGCCATGCCGCGCTACCTAATCTCAAGAGTATTCATTCCCCCGCACATTTAATTACACCCCTCGCCTTTAGGCGGGACTCCCACCTTAGCAAATCTACGCACCGACCTTGACGGGCTTGAGCTTCCAGATGTGCTTCGCGTATTCGCTGATCGTGCGGTCAGAAGAGAACTTGCCCACGCGGGCGGTGTTCATGATCGCCATCTTCGCCCAGCGCTTCTTATCGCCAAATGCTTTGTCGACCTCTTCTTGGGCACGCACGTAGTCGGCGTAGTCAGCGAGGCAAAGGAAGGGGTCGCCCCCTTCGAGCCAACTGCTGCAGAGCGGCGCAAACGCGTCGTGCTCGCCTGGTGTGAAGTAGTCGGAGCGAAGCCAGTCGATCACCGCCTTGAGCTCCCAGTTACTATTGTAATAATCGTAGGGGCTGTAGCCGTTGTCACGGATCGCATCGACTTGATCAACGGTATTACCGAAGATGAAGATGTTGTCTTCGCCGACTTCTTCGCCGATTTCGACATTGGCACCATCGAGCGTGCCGATAGTCAGTGCGCCATTGAGTGCGAGCTTCATGTTACCCGTGCCAGAAGCTTCCTTACCGGCCGTGGAGATTTGCTCGGAAAGGTCGGCCGCAGGAATCATCTTCTCGGCCATCGTGATACGATAGTTCTGCGGGAAGACGATCTTGATCTTACCGTTGATGCGAGAATCGTTGTTGATCTTTTCGCCGACCTTATTGATCGCACGAATGATGTTTTTAGCCAGCGCGTAGCCGGGCGCAGCCTTGGCACCGAAGATGAAGACACGTGGGTTCATCTCGTAGTCCGGATCGTTAAGCAAGCGACGATAAAGCGTAAGGATGTGCAGCAAGTTTAAGTGCTGGCGCTTGTATTCGTGCAGGCGCTTGATCTGCACGTCGAAGAGCGCATCAGGGCTGATCTCGGTGCCAGAATCGGCGAGCACGAAATCGGCGAAGGCTTGCTTGTTCGCGCGCTTAATGTCCATGAAGCGCTTTTGGAATTTAGCATCGTCGGCTAGCTTCGCAATCTCTTGCAGCTTATTTAGATCCTTCGGCCAACTGTCGCCCACCTTCTCGGTGATCAATTCGCTCAAGCCAGGGTTACAAGCGAGTAACCAACGACGCGGCGTGATACCGTTCGTCATGTTGATCAGCTTATTCGGATAAAGCTCGTGGAAGGTTGCGAAGAGGTTCTTCCTCAGAAGGTCGGTGTGCAGCGCAGCCACTCCATTGACCTTAGTCGAACCAACAACTGAGAGGTAAGCCATGCGCACCATCTTCGGCTGGCCTTCTTCGATGATGGAGAGCTCGGCCTTCTTCGAGTCGTCGCCCGGCCACTTGGCCTCGACTTCGTCTTGGAGGAAGCGGGCGTTAATTTCGAAAATAATCTCGAGGTGCCGGGGAAGTACTTTCTCGAAGAGGGGCACACTCCACTTCTCCAAAGCTTCGGGAAGCAAGGTGTGATTGGTGTAATTGCAGACACCGCGAGTGATCTCCCACGCGGCATCCCACTCGAGGCCATACTCGTCGATGAACAAACGCATGAGCTCGGGAATCGCGATAGCCGGGTGCGTGTCGTTCAACTGGAGCGCATTGTAGTCGGCAAAGTCCGACCAGTCGCTGTGATTTGCATGGAAGCGGCGAATGATATCCTTGAGCGAACAAGCGACGAAGAAATACTGCTGAACCAGACGAAGCTCCTTACCGTTTTCCGTCGAGTCATTTGGGTAGAGAACCTTGGAGATGGTTTCCCCCATGGCCTTTTCGCGAACGGCTTCGACGTAGCCACCATCGTTAAAAATATCGAGATCGAACTCGTGGGTGGACTTCGAGTCCCAGAGGCGGAGGAAGTTGACCGTCTCACCGCCGTAGCCGACGATACCAATATCGTAAGGCACACCTTCGATGACCTTGTAGTCGACCCACTTGGGCTTGAAGACGCCCTTACTATCCATCTGATGCTCAACGCGACCGAAGAGCTGCACCTTCTGGGAAAAGTTCGGGCGCATCACTTCCCAAGGACAACCCTTTTCCATCCAAACGTCAGGATGTTCAATTTGGTAGCCATCCTTGAACTCCTGGCGGAAGAGGCCATACTCGTAGTGAATGCCGTAGCCGATGGCGGGCAGATCGAGTGTCGCAAGCGAATCAAGGAAACAAGCAGCTAGACGACCGAGGCCACCATTGCCCAAGCCCATGTCAGCCTCTTCGTCGGCAATTTGAGTAAAGTCTTGGCCGAGCTCAGTCAGCGCATCGCGCGTTTGCTCAAAGAGACCCGCGTTGTGAAGATTATTCACGAGCAGCCGACCCATCAGGTATTCGAGGCTCAAGTAGTACGCACGGCGCACTTTCTTCTCATGGTGCACGGCCTGTGTCTTCATGAAGCGGTCTAGCATGCGGTCGCGCACTGCATAGCAAGTTGCCGTCCACCACTCGTCCTTGGTGGCGCTCTCCGGGTGGCGAGCCAGCGTGAAGCGCAGGTGGTTGAGTATCGACGTTTTCATCGATTCTTTGCTGTCACCTACCTCGAAACGAAAAGCTTTAGCGCCTGCCTCAACGGGTGCTGCTTTTTTAGTGGAAGATTTTTTAAGTTTTGTAGCGGTTGTGGTCATGAGAAATTGTTGTTTGTAAAGTTAATCGTAGGTCAAGAAGCACCCTTAAGCGTGAACTGCATAGGCATTTCCTACCAATATGGAAGCGAGAAAGCAAAAAAGAGACCATTTCTGCTAAAGAGTGCTCTTAAAATCCAGCGAAAGCGCCACACCACCTCAATTCGACGGTTTAATTTTCGGTCTCGCTCAGCACACAGGGCAGCAAGGCCGCATCCTTCATCCCGTGGATGATTTTCTTATCGGCGGGGCAGAGCGTCGCGAGAATGCCTTGGAGGTTCGCTGCCTTAGCGGATTCATCAACGAAGTAGTAAGGACACAGGCGCATGCGCCCCTCCATCTGATATAAGCTGCCGTCGTCGCGATAGACTGGGTGGCGCAGGCGCTTGGGCTTTTCGTAGGTCTGTAAAATATGGAGCGAGGTGTCCGCCATGGCGATGGCTTGTTGGATCGCGCTCTCCCAATCGGCGCGAGACGAGTCGCTGCCGAGCGTGACGCTGCGCGCGCCCCATGCGCTTTCGTGGAAGCCACTAATTTTAATGATCAAGTTTCGCTCTTTCTTACTCGCATCGCTGAGCTGCAACCAATCCGTCATCGGCTTGCCCCCGATCAGCGGCGCATCGAGTACAGCATTGGGCGGCAACTCGACGGGATCCATCACCCATGTCTGCGGGATCACCTTGGCTAGCGCCTTGTAGGACAGCTTCGATAGATTCTCGCGCCAGTAGTCTTCGAGAATATGATGGTGAAAAAGTGCGAGGCTGAGCTTCTCTTCTTGGAAGGCTCGCATCGGCGGCGTTAATCGAACCTGAGCGGCCTCGCGGGCTTTCAGCAGAAAGTCGGCGATTGATACGTTGGCTAAATCAAAGAGCTCCCAGAAGCGGTAGATCACATCCACCTTCTGCGGGTCGCCATCGATCCCCACGCAGATATCGTCTCCCAGCGGCATGACATCGTCGGGATGAAAGACATGCACCCGCTTGCCTTTTTGGCGGAGTTGCGAGGCCAACCACTCCATCTCTGGGCGGTAGGTCGCAGCTTCGTCGCTGACTAGAATCGCGATGTAGGGTGCCGTTACATTCGGCATGCGGTTAGCCAAGACCGTGTAAAAGGCATCGACCATATCCTGCCCGCCCGCGCCGATCAGTGCGTCGCCATGCACGTTTTTGTAGAGACGATTTAAGAAAGCCGTCAGACCGATCCCCCCGGGCACGGAGTCGATCTCGGTCATGGCAAAGCCATCTTCAGTGATGAGCAAATCGGGGCGGATCACCATGGGCATGGCACCGCGAAGTGCTTTAGCCCGCGCATGCTGGATGAGTGCCTCCGGTTTGCCACGATCCAGATAAGCAGCCACCCAAGGTGCTTTAAGCGGGCGGTTACGAAGTAGATTCTTCCCCTCGGCCGAGCGAAGATAGAGCGTCTCCTGAGCTTTATAGAATTCGTAGCAAGCCTGCCCGATCTGCTCGATCTGTATCAACTGCTCAGGACTCAGCGGAAACGCCTCCGGCGAATAGCGCCAAGTCTTATTCTCGAATAAACTCTGATCGGAAAACGCGCGAAGCGCGTCTTCGTAGCTGAGGCGATGATTACTTACGGTTGAATCACTCATCACCAAATTCGCGATCTCCAGCTGCTTTGCGTGAAGTGGGGCCACCCGCGCGGAGCCACGCGTGGACGAAGGGATCGAGGGCGCCATCCATCACGGCCTGCACATTGCCGGTTTCGACCCCGGTGCGGAGGTCTTTAACCATCTGGTAAGGTTGAAAGACGTAGGAGCGAATCTGGTTCCCCCAAGCGATCTCGCCCTTTTCTCCGTAAAATTTCTCCATCTCGCTGCGCTTCTCGTCCTCCAGCTTTTCGTAGAGGCGCGACTTGAGCGTTTTCATCGCAGTCCCCTTATTCTTGATTTGCGAGCGCTCGTTTTGGCAGGTCACCACGATGCCGCTCGGCATGTGAGTCAGGCGCACGGCCGATTCCGTCCGATTAACGTGCTGGCCGCCTTTGCCACTCGCACGATAGACGTCCGTCCGGATATCGGCCTCGTCGATCTCAATATCAATATCGTCTTCAATTTCTGCAGTTACGTCCACGGAGGAGAAGGATGTATGGCGGCGTGCGTTGGAGTCAAACGGGCTGATACGAACGAGGCGGTGCACCCCACGCTCGGCCTTGGCGTAGCCGAAGGCATTGGGGCCTTCTAGACGGATGGTGGCCGAGCTGATCCCCGTCTCTTCCCCGGGCTGAATGTCGAGCACTTCGGTTTTAAAGCCAGCCTGCTCTGCCCAGCGGGTGTACATGCGCAGCAGCATATCCGCCCAGTCACAGCTCTCGGTGCCGCCCGCGCCAGAGTTGACCGTCAGGAAGGCATTGCAGGCGTCGTGTGGCCCACTGAGGAAGGAAGCCAGCTCTAGCTGGTCAAGCTTGGGCTGCAAGCGCTTGAGCGTATCGAGAATTTCTTGCTGATAAGCCGCCGCATCCGGATCTTCGCCCATTTCTTCGACCAGTTCGAGCATAGCATTCAAATCTTCGATCTCGTCGTTGAAAGCACTGGACGAATTGACCGTGTTTTTCAAGCGATTTGCCTCGGCGATCACCTTCTGCGCAGCGGCTTGGTCGTCCCAAAAGCTAGCCTCGGACATTTGCGCTTCGAGTACTGCGATACGTTCTTTCTTGGCATCACCGTCAAAGATACCTCCATATATGCCCTGCACGACGGGTGATCTCTTCGATTTGCGAACGGACTTCAGGTGTGATCAAATTCATCCGCCTGAGTGCAACAAAGCCCGCCAAATATTAAAGATAAAAATGAACATCTCTCTCTTCGACTACCACCTACCAAACGAACTGATTGCTCAGGAGCCCACCGCCGTGCGCGACGCATCTCGCCTGATGGTAGTGGATCGCAAGACCGGAACGGTCACTCACGCCCATTTCTCCGAGATCGGACAATATCTACCGGCGAACCCTCGATTTTTCCGTAACAACGCCGCTGTGCTCAAGGCGCGCCTCTTCGGCCAGCGCGCTACAGGTGGCAAGGTCGAGTGCCTCCTGCTCCAACCCGCCGAGGACGCTCAGACTTGGTGGTGCCTACTCAAGCCAGGAAAAAAAACCTTTAACGCTGGCAGCTTCGGCCTGCCCGGCGAATACACCGCAGAGGTGCTCGAAGCGGGCAGTAACGGCAACTACCGAGTCCGCTTCCACCCAGAGCGCGACGAATCCATCACCGATCTATCGGAACGTCTCGGCATTCTACCACTCCCGCCCTACATCGAGCGCACCGACGACGACCCCCGCCGCAGCAACGACAACGAGCGCTACCAGACCGTCTATGCCGACTTCGATAAACGCATCGCAGTGGCCGCGCCGACCGCTGGGCTGCATTTTACGCCAGAGCTAATGACCGAGCTGGAAAATAATGGCGCCCGCTTCCACGATCTCACCCTCCAAGTCGGCATCGGAACTTTCCACCCGATTCAGGTCGAAAACATCGAAGACCACAACATCCACCAGGAGTGGTATGAGATTCCGGCGAACGCTTTCGCCGAATTGAAGAAAACAGACACGGGCGCACGCATCGCAGTGGGCACCACCTCCGTGCGCTCGATCGAAGACGCCATGCAACGCACCGCAAGTGCCCCTGAAACCTGCCTGACACCCTCCGGCTCCGTCCAGGCCGAGGCCGACATTTACATCTACCCACCCTGCGGTTTTGCCGCGATTGACGGCATGATTACCAATTTCCACTTGCCGAAATCGACCCTGCTTTGTCTCGTTGCCGCATTTCTCACGCCTGACAGCGAAGATGGCATCGAATGGCTAAAGGAACTTTACGCCGAAGCCATTGATCATAAGTATCGCTTCTACAGCTATGGTGACGCCATGCTCATCCTTTAGCCCAATAACCCGAAAGAATCGGGAATAATCCCTTTCCTAGAGTGCTCACATGAAAGATCCAGAGACATTGAACTTCGACGAAATAGTGACTGCCTTCTATCAACCGCTCTATCGTTTCGGCTATAGCTTAGCTAAAAACGAGCACGAGGCGGGCGACCTCGCCCAGCAGACTTTCTTCATTTATGCGGAAAAGGGCGACAGCCTGCGCGATAAGTCCAAGGTCAAGTCTTGGCTCTTCACCACCCTCTATCGCGAATTCCTTCGCCGTCGGCGAAAAGACAGCCGGATGGATCACTACGAGCCGGAGATGCTCGAAGTCGTCGGCGGCTCGGTGGAGCCCCACATCCGCCGCACGATGGACGCTAACCTCGCGGTCGAAGCCCTCGAAGAAGTCGACGAAGTCTACCGCCAGCCCCTCGCCCTTTTTTACATGAAGGATCTCTCCTACAAAGAGATCGCCGAAACACTCGAAGTGCCCATCGGCACAATCATGTCGCGCCTCTCCCGAGGCAAAGCTCAGCTACGCGACATTTTCAAGCGCAAGGAAACCGAAACCGCTTAAACGGAGACCCACCATGAATCGCGAAGAAGCCAAACAACTCCTCGAACTCTGCCGTCCTGACCACACAGTCGACCGTCAAGACCCTGCGCTGGCCGAAGCCTTCGTCCTGCTCGAAACCGACGCCGAACTTAAAGCATGGTTCGACCAGCAACAAGCGGTCGACGCCCGCATCAGCGACAGCATCAACTCGCTCGAAGCTCCCGCCGACCTCAAAGCTAGCATTCTGGCGGGCATGCATCTGCATCAAGCCAATGCTCCAAGCGAGCCAACGGATGCATCGATCCCTTTTCCAAAAGAAGCCACATCTAGCAACAGCCAGCGCGCATGGTGGCAAAGCCCTTGGGCAGGTATTGCCGCACTCTTTGCTATCATGATGGTGGCTTTCACAATACAAAGCAAAGACTCCAGCGCGACTCAGGTCGCAGATGCAGATCTGCCTCCCGTCATCCAATATCTTTCTCAAGAAATCAGCACCCTGAAGTCATGGCAGTTTGATAAGAAAGATAACAATGCGGGCACGCTTCAGGCTTTTTTAGCAAGCGCACAAGTCCCCTCGCCGAATCGCATCCCAAACGGCTTAGAGAATATGCCCACGATTGGCTGCATTACCTTCGATTATAATGAAGGCACCAAGTTAAGCATGATCTGCTTCAAAGACGGCGAAGTCTATCACCTGATTACTGCGGACAAAGCTACCTACCCCGACACCTTACCCGAAGAGCCACAACTCTATCAGTGCGGCGACAAGGCCTTCAAAATCTGGGTCGAAGGCGAGCAAGTTAAGATCCTCTCCACGCACGGCAAAAAAGAAGATATGCCGGAGTTTATCTAGAACTCTCGCGCCTTCGAGTCGACGACGAGCGTGACCGGCCCATCATTCTGGGCGTCGACATCCATGTGCTGACCGAATCTACCAGTAGGCACCTCCCTGCCCAAGGCCACCGTAAGCTGAGCTACAAAATACTCATAGAGCGGCACAGCCTGCTCCGGTAGAGCTGCGCGATTAAATGAAGGGCGATTCCCCTTTTTCAAAGAGCCGAATAAAGTAAACTGGCTGATGACTAAAGCATCGCCGGAAACATCTAGGACGGACTCGTTCATACGCCCGGGTTCGGATTCAAATATACGCAGCTTAACCAAGCGTCCGACCAACCATTCGGCGTCCGACTCCGAGTCTTCTTTACCGACTCCAAGAAAAACCAAAAGCCCCTGTCCGATCTGGCCGACGACCTTGCCGCCGACCGAAACCCGGGCACTCGACACTCTTTGAATCACCGCTCTCATAACAACAATTCAAGCTAATCCCGCCAATCTGACAAGCACACAGCAAGGGGTTTAATTTTGAACACTCAGGAAGGATGGTAGCGCGGCATGAGGCCATGCCGCGCTACCTCTTTCTACCCACCTCACAGCAAGCTCACGACAACAGTTGCATTCCAAGCCCCTGCGTGTAGATTGCAGGCATGAAGCTATTCGCGACCTTTCTTCTGCTAGCAGCCATTTTCCTCTCGGGATGCGTCTCCCCCACCACCGTCGATTACGACCGCTCGGCCGCCTCTAAATTCGGTGACTACAAATGCTTCACCATCGACAGTCGGGAGACTCGCTCAAATTACCAAGACGTGGTGCTCAGCCCCATCGTCGACCGCAGGATTGAGCAAGCAATCGGCCAAACACTTTCTGCCAAAGGAATGACGCAAGACTGCGCACAAGCAGACTTCCGAGTGACTTTCAACACAATCACTAAAACCAAAACGGAGGTCAACGACCTCGGGATCGGCGCGACTCCCTTCCGCCGTCATCCCTATTTCGGATATTCAGGCTATAGTCAGATCGATATCGACCAGTACGAACAAGGCACTTTCATCGTAGACATCATAGACAACCAAAGCAAAGAACTCGTCTGGCGCGGAGCCTATACTAAACGCTTAGGCTGGAGCGCTCCGAATGACGAAGAGGTGCAAGTGATCGTCGAAGAGATTCTCGAAAGTTTCCCTCCCCAAGAACTAAGATAGCCACGTTCACTAGCACTCCATCAAATGTGCGGAGATAGCTTAACGTCTACTTGGTATCGCTGTCACGCAGGCGCGCACCCCTCAATACCATTTGCTAGTCGTATTGGGATTTCTAGGGCACAGCCTCCCTCCTACGCGTCCGTCGAGCTCGGTATAGCACTGACGCGTAATACAAAAGGTTGATCCACCATCCGGACTGCCACTAAAGTGCGCCCGATGGATTCGACCAATAGTGAGAACAAAACGACTCGCCCACTCTCGTGGTGGCTCGTTCTTGCGATTGGCGCCCTTCTCAGCGTTCTCACCATTTGGTCTTGGCAAAAATGGGACAGCGCATGGATCGAGCGGAGCGAAGGCTTTTTTCCTCTCGAATGGCAAAACGAAGCCCTCGATACCCTGGCGTGGAAATACCCGATCTACCGATCGAACGACACCTATCAATGGGTACACGTCGCCGATGCTCTAGCCGCCGGTAATACAACCCCGCTCTACCATCGTTTTGACGAAGGCCTACCCGAAGGTCGCCCCAACCGCTGGCACTCCGGGCTGGCCCACTTGCTCAGCTCCGGCGGCTCGCTCATCGCCACCGTTCAAGACTGGCCGACACAGCGCGGCATCCACCAGTTCGCGCACTGGCTCGGTTCAGCCATCCACATATCCGCGATCCTTCTTGGTTCGTTTCTGATCTCTCTCCTCGCAGGCAGAAGAGCAGCACTCCTGTTCGCAGGCCTTTTCTTTTTTAACGCCGCGATTGCTTGGGATTTTGCTTTCTCCCGACTCGACCACGAAGCCGTCCTCCAATCCTTTCTCCTATTTCACCTAATCGGGCTCGCCGGTCTCTGTAGCGAAGAACAAAAATCGCGCAAGAATTGGGCACTTCTCGCAGGAATCAGCGCGGGCTTCTGCTGGTGGATCAGCGCCACTGCGATGGCAGCTATATCGATACTGACCACCATAGGCCTTGCCGTAGAGTGCTATCGCCAGCGAAAAAATGCCGGGTTCGAAATGGCCAAGGCCATCACCACATGGGGCGCCTCAGCGGCAGGAGTGATTTTCCTACTCGCCCTCATCGCCGGCCACCTGCGCTTTGCGGTTTCGATCGCCACAATACATCCAATTTTTATTTTCGCCCAAATCGGTGCCGCGCTTTTCTGTCTCTCGATTTTACTCCGCTCCAAAGTTAAACAAAGACTCACACTTGGCCTTGGACTTCTCTGTGGGCTCAGTCCCTTAGTCTGGCTTCTAGCTTACAGGGCGGAAGCGCACCCATGGCTCAATCCCATGATGCGCCGCTTGCATGAGTACATAGTCGAATTCCAAAGCCCATTCAGCAACGGGCTCTGGGGGCAGCCCGAAAGCCTACAGGGCGCAGCCATTGCTTTGCTCGCGTTATTCGGCCTGCGTCCCCTCGTAAGATCACGTAATACGCTCTTCGCCTGCCTCGTCGGAGGTCTCCTTGTGCTGGCGGTTTCCCAAACCCGCTGGCTCGGCCTACTCGCGGCAGTCAGCACGATCACCCTCTGCCTCCAGCTCAGACGCGGCCAATCGTCTCTGATGTGGTACCTTAGTTTCGGGCTACTGCTCCTGTCCCTCGGCACATGGGCGCACAAGTGGAGCACTCTCGAAGAAAAGCCCGGCCAACTCTTCGTCACTGATCTGATGCTCCAAGTCGGTGCGCGGGACATCAACCTCAATCTTCAGCGGCTGAGCGAAGGCGAAACGATCCATGTTGCCATGCCCTACGCCTTTGCCGCCACCTCTGCCCTGTTCCCCGAGATTCACCCGATAGGCACCTTCTATTGGGAGAACGCAAAAGGCATCGAAATATCCTCCAACTTCTTTGCAAGCATCGAAAGCAATGCCCGCATCGATTACGCTGTCGTGCAAGGCGGGCGCCAAGGCGCACCCTTTGCTAAACTCGTCAACTGGGTCGCTAAAAAAGACGTCTCACCTGCCACAATCGAACAAAGCGCGACTTGGGAATTATCCACTCAACAGAACCCTGAAGGATGGATAGAAACCCCCTACTACGGCACCTTCGGAAGTGAGCAATTCTCTGTCCGCATCTTTCGAAACAAATAATTCGGATAATTATTTCTTACGAAATCATTGGTGAAGCTTATCTCAATTCAGCGCAACACCATCGATCGGCTTGACCTGTAGATTCCGGAAAGTTCGCAAGGATCCCCACTCGCCGCAGCGCATGGGATAAGCGTCCCGTTTCCGAGCCAGCCCATGGCGTATTTTCCATTGTCCAGCTACGTCTGCTAAAAAACCGTCCGAGCCTATCGCAGTGCCCGCCGTAAAATAGCGAACCCGCAGGCGGAGGACATCCGAAAGGGGTAATTTTCCGCCGGATTCCAACACCCGCTCCAGCCTACCCGTATCGATACGCCCCAGATCCCTGCAAGCGCTCCCCTTACTCGTGGCTCCCTTCCCGTAGAGAATGACTCTATAGTTGGGCAGCAAATCTTCCCATTTGAGTTCCTTGCAGAATACCTTCTCATATCCTTGGCGTGCCGGCCGACGTCCCCGCATCGCAGCTCCGTAGCTACTGAAAGCGTAATCCACAGGATCGGAAACCAACTCCGCACGCACAGGGTTCAAGTCGATATAGGCCGCCACCGTCGTCAATGCCTCACGCGACGACTCCACAACCACACTCATAAAACGCTTCGACCAAATCGTCCCCTTGTTCTGATGGCGGTGATTATACCATAACCCGAACCGCTGCTTCAACTCCCGCATAAAGACTGAAAGATCATGCATGCGCGCGAGAATCCGTGCACGCAGCATTTGCCCCTCTTCCTTATTGGCCGACAGTAGCTTCGCGAGCACAGCAGGGCTGGCTGACGAAGGCGGACAATTATTCTCAGCATATAAGAGCCGGTAGCGGCGAAGCACTTCCCTATCTGAGATTTCACAACCCTCCGGCACCGCGACCAACAAGTGAAAATGATTTCCCATTATACAGTAGGCCAGCACATCCACACCGCAAAAACCTGCCTGCTTACGAAGCATCTCAACAAAAACACCCTTCGCCTCCTCATCGAACAGATACTGCCCGCAGGAAGTCCGGCTCATCACGTGATAAACCCCGCGTTGCCCCTCAACCAACAATCGCCCCCGATAACCCGCACGCCTCAAATAACTTGCTTCCATACAAACACCCTAAGCTCACTCGATCAAACCGCAAACCAATTCTACACAAATAGCCTGTGTATTTTAAGAATTCAAATAGCCTGTGTATTTTAAGAATTTGTGTATTTTAAGAATTTGTGTATTTTAAGAATTTTATACCAGCTGCATAAAGTCTAGAGCGCGTTTATATGCCTACGCGGACGTCTGGAGGCAGTCGTCCTTACCTAAAAAAGCCCACCTTTTCGGGTGGGCTTTTGAGAGGGCAGTACCTTCTAATTACTCAATGGAGAGTCGGACGAAATTGCAATCTGCTGCGGTCATATCGATCCGGAATTCAACACGTTCATAGTCACTACTAATTCCTGATTGGTCAGTCGAGAGCGATAATTGGCTTTCGAGATCACTCACCGGCATCCAGACCGCAGGAAAACTCAGATCAGAACACTCGACTGCAACGGACACTCCAGTTGGAGTGAGGCTTGGCTTTAGGCGAACAAACTCTACAACGAAATCCGTGCCGTCGATCATCGTCGCGAGGCTACTGTTTATCTGATCCGAAGGATCAGATGGATCCGCATTCAACAAGATCTCTGCAATGTTTGAATCACCATCGCCATCGGCGTCGTCGTCGGCTCCAACTAGACTAATATCAAAGACACCCAGAGCGGCCATTTTTTGAGCGACAAAGCCATCTGGAGATGTGCTAGGGAATTGCCCGAAATAACGACTATCGGTCAAGACTGAGGTAACCGCATCCGTCAAGCTAAGTGAACTAAGTGCATTGATCTCCACTTGTGTTGGCTCAACCCCCAAGAGGGCGGAGATAAGAATCACGATCAATGAGTCGTCCGCTGGCCGGTTCGGGATACTATAGTAGTGAATGCTTGTCAGCGGCAGGCCGTCAACTCCCGCAAACTGACTCAAGTCATTATCCAGAGCGAACTGTGTGGCATAGGTAGTCAGATCACCGCTGTATCCGGGAACGCTGTTCGTCCCGAACGCCGAACCTGCCCCCGTCGCAGAATTAAAGAGGCGCACCTCGCTTTGTGGGGTCGGAGACACACCCGAGTGTTTGTTCTTAAAGAGCTGTGAGACAAAACCGAGTTGCGTATTCAGCAAGGCAAACCGGGATTCATATTCTGGGACAAGCGATACGGTCAGCGCATTCGCATCGACGACACCGGCACCCCCATTGGTTAAGGTAGCCAGTGCTGCAGCAAGCTCTGAGGAATCTGGCCAGTCGCCAGTCATCGTGCGGTAGATCAGCGAAGCGATGGTTGAGCTTTGTAGACGATCCGACTGAAGCAAGTTGGCCAGGAATAAGGCGCGCGTCTCTAGGGTGCCGTCAAGAGCCGCGAGTGCTTCCACACGCTCATCATCCCTTGGACCACGACCGAGTAAGCGGTTGTAAGTGTCAGCCACAAAATCTTCGTCGCGAAGGAGCGAATTCGGGCTATTTACCTGAACCGTGATCGAACCACTTGATGCCGTATTCTCTAGAGAATCATAGGCTCGTGCAAACACGCTGCGTGTGCCCACACTCGTAAAGGAAAAGGTAAGCGTATACGGGCTTGCCGTATCTGTTTCAACGATCTCACCATCAACACTCCACTCCACCCGATCGACACCTAGCGTCGCAGATGCATCAGCTGTGAAAGTTAAAGACTCGTCTTGCACCAAAGTCTGATCCCCTATGGGTTCAGATAGAGAAACGACCAAATCAGACTCGGTCACAGTTACGATAATCTCAGATGAATCAACGATGTTTCCGAAATTATCAGTCCCACGTGCTAGCACCCTGTAACTACCAACAGTATCAAAAACTCGAGCAAACTCAAAGGGTTCCGCAGTGTCGGTCTCTTCAACGACATTATCGATAACCCACGCAACGGAAGCCACTCCGGGGGTTGCATCCGCATCTGCGACAAAGGTCAAACTTTCCCCCTTAAATATAGCACGGTCTGACGTGGGATCTGTAATAACGACCGCAAGATCATTGACTGGAGTCACTTGAACCCGAATGGGACTCGAAACGACTACCTGTCCATTAAAACCGGTAGCCACGGCAAAGAGCCCAAAGTTACCCTGTGCGTTAAAATCTTGAGTAAACCGGAAAAGCGGTTCCCCATCGATTTCCGCAGAACTAGCGAATCCGAGCGAATCTCCGGAATCCGAATCAAAGAATTCAACCGACTCTACATTAATGATCGGTGAGACGTCAGCAAAGAATGCCAATGAATCCCCTTGTTGAAGATCACCAGAACCCTCGCGAAATAGTGTAATCTCCAGCGGTTCAAAGGGAACGATTGAGAAGGTCAAAGGCTCTGAGGTGCCGACTTCACCTTGCCGATCAGTGACCTGAGCATACACAATATAATCACCCGGAGCTGGGCTACCACGCCCTGAGCCAGGAAAGAAGGTGACGGGAACATCGATTAACCCGATAAATCGGTCGAGGTTCCCTGATCCCGGGGTCACATCTTCTCCATTTACATATAACTTGTAGGACGACAGTTCCGCATTTGCTTTGAAAAATTGGCCTGCGATCGAAATCCATCCATTCCGGCCAGGATCAGACAGATCGTCCAGAATTGCGTTGCCAGAGGTGTTCCACTCGGGGTC
>Ga0222662_1000530_pt1 | contig 30083 bp, 20 predicted proteins | sample AntAcemetagen600_FD_179821 | JGI IMG/M metagenome (GOLD analysis project Ga0222662, IMG submission 179821) | Saline water microbial communities from Ace Lake, Antarctica - #600 | ecosystem: Environmental > Aquatic > Non-marine Saline and Alkaline > Saline | place: Antarctica: Ace Lake... | reverse complement strand
CTGTCGTGATACTCAGATACGGTGAACTCGCCTGCACTCAAATCAAAAAGAAGGGATGATCAAGCCCCTCGACGACAGAAAAATGGTGACAATAAAAAAACAGAATTTATCTCACTGATTCAGGTAATAGCAAAACCCGCGCCAGAGAATGCGTGAGACTATTAAGTCATTCACAACTTGGCGGGTATGTTGCCTTTAAAATTTAATTTTAAATCAACAAGCTAAAATACACAACGGACGAATTAACTTTCAAACAGAGGCAGGATTTCCATACCTGGGACCGTGATCAAGCCCTTGTCCGTTAAACGAATATCTGGGATGACGGATAGTGGCAGTAGATTGAAACCCATGTAGGGGAGGGTGCAACCGAGCTCAGTCCACGCTTTTTTGAGGAGTGCGGATTCTTCCGCCACGACGGTGGCTCGCTTATCAGAGAGGAGGCCGGCAATGGGCAGGTCGACTTTTGCGATGATCTGCCCATTCTTCACGACGACAACACCGCCCTGAGTCTTTTCTATCTCAGCAAGTGCGATTTTCATGTCAGCTTCGTTGGTGCCGGCCATGACTACATTATGGGCGTCATGCCCCACGCTGCTGGCGACGGCTCCGTCCTTAAGTCCAAAATTCTGCAAGAGTCCGTAGCCGATGCCACCGTTCAGACCATAGCGCTCGACTACAGTGAGGTAGCAAAGGTCGTTGGCTTCCAATAGACCCTCCCAAGCTGTTGGAGCTTCTTCTATCTCAACCGTACGGTGTAGGGTGACGATGCCTGGCAATTCAGTTCGTAGAATGTTGAGCTTACCAGGGCCGTCTGGTAGCGTGGGTAGGAGCTGTGGATCTTTAGGTAGCTTTACCGTTTGATAGGCCGCCGCTGGATATACATAGGCGTCCTCACTCAATGCTTTGTCGAGGAGTGGTGTCACTTTTTTGTCTTCGACCACGAGTTCGCCACCGAACCATGTATTCTGAACTTCGAGTTGATCATTCAGTAATACGAGGTCGGCTCTGCGACCAGCTCCGAGCCCTCCGATGTCGCCGTCCATCGCGAAGCGCGTGGCTCCGTGTAGCGATCCGGCACTCCAGGCGAGTTCGGGCTTCATGCCTGCTTTGACCGCTTGACGCACGACCCAGTCCAAGCCGAAAAGGAAAAGATCATCCGCATCGCGGTCGTCGGTGCAGACACAAAAGCGCTTGGCGGCTGCGCCGCTCTCGATCACGGGCTTGATTGCTTCCGGGAGGCTGTGCCACGGTGTGGTCGGCGGGCCGCCTCGGAGGAAAATCCAGACACCCGCCTCTAGCAGGTCGTCGGCGATTTCCTTGTCGATCGCTTCGTGGGTATCGGTGACACCTGCAGCGGCGTAGGCGCTGACAAATTCCCGCCCGTAGATATGGCCGCTGACCGGTTTGCCGCGTTTGAGCGACTCTGCGATGATGGCATGCGAGCGTTGGTCTGAGTTGCAGACTTGCACGAAGTCCATTTTTTCGCCGAGGGCGACGGCTTCTGGCCACTTATCAAAAATACCTGCGATACGCTCAGGGGTGAGGTCACCCCCTGCGGTTTCAAAGCGAGACGAAGTCGCGGGCACGGTGCTGGGCACTGTCAGGAAAATATTGAGCGGCGCGCAGCGGGCGTCTTCGAGCATCCATTCGATCCCATCGACGCCGGAGACGTTACCGATCTCGTGGCTATCGCAGAAGATCGTCGTCGTGCCGTTGAGAAGGGCGGCTTCGGCATAGGCGCAGGCAGTCATCATACTGCTCTCGATGTGAAGGTGTGGATCGACTAGGCCAGGCGCGATGATGCCGCCTTTGGCGTCGTAGTAGCGGGTATCCATTTTTAGGCCACGAGCTGTGCCGAGCGGCTGGACACAAGCGATGCGGCCGCCTTTTAACCAAATTTCTCTTTCGGAGAGGATGCGCTCGGAATAGGTGGAGAGCATGCGTGCGCCCGTGATGACGAGGTCAGGCGTCGCCGTAAGCATTGCGACACGTGAGAGTTCGCGAGTGAGTTCGTGGAGTGGGGCTATTTTATTGAGCGGCATAATGGAAGTTAGGGGATATGAGATATGGGTTACGATAGTGATTTTTTGGAAATTTACAAATATCTGATCGCGCGCTTAGCCGATGGCGTAGAAAGCGATGAAGATCAGGCCAATTATGTAGGTCATCCAGTTCACCTCTCTTGCCTTACCTGTAGCGACTTGCATGACGAGGAAGAGGATGACTCCAATCGCAAGCCCGTGGGTGATGCTGAAAAAGAGTGGAATGGCGAGCGCTGTGAAAATCGCGGTGAGGGTCTCGGTGAAATCGTCGTAAGGGATCTCGCGCAGGCTTTGCCCCATTAATAAGCCCACGAAAATGAGTGCAGGTGCGGTCGCGATCGAGGGCACCGCTGTAATGAGCGGATAGAAAAAGAGCGATAAGAGGAAGAGGACGCCGACCACCAAGCTGGTAAAGCCCGTGCGCCCACCGGCTTCAACGCCTGCCGCAGACTCTATGTAGGATGTCGTGGTTGAGGTGCCGAGCAGGGCTCCGCCCACCGTGGCGAGGGCATCTGCGGTCAATGCCTTATCCATCTTCGGAAGCTTGCCATCGGCGTCGACCAAATTAGCTCGGCGTGAGACGCCAATGATCGTGCCCAGCGAGTCAAATAAGTCTAGTATGAGCAGCACAAACAAAACTTTGAGGGAGGCTGGATTGGCAAACGGATAGAACCAATCGAGTTGCATAAAGGTAGAGCCCAGACCGGAAGGAATCCCGACTAATCCATCTGGTTTTGAAGTCAGCTTGGCGCCGTCGGGCCCCGCTACGAAAAAACCTCCGATCGCGAGCGCGACCATACTTAGTAAAATCGCTCCGGGGACTTTTTTTGCCGAAAGCACGCACATCAAAAAGAGCCCGCCTAATGCCAGCAGGATGGCGGGACTCGTCATATCGCCATGCGTGATGATTGTCGCAGGGCTGGCGGTGACAATGCCCGCAGCTTTCAGCCCGAGAAGTGCGATGAAAAACCCAATGCCCGCTTGAATGCCGACCTGTAGCCCGGCTGGTATCGCCTCGGCCAGTTTCTTTCGGAAACCCGTGATCGAGAGAATGAGGAAAATAATTCCGTTCCAAAAAGTTAAGCTGAGGGCGGCCTGCCAGCTCACTCCCATGCCGAGCACTATCACAAATGCGAAATAAGCATTGGTGCCCATACCCGGCGCGAGCGCGATCGGGTAGTTGGTGAGGAAGGCCATTAGGAAACAGCCCATCGCCGCAGCGAGGCCGGTCGCCATGATGACGGCCTGCGTATCCATACCAGCATTACTCAAGATGAGCGGATTCACGACGAGGATATAAGCCATCGCTGCGAAGGTGGTGACGCCCGCCATAGTCTCACGGCCTAGCGTGGTGCCATGTTCTTCGAACTTGAAAAATTTCAACATGTGATATTTCTTTTCACGGCCTAGAGTCTGTGTTCATCGTAGGCTGTTCCCTAGGTGCGCGCTCGCAAAAAAGCATCTTAATCGAAAATAATCTCAGGCAAGTAGCCAGTCACAGTGAAGTTAGGCACATTGACGACTTGGCTGAGTTTTAGGTCGAGCACCGCCGAGCAAACCAGAAACGCTTGTTCCGCAGATAGATTCGCGCGCTTCATCAAATAGTCGATCGCACGGCGCACGGCACCTTGCGCATTAATCTTTAAGTCGGGTCCACTGGAGATGAATGCGTGGTATCGGCTACCGGCATAGGCTGCCGGAGATAAATCTGGTGTGGTTAATAAATAGGGCGCATCGACCGAGACTTCCGAGTCGATCGTGATGCGTAGTTTGACATCCATGGGCGCTTCGAGGCCGTTGATCGAGACCTCGCCATCGCCTTGTGCGGCGTGAGCGTCTCCCGCGCAGATTAGCGCACCATCGACCAACACAGGCAAATACAGCGTGCTGCCTTTAGTCAGGTGCTTCACATCCATATTCCCGCCGTAAGGCCCCGGGGGGCGTGTGCGAAAGCTACCGAGCTCGGCTCGTTGCACTCCGAGGATTCCGCAAAAGGGATGCAAGGCGAGTGTGATGCCAGGCATACTTTTGGTCACATCGCCATCGAGTTCCCAGTGGTGCAGATAAAAATCATGGTAGTCCTCTGGGAGAAAGCATTTTTCTGGATTGATACTTTGCCAGGCCCATCCCTTGTGAATGTAATCAAGGATTTCGATTTTAAGCGTATCGCCTGGCTTTGCGCCTTTAATTGCGACGGGGCCCGTCAAGGCATGGATCAGGTCGAAGTTAATTTCCTTAAAAGCCTCTAGCGACATGCCTGGGCGCACTTGCCCGTCGCTGGAGTCTTCCATTTCGATTAGGATGCTTTCACCCGATTCAATTTCGATGCGCGGGGCGATGCTGTTATCCCAAGCGTTGTAGGTAATAGATTTGTCGAGAGTATTCATAAGTGAAGGTTGGCTAGTTTGGTTCACATGCTTTTGAAGTGTATTTATTTATTTTGCAATAAAAGCTTGGTCTTCGATGACTTGAGTCTCTCGTGGTGATTGATCGTTTCGAGGTATTTGCTTTGCTTAATTTGCATGCGGGCGCAGATTATGCTTTGCTAATTTACTTTCACCAATTTTAATTCATGACTCCTAAACATACGATTCAGATCGCTGATCAGCGGTATGAAGTTTTACGTTCAGCACTCGTTTGCTCCATCAGTGACGAGGTGGCGGATTACTACGAAGATGCCTTGGTATTAATGATAGACGAAGGAGCGAACCAAGGGCGCATTTTCGATCTTGGAGAAGCAGGTCGGGTCGCGGTGAAATATGACTTGGATCTTGGCGCTCTCGAAAAGTCTCAAGGGCTGCTTATGCCCGCTTTTTACGATACCCACTTTCATTGGGTGCAAGATGATGTTCGGGAAATGCCAAAGGCTTCATTGATCGAATGGTTGAATGCTTACACTTTCCCAGAGGAGAGTCGATATGGGGACCGAGCGTTTGCAAAGGCGAAGGCAGCGGTCTTTTGGAAGCGTATCCTGTCCGTGGGGACGATTGGAGGACTTTGCTACAGCTCGATACACGAATCCGCATTAGAGGAGGCGATGAATGTTGCGCCGGAGGATTTCAAGATAGGCAACGTGCTGATGACGATGAATTGCCCGGCCAATATTATGCAGACACAAGCCGAAGCCATTCGCTCGGTGGAGTCTTTGGCAGAGCGATATGGCGACCGCTACATTTGCTCGCCGCGGTTTGCCCCGACGACGGCTCCAGAGGTTATGTCAGCCTCTGCTAAGGCGGCAGAGAAGCATGGCTGCTTCCAGCAGACACATCTGGACGAAACGAAAAATGAAATCGAGTGGGTGCTGGGCATCTACCGCAACTTGCCTGGCTTTGAGGATGTGCGCCATTACACAGACATATATAATCGAGTGGGGTTGCTTGGGGCGAAAACCGTATTTGGGCACTGTATCTATTTAGAAGATACGGAGTGGCAGCTTATGGCGGAATCCGGTAGTCGGATCGCGAGTTGCCCGACATCCAACGCTCCGATCGATCAATTCGGACTCGGTTCTGGACTCTTTGATTTTAATAAAGCTGAAAGTCACGGCGTACCTTGGGCACTTGCTTCAGATATTGGAGGCGGGCCCTTTCTTTCGATGTTTGATGTCATGCAATCATTCGTCGCGCAGAATCGCGCCGCCGGAAACCTGGCTACGACCTATACAAAGGCGCTCCACCGTAGCACCTTCAAAGGGGCGTGCTTGATGGATTTGGAAGACGGTCGCGGGAAGCTGGCAGAAGGTTTCTATTTTGATGCGATTCGCGTGGACATGCCGAAAGGCGATTTTCGATCCGGAGACGCAGAATCGATGATTGAAGCAGTGGTCGAGGCGATTCCGTCTCGCACGGCGAGCGACCTCTGTGTGAAGGAGACCTATATCAAAGGGAGACGGCGTTTTTCTAGAGAGGCGGATTCGTGCGCGTAGTTGAATTTTGGCAGCAATTATTGTTGGAGCTTGAGCTAGGGCGTGCGGCCTACATCTGTTTGGTGGTCGATCAGAAAAAGGGCTCTCCAGGCACCACGGCGGCGCGAATGGTTTTAACTGAAGGTGCCCAACAATTCGGCACGATTGGAGGCGGTATTATGGAGCGTCGAATTATCGATGACGCTCAGGAATTATTGAAAAATGGGCAACGTCTGTCTCCGCGTCTACGGGTTTTGAGCCACCGAAAAGACGCAAAAGCTGGAGCTTCCGGCCTGATTTGCGGTGGGGCGCAGACAAACCTCGAAGCGGTGCTCACCGCTGAAGATACTGAACTGGTTCGTGGGATTGTGTCCGCAGCCGAGAAAGGGGGGGGCGCTGAAGTTTGTTTTGACCAGAATGCGATACGCCTAGAGCCCGCAGCTGACTCCCTCGCTGCCGAAACGCACTTTTTTAGCCAGGAAGAGGGTGAATGGCACTATCGCATGAGTTTGAGGAATCTACGCCGTGTTGTCATCTATGGTGGCGGGCATTGTGGCGTGGCTCTCGCGCAATTGATGTGGCGACTCGACTATGCAGTCAGCCTAGTTGAGCCGCGGAGTGACCTTCCCACCATAGATACTTTACCGGACTCGATTCATCGAATTTCGACCGAATTTGCGAAAGCAGCCCCTCTAGTGACCTCTCCGAGCGAAACGATTGCCATTGTCATGACCTACTCAATGGCGACCGACATAGAGGCCTTGAGCGGAGCGATGCCAGCTGGCTTTAAGGAGATCGGACTGATGGGGAGTCAAATCAAAATCGCTCATATTCGAGCTAGTCTGATCGAGAAGGGCTTTGATAGGTTGCAAATCCAAGGAATTTGCGCTCCAATAGGACTACAGTTTAACAGCGATACACCTGAGGAGATTGCGGTCAGCATTGCGGCTCAGATTTTGCTGGAGAGAGAATCAAATTAATCATGGTCCAGATTATCCAGAATATAGAATTCATACTCAATGGTGAGCATGTCAGAGCGAACGTGCCTAGCGGACTGCTCGCGCTCGATTATCTGCGCCAACAGAAGCAACTCGTCGGAACGAAGTCTGGTTGTAAAGAGGGCGACTGTGGTGCATGCTCGGTTATTCTTGGGGAGCTGGATGGAAAAGGTTCCGTCACTTACCGTCCGATGACTTCATGCCTGTTACCGATGGGCGAACTCGGAGGGAAACATCTGGTCACGATCGAGGGGCTCAATATGGAGGCGCTCTCTCCAGTCCAGAGTGCGATGGTTGATACCGGAGGCACGCAGTGCGGTTACTGCACCCCGGGGTTTGTTGTTTGTATGACGGCGGGGCTGATGGCTCCGCAAGTGCCGCTGGATGAGAAAGGTGTGCTCTACGCAATCTCCGGGAATTTATGCCGTTGTACCGGTTACCAGTCGATCAAACGTGCCGGTTTGGATGCGATTGAAAAACTCCGCGACCAAGTTCAGAACAAAGAGCGTATCTCAGCTTTAGTCGAAGCGGGCGCATTGCCGAAATATTTTGCTGAAATCCCTGCGCGCCTAAAAGTTATGCAGCCGCAGCAGATCACTGAGGACGTTCCGATTGCGGCTCGTTTCCTGATCGCTGGCGGCACCGATCTTTATGTGCAACGGGGAGAAATCATCCCAGAGGAAACGGTCTCTTTACTCAACAATAAGGCCAAGATCCCCGCCGCGCAGATTCGTGATAGCGAAGTCTATGTGGATGCGCGGATGACCTTCGAAGCCTTCGCTCAGGATACGCTGATCAAGTCATTTCTCAGCGAGATCGAAGCTTATAATTTGCTCATAGCTAGCTGGCCAATTCGGACTCGCTCCACACTCGGAGGGAACCTTTGCAACGCCTCGCCAATCGCGGACATGACATGCTTGCTTCTCGCGATCGAAAGCTCAGTTCACCTAATCGATTCGAATGGTAAAAAGCGAGCGCTGCCACTGAAAGATTTTTACCTCGGCTATAAGGATATGGATAAAGCTGCGGACGAAATCGTGGCCGAAATTTCTTTTCCCACGTTTGATGCTTCGACCCATGTGAATTGGGAAAAAGTCTCTAAGCGTGCTTGGCTAGATATCGCGACGGTCAATGCGGCCTGTAAATTAACGGTCGAGGATGGATGTATCACTGCAGCGCACCTTGCCCTCGGCGGTGTCGCGGCGATACCCTTGTACCTGCCGGAAGCGAGCCAATATTTAACGGGCAAAGCGCTGACGCCCGAAGTTGTCAGCGAAGTTCTGGCAATCGCCCAAACTGAGTTTGAGCCGATTGGAGATGTTCGGGGCAGTGCTCGCTATAAACGTCTTTTGGCGCGCCAATTGATGGCGGCACATTTTTTAAAGCTCTTCCCAGAGAGTATTAGCGAGAAGGCACTCTATGCGACACTGTGATAGCGAATTACACGTGAGCGGTCGCTCACAGTACATCGATGATGTGCCAGCGCCTACTGGCATGCTCCATGGAGCCGTTTTTGGCTCACCGGTTGCGCACGGCAAGGTGCTCAGTCTCGATATCGAAGCCGCTGAGTCGGTCGAGGGAGTCGTCAAAGTGATTACTTATGATACCGTTCCGGGCAGCAAGTTGGTGGGAGCGCTTAAATTGGACGAGCCTTTGTTTGCGCACGATGTAGTCATGTATATCGGGCACCCCTTGGCGATGGTTATGGCGGAAACACCAGAGGCCGCTGCGAGAGGGGTCAAAGCCTGTTCCGTGGTGGTCGAGGATTTACCTATTATTACTTGTCCACGCGAAGCCTTTGCGCAAGGAGAGTTACTGCAGGAAACCCGTGTTTTTGAAAAAGGTTCGGTCGATTCGGTTTGGGATTCTTGTGATACTGTGGTCGAAGGTCAGATCGACCTAGCAGGGCAAGAGCACCTCTACCTTGAAACGAATCGCGCGCGAGCTTTGCCTAAAGAAGACGGGCAGATGCAAATTTTCTCTTCAACCCAAAGCCCCTCTGCGGTGCAGAAACATGTGGCGAGCGTGCTCGGTCTGGCGATGCACAAGATCGAGGTCGACGTGAAGCGACTCGGTGGCGGCTTCGGAGGCAAAGAAGATCAAGCGACCCAGTGGGCATGTATGGTGGCGGTTGGCGCGTATGCGACTAATTGCCCCGTGCAATTAGTGCTCAGCCGCACAGATGACATGCGGATGACTGGTAAGCGCCATCCTTACAAGCAGGACTATAAAATTGGTATAGATGCAGAGGGTAAAATCCTCGCCTACGAGGTGACGCATTTCCAAAACGGCGGCGCTTATATGGATCTTTCGGCTGCGGTACTTGAGCGCACCGTGATGCACTCGACCAACGCATATGCGATCCCTAATGTGAAAATTCGTGCCGCCTGCGCTCGCACCAACCTCCCTCCGAATACTGCCTTCAGAGGCTTCGGTGGGCCACAGGGTATGTTTCCGTTGGAAGTTGCGATCAATCAAGTGGCCAAGGCTGCGGATGTATCCGCTGATCAAATACAGGTTAAGAATCTGATCGCTGACGGCTATACCTTTCATTACGGCCAAGAGGTCGAGGCGTGCAACATGCAGCGCACGTGGGACGAGGCGATGGCCGACTTTGATGTCGAGTCGATCCGTTCGGGGATCGACCAATTCAACTCCGAGAACCGCTTTCTGAAGAAGGGCTTTGCCATGATGCCCGTCTGCTTTGGTATTAGTTTTACAAAGACTTTCTTAAATCAGGGCAGTAGTTTGGTGCACGTTTATACAGATGGCTCCGTCAGTGTGACGACCGGAGGTATCGAAATGGGGCAGGGGATCAGCTCCAATATGATCGCAATCTGCTCGCGTGTTTTTGGGATCTCTCCAGATCGTGTGCGTAGCAACAGCACCAATACGACTCGAATCGCCAATATATCGCCAAGCGCCGCCAGCGCGACAACCGACTTGAACGGCAACGCCACGATCATCGCTTGCCAAGAAATCTTGGATGGCATGAAGAAGGTGGCCGCCAAAGAACTCTCATGCGATGCCGATGAGATCAGCATTAAGGACGGTGTCGTACACCGTAGCGATGCTCCGACCGAAATGGATTGGGAGGCCCTGGTTCTTAAAACTTACTTCTCTCGGGTACAACTGATGGCGCACGGCTTTTATAGTCCGCCAAAATTGCATTACGATCCAGTCAAAGGCTATGGGCGACCCTTTCATTATTACACCTACGGCACCTGCTTAATCGAGACGACTGTCGACTGCATTCGCGGCACCTACACGATCGACGCCAGCCGGATCGTGCACGATCTCGGGCGCACGATCATACCGACAGTGGATCGAGGGCAGATCGAGGGGGGGCTCGCTCAAGGTTTAGGCTGGGTCACGCTCGAAGAGTTGACTTTCACAGAAGAGGGGCGGCTGACGTCGCAAGCGCTCTCGACCTACAAGGCGCCAGACGCTGAATTTATGCCTGACATCATGGAGCTGAAGCTCTTGGAGAATGTTGATAATCCTGGTGGCCCACTTGGCAGCAAAGCGGTGGGAGAGCCCCCCTTTATGTATGGAATTGCGGCGTTTTTTGCTATAAGAAATGCGATCGATGCATTTAGGCCCACTCATAATGATGCGAAAGAAATACGCTGTCCGGTCACTCCGGAACAGGTCTTGCTGTCTCTTTACCCAGACTTCGCCAGTGTGCCGGTATTTTCGACTTCGCCCCAGACCGGACATACTATTTAATCGAAGTTTGGTTAGAATATTATGAGTCCAGAGTTAATTGAATTCTTCAATGTGGTGTTTCGCTTTGTCCACATTGTGGCAGCGATCATGTGGATTGGTAACTCACTTCTGTTTACATGGATGGAGGTCAACTTCATCAAAGATCCGTCGAAAAACCCAAAAGGTGCGATCGGGCACATGAATATGCTTCATGCGGGGGGGGTCTACTTCCTTGAGAAGCGAGTGATCGATCCCCACGACATTCCGGCCAAGTTACACGTCTTTAAATGGCAGTCCTACACCACATGGATCAGTGGTGCAATTCTACTAGCGGCCACTTTCTACACCCGCCCAGGCACCTTGATGCTCGACCCGTCGAAGACGGATATGGCCGGTTGGATGGCTACGGTTATCAGCCTCAGTTCGCTCGTCATGGCGTGGGTCGTCTACGATCTGATCTGGCACAGCCCGCTTAGAAAGAAGCCTGCGGCCGCAGCTGCCGCGTTGACAATTTCGCTCTTTGCTTACGCCTACTGGATCGACGGCTTTTACAACGGACGCTTTGTCTTGCTGCAGATCGGTGCCATGATGGCGACGACCATGAGTGCCAACGTCCGCTTTGTCATCATTCCAAATCAGAAGAAGATCATGACTGCCCTCTTAGAGGGGAAACCGCACGACGCAGAGGCCGGGCATCAGGCCAAGATGCGCTCACTCACTAATAATTATGTGACCTTCCCCGTCATATTCTTGATGCTGAGTGCTCACTTTCCGTCTATTTATGGTGACCCCTTCTACCTACCTATCATTTTTGTGATTTGCGCCTGCTTGGTCATTATCAAGCATATGATGAATATCTACAATGAGTTCGCGGATTGGCTCTACGTTTCGGTTGCGACCTTTGTCCTCGGGGTTGGGGCTGTTATGATGCTCATGTATATCCCCGACCCCGCGCCGAAGCTGGCTGCGGGCGAGGTGCCCGTGATCCTTTCCGAGAATGCGATCGCAGGCAAACAAGTCTTCAATGAAAAAGGCTGCATAGCCTGCCACCAGCCAGTGCCCTCCTCGATTGCGCCCACTTTGCACGGCGTCTACGGCACCGAACGGAGGCTTGCTTCTGGCGAAACTGCCTTTGCGGACGAAGCTTATCTGCGGGAGTCTATCCTTCTCTCTTCTGTGAAGGTGTCCTACGGCTACGCCCCCTCCATGCCTGGCTACGAGGGCGTCTTTAGCGATGATGAAGTCGAGCAGCTGGTCGCTTATATCAAATCAATCCAATAGCGGAGACTTGCCGCAGGTCTCACTACTCGAATCTATAGTTTATGGAAGTTCCGGAAATTTTAAAACAAATCAACCCGCCGCCCCGTCTCATGATGGGCCCCGGCCCCGTCAATGCGGATCCGCGCGTGCAACGTGCGATGAGCGCTGATCTACTCGGGCAATATGATCCTGCCATGACTGGTTACATGAACGAAGTCATGGCGCTCTATCGCGAGGTGTTCGTGACGAAGAATCACTGGACTTTCTTGATCGATGGCACCAGCCGATCCGCGATCGAAGCGGCGCTCGTATCTATGGTCGAGCAGGGTGACAAAGTTCTCGTGCCTGTGTTTGGTCGTTTCGGGCACTTACTGACCGAGATTTCGCAGCGCGTCGGGGCCGAGGTCATTGTCATTCATAAGGAATGGGGTGAGATATTTACCGAGGAAGAAATCGCGAAAGCGCTCGATCAGCACAAGCCGAAGATCCTCGCGATCTGTCAAGGGGACACCTCGACCACGATGAATCAACCGCTCCACTATGTCGGTAAGCTTTGCCGCGAACGGGGCGTTTTCTCTTACGTGGACGCCACCGCGTCACTGGTCGGGAATCCCTTGCCAGTCGATGAATATCAGATCGATGTTTGCACCGTCGGTCTCCAAAAATGTTTAGGTGGCCCCTCCGGCTCCGCTCCAATTACGATCAATGATGCCGCCGCAGAGATGATCAAACACCGCTGGCATGTAGAGAAAGGGATCGAGCCGGCTGGCTTCGTTCCGGGTAAGGATTCACGGATTCAGTCCAACTACTTCGATCTCGCTATGGTCATGGCTTACTGGAGCCCGCAGCGTTTGAATCACCATACCGAGGCGACCAGTATGCTCTACTGTGCTCGCGAGTGTGCTCGCGGGGTTTTGGAAGAAGGGCTGCAAAATACATTGGATCGACACGCGCTAGCGAGCCAGGCAATGGTCGCGGGTCTGCAAGCGATGGGTCTCAAACTCTTTGGCAATCTCGATTACAAGATGACGAACGTGACCGGGGTTTATATTCCTGATAAGCTCGACGGTGAGGCTGTGCGCCGAGACATGTTACTCGATTTTGGAGTTGAGATCGGCACATCCTTCGGGCCACTCCAAGGGAAAATCTGGCGGATCGGCGCGATGGGCTACAACGCCCGCAAAGATGCCATCTTGCGCACGCTTTCGTCGCTTACCTCCGTGCTTAAATTGCATGGGATGAAGTTACCTGAAGAGGATGGGGCACTTGCGGCCTTGGAAATTTATCGTTCCGCGGAGTCTGATTCTTGAACGCGTCTCTTCTTATTCACGATGTCAGCTGCCTCGTCACGATGGACGAGGCGCAGACTGTTTTAACGGATGCCTGGGTGTGGCGCATTGCCCGAACGCTAATATGCGGCTTGGCTCTGGGATCTGTCGAGTGCCGGAGCTGATTGAACGAAAGATCAAGGTCGGTATCGGGGTCGACGATCTTGTTGTCGGTGGTAATATCCGCGTTTGTGATGGCCGAATTACGGGAAAAGATTTGACAAAATTGACGGAGACTCACCAAGCGCGTGCCAATGAGATCCACCAGGCCGCCGCCTTTTCGGGCTAGAATCCTCGTAAAATTTAGGCTCGCCTGCTCCGCTTCGATCGACTTCTACTCATATACGTCGTGCGTAGACTTCGAATAGAATCGAGCGTCGCGTATCATATTAAGGTCTTCCTGAGATAGGGGTGAACGTATACCCACTAATTCCTACATTAAGTTATTTTGTCTATGAAAGTTGGCCTAACTGGCGGGATTGGTTGCGGGAAGTCGACCGTTGTGGGGCTTTTCCGCGAAGCGGGCTGGCGCACGATCGAGTCGGATGCAGTGGTGCGTGAGTTGCTGGCCACGGATGCGGATGTGCAAGCGCAGCTATGCTCGCGCTGGGGCGACTCGGTATTTGCCGATGGCAAGGTGGATCGCCGTGCGGTGGCTGCCCTTGTTTTCAACGATGAGGTGGAGTTGAAATGGCTGGAAACTTTGCTGCACCCGCTAGTCCGGAGGCTCTGGCTGGCCTCGATTGAGGCGGAGCCAGATGCGCTCTGGCTGGTAGAGATTCCTTTACTCTTTGAAAAAAGGCTTGAAACCCGCTTTGATTTAACTGTCTGTGTTTCAAGTCCTCCTGATGTGGTCGAACACCGAATGCTTGCTAGAGCTTACACAGGAGCGCAGATCGAGCAGCGCCGCCAGCGGCAGATGCCCCTCGAAGAAAAGGCCGCACGCGCCGACCACCTTATCTCCAATGCTGGAAGCCTAGAATTTTTGAAACGACAAACTACGAGACTAATCGCCCAGATCACAGCACTTTGATCTGGTTGATCGCGACGCTCGCATACCCCAAAAAACTTACTTTAGAGGCGCACAGATCGCCTCACTGATATATAGCTATGAGCTCTGACGAAGAAAACTACACCCTCCCGCAGGAGGTTACATCCACTGCTGCCGAAGCGACCCCTCGCAAGCGCGCAACCAAGAAGGCTGCGAAAAAAGCGGCAAAGAAGGCGACCAAAAAGCGCGCCGTTAAAAAGCGCACTGAGCGTCAGGCCTCCGCCGATACGCAAGCGGATATGTTCACGCCCGGCGAAATTACACCTCCGAGTGCTAAGCCCGAGCGCGCTGCTCCAGATGATGAGGTGACCTTCAGCGCCGACATTAAGGTGGATCAAGTCGAAGAAAAAGATGCGCCGCAGCCTAAAGAGCCTCGTGAGCCGAGGAATCCGCAGTCTCAGAATCCGCAGGCCGCAAAAGGCGGTGGCTCGAACGAGGGCAAGGGATCCAAGCCGAATGGCCATAAAAACCACAATCAGAACCAGCACCCGAACGACCGACACAAGGGCAACAATAAGTTTAACAAGAACAACAAAAACAATAACAACAAGCGCAAGCGCGGCAAAAATCGCTGGCAAGACAAAGGTAAGCGTGACCGCGATGATGAGACGCCGATTGAGTTTGGCGAGCTTCTCGACTGGGAGCTTTTGGAAAAGCGCGATGATATCCTCACACTGGCCGACGAACTGAAGTCGGGTGGGGGCGAGCCGCTCGACTACGTGCGTATTTATAATCTGCTGCTGCCTGAGCTGCGCGAAGAAGTGGCTGCGCTGGCTATCGATGTCGCCCATGCGCCGAGCCGCGATCAGTTGATTAATGCTATCGTCAGGTATGCCGCCGAGAAAAAGGCGGCGATTTTGACGACGGGCATCCTAGAGATTCTAGAAGATGGCGACGGCGGCCTGCTCGTTTACGAGCGCGACAGCTATCGCGTCAAAGCGCTCAGCGCTTACGTGCCGCAGGCCTTCATCGTGCATTACGGATTACAGCGCGGGCATATCGTCAAAGCGCAGCTCCAGCCGCACCGCGAGGGGGAGTCCTGCCCGATCGCTGTGCGCATCGAAGAGGTCATGGGGCAAGACCCTGAGACGCTCAGCGAGATCGTGCCCTTTACCGAGCGCGTGCCTTACTATCCGACTTCTCGCATCCTAATGGAGGCAGACTCCGAGGCGAAGTGGGACAACCTTTCCATGCGTGTAGTCGATTGCCTCACACCCGTCGGTTTCGGCCAGCGTGGCCTGATCGTCGCGCCGCCCCGCACAGGTAAAACCGTGCTCATGCAAGGCATGGCCAATTCCATTCAGAAGAACTATCCAGACTCGCATCTCATCATCTTGTTGATCGACGAGCGCCCCGAGGAAGTCACGGACTTCCGCCGCCAGGTCAGCGGCGAGGTCATCAGTTCGACCTTCGATGAAACGGCCGAGAGCCACGTGCATGCGGCCGAGATGGTCATCGAAAAAGCCCGCCGCATGGTCGAAGTTGGTAAAGATGTTGTTATATTGCTCGACTCAATCACACGTCTAGCGCGTGCCTATAACACCACAATGCCCAGCAGCGGCAAGATCCTCTCCGGTGGTGTCGAGGCAAATGCCCTGCAAAAGCCGAAACGCTTCTTCGGTTCTGCGCGTAACATTGAGGACGGCGGCAGCCTCACCATTATCGCCACAGCGCTAGTCGAGACGGGCAGTAAAATGGACGAAGTGATTTTTGAGGAGTTCAAGGGCACCGGTAATATGGAACTCCACCTCGACCGCGGACTTTCTGATAAACGCATCTTCCCAGCGCTGAGCATGGACAAGAGCGGCACGCGTAAGGAAGAATTGCTCTATCACCCCGACGAAATGCTTAAAATTTATTCATTGCGCAGGGCAATGAAAGGCCTACCGTCCACAGATGCCATGGAAATGCTCATTCAAAGGATCAAGAAAACCAATAATAATGCGGAATTCTTGATGAGTGTAGCCCGTTAATCTCTTTTATTCTCCCCATTTTCTCCACCCCCCGACAATTATCTATCTGTGACTTCCGCCGACGAATTTGTTCTCCAACTATTAACTGATAAAGGTCTGCTTGAAGACAGCGCGATCGAGACCGCGCGAGCCAAGGTAAACGAGGCTAAGTACGACGGCAGTGAAGACACCGCAGTGCTCGAATCGCTGGTCGCCGATCATAGCATCACTCAGCAGCAGATTGCCGATGTCCTTGCGGAGGAGTTTAACATGGAAACCGTCGATTTGGCGGATGTTCGTGTTTCTGCCGAAGCCCTTGAAATTGTGCCCTTCGCACTCGCCAATCGCTACAAGGTCATTCCCCTCGAAGCGGATGACAGCGAAGTGGAACTCGCCGTATTCGATCCGCTCGATATGGATGCGATCGATAGTATCAGCCATGTTATTCAGCGCTCGATCACTTGTCGGGTCGCGCCGCTCGAAGAGATCGAGAAGGCCATCCATCAATACTACGAGGGTGCCAAGGCCGGTGAGGTGGACGATATTTTTTCCGGAATGGAAGATCCCGATACCTTGCCTAGTCAGATCGATCTGCCCTCGGGCGAGGGTGCGACCGAAGAAGAAGCCCCTATCATTAAGTATGTGCACATGGTGATCTCAGAAGCGCTCAAACGACGTGCCTCTGATATCCACATGGAGCCTTTGGAAAAACGCTTCCGTGTCCGCTACCGCATCGACGGTGTGCTCCACGAAGTGGAAAATCCGCCCAAACGTCTCCAGCCTTCGATCGTTTCTAGAATTAAATTGATGTCTAATGTCAGCATCGCCGAAAAGCGTGTGCCGCAGGATGGACGTATTAATATAACGGTCGGCCCCAAGGTGATCGACCTTCGTGTTTCGACTTTGCCGACCGCCTTTGGGGAGAGCATTGTTATGCGTATTCTCGATAAGGAGAGCCTGAGCCTCGGTCTGCCACAGCTAGGGTTCTTTAGCGATGACCAAGCCGCCTTCGAGAAGATTATCGCGCTACCCGACGGAGTTTTCCTTGTCACCGGGCCGACTGGTTCGGGTAAGTCCACCACTTTGTATTCTGCGCTCAACTGCATCAATCACCCAGACCGTAAGATCATCACTGTAGAAGATCCAGTCGAGTATGAGATGGCTGGCGTGAACCAAGTTCAAGTTCGCCGCGATGTCGGTATGACTTTCTCTGCCGCCCTGCGCTCGATGCTCCGTCAAGCGCCCAATATCATCATGGTGGGGGAGATTCGCGATAAAGAAACCGCCGAGATCGCGATTAATGCCGCGCTTACTGGGCACATGGTTTTCAGCACTTTGCACACCAATGACGCGCCCAGCGCAGTCAGTCGTCTGATCGACATCGGGATCAAGCCATTCCTAGTGGCCGCTGCTGTGCGTGCCGTGCTCGCTCAGCGTCTTGTCCGGCGTAACTGCCCGAACTGCCGCGCTCCCTTCGAGCACGACGAAAAGCTCTTGAACTCGCTTGGGATTCGTTCCGGTGAGAGTGCCGATTCCTCCTACATGAAGGGAGAGGGCTGCCTTAAGTGTAACGGCACAGGCTTCCGTGGTCGGGTCGGTCTCTTCGAGATGTTTAATGTCAACGAAGAGCTCCAATCGATGATCTACGAAGAGGCCAGCCTCGTCGCTCTTCGCGACAAGGCGCGCGAGATGGGCATGCGTAATATGCGCGAAGACGGCATTCGTAAAGTCATCGCCGGCGTGACCACACCGCAGGAAGTGCTCCACGCGACTGTCTCTGACTCGATTTAATCGGACGCAACTTATTTTCATTCTTAACATTACCTGATCACGATGAGCTACGAAATGAATGACCTCTTGGAACTGATGGTCGATCAGGGCGCATCGGATCTCCATGTTCAGGTCAATCAGCCGCCGACGCTTCGTATCAACGGTACGATGGTTCCTGTCGAGGGACCGAAGCTCGACCCTCAAGGCGCTGAAGATTTGATGAAAGCCATCACCTCGACTTCCAACCAAGAGCAGCTCAAGACCACTGGTGGTGCCGACTTCGGCTTCGCTTACCAAAGCAAGGCTCGTTTCCGCGTCAGCGTGCTACGCGCGAAAGGGAACTACGGCATCGTGCTTCGCCAGATTCCGAACGATCTTTTCACCCTCGGAGACATCGGCCTGCCCGATAAGATCAAAGAGCTGATCAGCCGTCCACGCGGACTTATTCTCGTCACAGGCCCGACCGGTTCCGGTAAGTCCACTACGCTGGCCTCTATGATCAATTGGATCAACGAGAACCACGACGGGCACATTATCACGATCGAAGATCCGATCGAGTATTTTCACGATCATAAGAAGTGCATCGTCACCCAGCGCGAAGTAGGGAACGACGTGGTTTCTTTCTCTTCCGCAATTCGCGGCGCTTTACGCCAAGACCCCGACGTCATTCTCGTCGGGGAAATGCGCGACCTCGAAACGATGGAGGCGGCTGTCGGCGCGGCTGAGACCGGACACTTAGTTTTTGCGACATTGCACACCACAGGTGCTGCCCGCACCGTGGATCGTATCGTCGATGCCTTCCCTGCGGATATGAAGGATCAGATGCGCACGCAGCTCGCGTCCTCGATTATCGCCGTCATTTCGCAGGTGCTTTGTAAGAAAATAGGTGGTGGGCGAATCGCCTCTTTTGAGATTATGGTCACCACGACTTCGATCGCGCAGCTCATCCGTGAGAACAAGACCTACCGGATCGCTTCTGACATTCAGACCGGTGCCAGCCGTGGCATGATCAGTCTCGACGCCCACTTACTCAGCCTCTTTAATCGAGATCTGATTAGTGCTGACGAAGCCCTCGGCAAATCCCAGACACCCGACTCGATGCGCGATAAGCTCGTCGAGAACGGCGCAGTTTTTAATACTTAAACCATTTTTTCAACCCTGACGATTCAGAGATTCTACCTCGATGTTCGAAGATCATAACGATACAGTTTACGAAATAATTAAAAGTGCCAACTTGCTTGAGCCCGCTCAGCTAGAAGAACTCAATGAGTCGCACCTCCATACTGGCAAGTCGCTGGCCGACGCCGTGATTGACTCCGGTGTGGTCGAGCGGGGGCAGATACTGTCTGCTGTGGCCGAGTATTTAGGCTACGAATATTTGGCTGCCCCGCCCAATCAAGTGGACGACCAAGTCGCCTCGACCGTTCGCGCCAGTGTGGCTCGCATGTATGCGGTCGTACCCTATCAGGTGGACGATACTTCTGTCTCCTTGCTCGCGCACGATCCCTTTAATCCCGCGATCATCGACGATCTCACTTTTACGCTCAATAAGGACATCACAATTGTCGTTTGTGATCCTGCGCATATCGACGCGCTGCTCACAGCGACTTACGGTGAAGAGGACTCCTCTATCGACGACATTTTGGGAGATCTGGGTGATAGTTTTGCCGAGTCCCAGGAAGATCTCTCCGAAGGTGATCTCACGGATATGGCGAATCAGACGCCAATCATTCGCTTCGTGAATTTGGTGCTCCAGCAGGCGATTAAGGACGAGGCATCCGACGTTCACTTCGAACCATTCGAGGATCAGTTCCGTATTCGTTATCGGATTGATGGTGCGCTCTATGAAATGGCACCACCGCCCAAGAATTTGGCTGTGCCCGTGACTTCTCGTATCAAAGTGCTCTCGAATATGAACATCTCCGAGACACGGATCCCGCAGGATGGTCGTATCAAAATGACGATTGCAGGACGCCCCGTTGATCTTCGTGTCTCCACCCTGCCTACGCAGTTTGGTGAGTCCGTCGTGCTCCGTGTCCTCGATAAGTCCGTGGTCAATCTCGATCTCGAAGCGCTCAGTTTGCCCGACGATATTTTGAAGACCATCCGAGAGCTGGTGGATCGACCCAACGGTATTTTTATTGTGACGGGCCCGACGGGCTCTGGCAAAACCACTACACTCTACAGTGCGCTTCGCGAGGTGAACGATGTAGGCACCAAGATCCTCACCGCCGAAGATCCCGTCGAGTATGAAATCGACGGCATCATGCAGGTCGCGGTGAACCACCAAGTCGGCCTCGACTTTGCCCGCGCGCTTCGTGCCTTCCTTCGTCAAGACCCCGACAAGATCATGGTCGGTGAGATTCGTGACTTGGAAACCGCGCAAATCGCCGTGCAAGCCTCGCTCACTGGTCACGTCGTCTTGAGCACGCTGCACACCAATGATGCTTCGGGTGCTGTCACCCGTCTCATCGATATGGGCTTGGAACCGTTCCTTATCTCCGCATCGCTCGAAGCGATCTTGGCGCAGCGCCTTGTTCGCCGGATCTGCCGCACGTGCCGCACGGCTTACGAGCCAGGCCACGATTTGATCGAGATGCTCGATGTCGATCCGCTCGAAATCGCCGATAAAGATTTCTTCTACGGCGATGGTTGCCCCGAATGCAGCAACACTGGCTACCGTGGTCGTATCGGTCTCTTCGAGATGATCGTCGTCTCCGACTCTATTCGCGAGCTGATCAATAACCGCGCGCCTACTTTGACTATTAAGCAAAAAGCCCTCGAACAGGGAATGAGAAGCTTGCGTGATGACGGATTACGCGCCATTTTCGACGGCAATTCTACAATCGAAGAAATTCTAAAATACACATAAACCTCCAAACTCCCCATGGCAAAATTCAAATATACGGCGATTGACGCCAACGGAAAGCAAAAGACCGGCACAGTCGAAGCGGGCAGTCAGGACGAAGCGAGCTCCAAGCTGAGCGCCTCTGGCCTGATGCCGACTAAAATTGTAGACGCAGGTGGCAGCACCCCAACTAAGGCCGCTTCCAGTAAAGGCGGCAAAAAGTCGAAGAAGTCCGGCGGCTTCGGTAAGGTCATCAAAGGTGAAGATCTCACCACCTTCACGCGCCAGTTGGCCACTCTACTCGATGCAGGCCTACCACTGCTCCGCGCGATTGAAGTGATGATCCGCCAAGAGAAAAACGTCCGCTTCCAAGGCGTGCTTGAACAAATCGCTGATCAAGTGAAGTCCGGTAACTCTTTCTCCGACGGGCTCGCACAGCATCCTAAGATTTTCGACCGTCTCTTTATCAACATGGTGCGCGCTGGTGAAGCCGGTGGTGTGCTCGACGTTGTTCTCTCGCGTCTGGCCGGTTTCATGGAAAAAGCCCTCAAGACCAAGAAAAAGGTCAAGGCCGCCATGGTCTATCCAGTCGTGGTTGTCGGTGTCGCTGTTTCTATCGTCGCCCTCCTTATGGTGGTCGTGGTTCCCAAGTTCCAAACCATTTTCGAAGACATGCTCGATGGTGCCGCACTCCCTGGCCCAACGCAATTGGTCGTCGGTATCAGTAACTTTATGCGTGGGAATATCATTCTCACCGTAGTCATTCTGGTCGTCGGTTTCTTCGGTATTAAGTTCTTCTTGAAGACGCCGATCGGCTCAAAAATGTTCAACTGGCTCTCGATCAACATCCCCAAGGTCGGCGATCTAGTGCGCAAGGTGAATATCGCCCGTATCACTCGCACCTTCGGCACGCTTCTCTCCAGTGGTGTTCCCATTCTCCAGTCGATTACCATTACGAAGGATATCACTGGTAATAAATTCTACGAAGACGCGTTGACTCGCATCCACGACGCCGTGCGTGATGGTGAGTCCCTCGCCGCGCCGATGGCTCGCGAGACTGTCTTCCCCAATATGGTGACCAGTATGGTCGACGTTGGTGAAGAAACTGGTGAACTCTCCGAGATGCTTAACCGTGTGGCAGACAATTACGACGAAGACGTCGATAATGCCGTGGCCGGTATTACCTCGATCATCGAGCCCGTTATGATCGTCTTCTTGGCGGTCGTCGTCGGCTTCATCGTCATCGCGCTCTTCCTGCCGATCGTCGAGATCATCAAGCAACTCACTGGCTGATCCTCGCCCAAAACCAATCTTTCCAAAGCCCGCAGCGATTACGCTGCGGGCTTTTTTGTCACTTATTTCGCCACGCCTGCGCCACGCTCAAGCATGAGAAGAGCGCAGCGTAAGTGGCAGTTTGTCCCCCACCTATGCAGGATGCTTTGGTTGAGTTATTCTGAGTGGATGCAATTCGAAGAATCAAAGCTATGGAAACTATCTCATGCCAAAGCATGAGGGGGAAGAATCACCGCTTACGTTCCACCCATGCCATTCGCTCGAAACGGCTTCGCTAACTGCTTTTCCCTTGCCGTAGCTAACAAAGCTTGGACGATCACTCTCACTAAATTCGACACCCCCTTGACTACACCTACTCTTTCGCAAAAGCCTTTAAACCCTATTAAATCTTAAGCTTACATGGCTCCGGCCGTAGAAAATCCATCGCCCAACAAACGACTCATGGGCTTGCTGTTGCCGCATTGGAGGCCGGTTTCGATGGCTCTGGTCGGCTTGTTTCTGCTGACTGCAGTCAATTTAGCCACGCCGATGTTGATCGGCATGGTTTTTAACGATGTCTTTCCCGAGCGTGACTGGACGCTCCTCTGGTGGATTTTGGGTGGACTGCTCGGCTGTTTCCTGCTCCGGAATCTGTTTTTTTATCAGAGTAAATACACCGCCGTGCGCGTCGGTGAGAATGTCTGCTTTATGCTGCGCAAAGCACTCTACGAGCGTATCCAGCAGTTGCATTTAAGTTATACCCGGACGCAAAGCCCCGGCCAGATCACCAGTAAGGTGATGAATGATAGCATGCAAATCCAGCAGTTCATCGCCGATGTCTTGCCAAAGTCGCTGCAAGCCGGCCTCCTCTTTATCGGAATCTTAATCATCACCTATTCCATTAACTGGCAGTTAGCGCTCGCTTCCACCTTTATCCTTCCAGTTCACCTCTTCGTGTTCAGCTATTTTGGGCGGCGCATCAAGCGTAGCAGCCGTGAGTCGCAGGAGCGGATTGATTTTGCCACCGGTAGTATTATCGAGACGCTGCTCGGGGTCGAAGTGGTCAAAGGTTTCACCGGCGAAGAGCGGGGCAACGAGGCCTTTAACGAAGCGATGGAAGACTCCCGCGAGAGCCATTTAAACAGCTACCGCTATGTGGTGCTGCAAAAGGTCTGTGCCGATTTACTAGTAGGCTTTGGTATGCTCGCGCTGATCGGGATCGGTGCCTACCAAGTTATCGGGCGCCCGCCGGAGACTGCCATGCGCGCGGGCGACTTTATCGCCTTCTTCTGGTACATCCGTCTGCTCTATCCCACCGTGATCGATCTTATGAGTAGCGGTGCCAAGCTATCAAAGGTCGGTGCCAGCGTCGATCGTGTCTATGAATTGCTCGATGTGGATGAAGACGCGACCGAAGGCGAAGGCATCCCCATGCCCGATATGCACGGGCATATTAGCTATCAGCAAGTCGACTTCTCCTTCGACGGGGTTTCCAATACGCTCGAAGGCATTTCCTTTACGGTGAAGGCTGGCCAAGTCTGCGCGATCACCGGCCACTCCGGGGCGGGTAAGTCCACCCTCGTCAGCCTGCTCCCCCTATTGCTGCGCCCCAGTGAGGGCAACATCGTGGTCGATGGTGTCAATACTCGCGAAATTTCGACTGGCGATCTGAGGCGTAATATCGGAGTCGTCTTTCAAGAGTGCTTCCTCTTTCACGCCTCCATTCTTGAGAACCTACGCTATGCCAAAGCGTGCGCCTCGGAGAAAGAAATTCGCGGTATCTGCGAAGTCACCGGTGCCGACGAGTTTATCCAGCGCCTGCCGAATGGCTATCACACCATCGTCGGTGATGGCGGTCTCGCACTCTCGCGCGGGCAGAAGCAGCTCATTACGATAACACGTGCGGTGATCAAAGATCCAAAGATTCTAATCCTTGACGAGGCCACCGCTTCACTCGACACAGAGCTTGAAGAAGCCGTCATTCCCACCATTCTGAAACTTATGAAAGGGCGCACCACACTAATGATTACCCACAATCTCAAACTATTAAAACTCGCCGACATGGAAATCGAACTCACCCAAGGCCGACTCATCTCGCAAAAAGACCTCTCCGCACTTGCTCCCCCTAGAGCGTCTTCCCTCCTGCCTGCTTGGCTCCTCATGCTCGGGCTGACACTCGCTGCCCTCCTCGCCACCCCGACAGCCAGCATCGCTCAAAATAATTCGGTCATGGATCAAGTCGAGATCCAACGCATGCGTCTCAGCTACACCGATCCGCAGCGCTGCCTCGAAGTACTCAAGATCTTTGGCGTCAATACCGGGATCACCGGCAACGCCATCAAGATGGAGCAACTGCCCGTCGTCGTTGCGATTCCATCCACCGCCCAGCACAACATCATCCCCGACACTGATAAAAGCTTTCCACTGACCGATGCCGACCCGCTTAATGAGCTGCTCATCTTTTACGATCGTGAGAAACCTGCTCAGCTCAGCAGCGTCGTCCGCATGATCCGCGAAGAGATCGATATCCCTGCTCGCCAGATTATGATCGAAGCCATGGTGCTGGAGATCTCCGAGGTCGGTCTGGATCGCCTCGGAGTGGAGTGGGATCTCAATCCCGGTTCTGCTACTTTTTCTACGCTTCAACTCGGCGATGTCATCGACAATGCTGACGACATCACCGATCAATTTGTTGCCGGAGTGCCGAACGTGTTTGGAGAGTTTGATCTGCAAATACGTGCGCTCATGGCCGACGGAGAAGCCGAAGTGCTCTCTCGCCCCAGTGTCCTCACGCTAGATAACCGCATGGCCTATATCAACGTCGCGCGTAAGATTCCGATCGCAGAGACTAAGTTTCAGGGGAATAACAACGTATCCACCGTCAGCTTCCGCAGCGAGACTGTCGGTATCCAACTCGCCGTTCGCCCACGTATCAACGAAGAGGGGCAAGAAGTCAGTATGCAGGTCAATGCCACGGTCTCTGCAGTCGTGCCCAATGAAGATGTCGTTGTCCGCAATGCCAATACGGATACAGTCGTGGCCAGAGCGCCCACCATCTCTGTGCGCGAAGTCAGAACCTATGCCCGCATTGCCAACAACACGCCCTTCATCATTGGCGGCCTGATTGCCAAAGACGATTTACGCGTCCGCCGCTCCGTGCCGATTCTCGGTGACATTCCCTACCTCGGCCGCCTCTTCGGTAGCGAAGAAGTCGATCAGCTCAAGCGCGAGGTCATCATAGTGATCACGCCCTTCGTCCTGCCCGATGAAGTCAACAACCAGACCGCCGCGCTCGATAAGATCGTAGGCCGCTTCCTGCCCAAAGGTGAAGACACCTTCGACTCCTTCGGTAACGAACTCTTCCGCGACGCCTATCGTATCCGTGACGAAGACGTCTTCGAACTCAACTTCCTGATCGATAACGAGCACCTCAAAACTCTGCAAGCCAAGGCCGAGCGCGCCGTCGACCAAGATTACGGGCTCCGCTCGCAGTATCCCTTCTCCCGCTTTGCCAACGGCCGCGTGCCCGGTGAAAGTATCCTCGTCTATCGACAGATGTATGAAGTGATCAAGCGGATCAAGATGGATGAGCGCGTTGACGAATCACGCTCCCTCGTCTTCGAGCCCAAGGCCGACAGCGACGAAGGCTTCGAGGTCAGCTTTCTCGAAAAACTCCTGCTAGAGCGCGCCCGAAAAATCGCCACCACCGATCAAGCCAAACGGATCAAGACGATCGAAGACGTCTGGGAGTTCTTTGCAGATAAAGCGCTCACCATCACCTACCGCGATTACGGCGCGAATGATGATTTGAGCCAAGCGCTCGAATCGCCCGTGCCCACGATCGAAGTCGTCGATGTGCCCGACCGTCAAGCCTATGAGCGCATCTTCTGGGAGATCAACCAGCCCGACGCCGAGGGGCGCCTGCGCAATGGAATCATCCTGCACGACGCAGCGGACATGCTCCGTCTCAAGCGAGCCATTGTCCTACGTGACACCGTCACACTCAACGCCGTCGACCGCACCCTCACACTCGATAACTTTTCCGTCGGTCGCTTCCTCCTCTTGCCCACCCGCGACATCACCAAAGTCGACCTCGTCGACGGCGAAGTCGCCCGGCTCTTCTTCCTCACCGAACGCTACTACGACGCCCTTCGTCAAGCGCTCCGCGAAGCCTCCTCCGCACTCGAGACCGAACTCAAGGCAATGGGGATCGAGTAGCTGTTTCCAAAGGTTGGAGTCCCGCCAGTGCGCCAGAGTAAAAAGCGAAAAAGGAGTCATGCTAGGCACGAACTTTAAGATTTTATGTATTTACTGGGATCGGCTGCTTTAGCTGCCGGAGAGCCATATGTCTTTGTAGATAAGTAGCTAATTGATACGTGGGGTAGCTGAAGCAGCCCGTTCCAGTTAGCCTTTGGCTCGGTCTGCACTCCCATCATGATGAGTAAAGCATAGCAGGGGGCAGAGGCTGGAAGGGGGCAAACGTAGGAAATTGAAAGTCGGTTCTAGACATTCTATGATTACCTGCTCCTCTGAAGGCATGTTACGAGTGTTATCTGTTGCCTGTCTATTTTTGTTCGGTGCTTCGCTATGGGCGGAGGAAGGTAAGGCAGCTTCAAGCTGTGAGACTGATTTGGCAGATGCGATGAACACGCGCTATGCGCCGTATGCGGAGTGGGCGACGATTTTTGATGTGGAATTACTGGCGGAGCAGGACGTGGTGCCCTATTGGCGAACTGCGGAAGTGATTCGTTCGACGCGGGCGGAAGGTGCCTTGCCTTTGGCGGGTCTACACCTCGCGCTTGACCCTGGGCATATTGGTGGCGAATGGGCGGCTCGCGAGTGGCGCGACTTTGTTATCGGGGCGGAGGATTTCCGTGTGCGTGAAGGCGAACTTGTCTTGGAAGTTGCGCAAAGTGTTCGTGATCAATTGCAGGCTTTAGGGGCGAAGGTGACTTTGCTGCGTGAGGACCTCGAACCGATCAATACGAAGCCGCCTCTAGATTATTTTGAGCGTGCAATAGCAGATGTCTCACCGCCAAAAGACGAGACGATTGATGCCTTTAAAGAATATGGTCTCGCGTTACGAAATCGGACGATTCGTCTCGCAATTGTTAATGGTGAAATTCTTGAACGCGCGCGCCGAGTGAATGAGGAGCTTAAACCCGATGCATTGATATCGCTGCATATAAACGCGGCTTCTTGGCCTGTGGCGACAGCGGTTGCCCCGAAGGCCGGAAGTGCGATTGAGGATACTTCGGCTGCGCTCGCAGAGAAAGTGGCCAGTGAAGTGCCTCAATTGCAGCTGGTGGATACGAACCACGTGCATGTTTTGATTTTTGGTTGCTTGAGCGCTTCGGAGCTAAGCTCACCAGAGCAACAAGAAGGCTTAATTAAAAAGCTACTAAATGGTAGCGCCGCGGAGGAGCGGGCACTTGGGCGTGCCTTAGGCGCGGCTTTGTTGGAGGGGACGCAGTTGCCGGCTTCAGTGTATGATAGGCAAAATGCAATTCTCTTAGATGCCGATAGGCCTGCAGTTTGGGCGCGGAACTTAATGCTACTGCGTCTGGCCGAGTGTCCGACTGTATTATTGGAGCCGTATGTCGCGAATTCGAAGCCGGTTTACCCCCGCATTCAGAAAGCCCTAGCAGCACGTGCCACCGATGGTGCATTGCCAGAAGATGATATTCTCGTCGAATATACAGATGCCGTTGTCGCAGGTGTGCTACAGATGTATGGAGAGTGAGTAGTATGACCTGAGGTCATCGCTAAGGCAGTAGGCAGTAGGCAGGGGTCAAAGGCGAATGGCACGGACTTTAGCTCCTAATCAACAGACGCCATAATCTGACTCATACTCTTAATCATAATCTCAAGGCGTTGTTATTGAGTTGATTGAGAACTCGAAAAGGGGATTAAGAGTAGGATTAGGATTATGATTAAGAAGGCGGTTTTCGTCTTATGTCCGTGCCATTCGGGACAAACGCAAAATATAAAGATCGTGCAACTAAATTCCTGTAGCGATTTTATGGATACGCTGTAGTGCGTTGATGGCTTGAGTGGCGATCTGTCGAAAATCGGGGGAGATGGATTCGTGGCTGGCGACTTGTTGCCAATAGTCGAGCGCGAGCGGCATCATCTGTAGCCAAGCGGCTTGATCCTCCGGCTTGGGCAGCTTTGGCTCGAAGGTGCGCTCGATCACTTCGCCCGTGCTACTGGGGCGAAATTGCATCGGCAGCATATCGTAATTGGGCGCGAGTGGGTAGGGGGTGTTGCTGGGCAAGAAGAAGCTGAGGTTGCCAAAGTGCATGTCGGTATTGGCAATCAGTTGACCGAAGCAGTCGAGCTGTCTGATACGCGCCAGATCGTCCGCAGTGATCAACTTCGCGGTATGCAGCTTCCGTGCGCAGTCGACCCATGATCCACTGCCTTGGCCGATGTAGGCGGCATCAAGCGCTCGGAGTGATACCAGTCCGAGCCGGCCTGTGGGGCCGATACGGTCGAAACGTTCGGATTCAAGATAGGCGCGATCGCCCATCTCAAAGATGCGCGTCTTAGCCGAGTCGAAGCCGGCCGCGCGTAAGACTAGGTTGGCGATGTGCTCGGCGAAGAGGAGATCGGCCCACCGGCGTCCCACCGGCGTTGTCAGCTCCGGGCTAAACTTAACGATCACGGAGCGCGGCGTTTGCTCCGATGTGTCGCAGACCATCGTGGTGAACTTTGGCTGTTCGCCGCCTGCAGAGGAGCCATATTCTTCGTCCTCATTCAGTGCGCGCTGTGCAAAGAGTGGATACGAGCTCTGAGGTGCGTTATTCGCGTAATAGCCATCGGCGATTTTTACCTTGTGCGCCTGCGATTCGTCTAAGGCATGACCATAGCCTAGGATGAAGTTGCCTGATAGATTGGAACCGAAGCCAGTCAGGGTCAGCATTAGCTCCAAGTCAGTCCAATCGTCGGGCTTTTCTTTAATTTGGAAAAGGCCAGCCATGCGCTTGCCGAAGGCACGCCCGAGGAAGCCCGCCGGGCGCACGTCTTCGAGGAACCAAGGCCAGCCAGGATAGAGGCCGTCCTTAAACTCACCTGTGCATAATGCAGGCTGTGGATTACCAGAATCGAGTAACCACTGTGTCTGCTCGCCGTCCTGGATTGGAGTCAGCTGACCAACCAGTTCGACTTGGCCGTTCTCTAAGGCACGGTAAAGCGAGATCGAGCCCCCCGCATCTTCATGTATTGCCGCAAGTCGAGTGGCGCGAGCATGGCCAATGCTGACAACGCGATCGCCCAGTTCCTGCACACGCCGCGAGAGCGTCGGGCGACTTATCCCAAAGTGCGCGACAAGGGCACTTGAGAGGGTCGGCCCATGGATCTGCAGGTAATTGAGCAGATCTCGGCAGCTGGAAGTATTCGTCGGCATGAAACAATAGATGATTAACTTTAGTCCTTATCAATAAGCAGTTTATCAGCTAAATAAAGCTTTTAATGAAACGATACTGAAACGATATTAAGTTGTTCTTCGAAAAAGATGACATGGGAGGAGTCGTAGTGTTGGTGATTCTTCGAGGGTGTAAGAAATTTTGTGTAAATTGAAAAAGCTGCTGTTCTGAATACATACAAAACAGCACATCCTATGAAAAAGAAAGTAACCAACGAGCTGCTCGATCAGCTCCTAGAAGATTATCAGAGTCCTGAGGACTTAATCGGCCCTGGTGGCCTGCTCGCAGAGTTGAAGAAGCGGCTGATCACGCGTGTGATGGATGCTGAGTTGACGACGCACTTGGGCTACGGCACAAAAAAAGGGGACAAAAAAAAGGGCACCAAACGTAGAATATAGGGCTCTTCACGGAAGTGCGTTTTATAGTTCCTTGCGAGTGGATAGGTTTGGGAGGTCGTATATTTTCAAATGTAGATAGGTCTCATCCCTGTATCCGTATGCCTGCCTGGTAAGCCATCCTATCA
>Ga0222662_1000529_pt1 | contig 30167 bp, 20 predicted proteins | sample AntAcemetagen600_FD_179821 | JGI IMG/M metagenome (GOLD analysis project Ga0222662, IMG submission 179821) | Saline water microbial communities from Ace Lake, Antarctica - #600 | ecosystem: Environmental > Aquatic > Non-marine Saline and Alkaline > Saline | place: Antarctica: Ace Lake... | reverse complement strand
CCGCAGCGATCAAGCCAAGCTGCACCGCCTCGAAACGGGAATTTGACCGCAGAAACCCACGTCGGACGCCGTTGAGCGGGGCTGTCGTCGCGAATCTGGCGTGCCTGTTCTCGCCGTGCAGGTGCGAAGAGGCTTTGATGGTGATCACGTGTCTTTGGCTTCGAGGCGAATCGACGCTTGCGATCCATCTCCGATCGAACCCCGGCGAGAATACGGCAACCCCAGTTGACCGATCTCGGTGAAGGCCCCGGCTTGCGAGTCGGTCGATCACTTCGACAGAATCTTCGGTATCGAGCGGCGCATTCCCGGAGGGTTCCGCCGAGCCGCAGAAACTGCGGGTACATAAAAAATCGAACCCTGCCGTGAAGCAGGGTTCGATGTGGTCAAGAAGTGGGCCATACTGGATTTGAACCAGTGACCTCTTGTGTGTCATACAAGCGCGCTAGCCAACTGCGCCAATGGCCCGAATTCCCACCGAGGCAGGACCAGACAGAATAGCCGAGGCTCGGGTGGCAGGCAAGGGGGTGGATCATCCGATTCATCCCCTGATCCGTCATGGAATCCGCCTGCCGGTCATCATGCGGCTTCCGTCAGCGCGGTCCGGCACGGTCGTAGGTCCGGACGAGCACCCCGCCGACGACCTGACGATCGACGAGCTCCAGATCATCACGACGCCCGAGGAACCGGCGAGGGAACGACTCGGCCACGGAATCATCCTTGGGCACCGGCGAGAGCAGGCGAATCGGAAGCTGCGAATCCCCGAGCGGCCCGTCTGCGATCTGGACCGGCCGAAGCAGGTCGGCTCGACGGTGGAGTTCGTAGTTCACCGGTCCATGGGCCACGCCGGTGGCCCGAACACTTCCGGCCTCGAAATCCTGCGTCAAGAACCACGCCGCCACGGGCCTGGCGTCTTCGATCCAGACCCGATTCGGGTAGTCGCGCGCGAATCGATCCGGAGATATCGAGAAGACCGCGCTCGCCGCGACGACGATCGCGACAACACCCAGGACCTTGGAAAGCGGCGGTGATGTCGAGACCATCGACACACCACCCGCATCGGTTCGGTTCGCGCGACTTAGCCACGGGAATCCCGCTGCGAGCATCACGATCAACACGGGCGGAATCCAGACCATGGTCCACCAGGGCGGTGGTCCGAAGCCGGTGATCACGAAGACCGCCACGGGACCGACCAGGATCCCCGCGGCGAGCATGCCGACCGCGCCACCGCGGACCAGACTGACCAAGATCGAGAGCGCGATCGGGAAGAGCACGAACAGCGCTGCGATTCCGCCAACCGGCCAGACCCACTGCGCGGAAGCCAGGCCGAGCCAGTGTCCAAGCTTGCCGAGTTCCTTGGCGAGCGACCACCCCTCCTCTCGAGCCACTGGCAGGTAACGAACGACCGTCCCGACCGGGCCGTCGTCCGAGGCCGCGATCCAGGCCGGGAGGTACCAGGTCGCCGCGAGCAACACGGTCATTATCGCGAGCGGCACGCACCGCAGAGCCTCGGCGATTCCTTCACGACGCCAGCGGCCGATGAACAGTCCGCTGTAGAGCAGCCCGAGTGGATACACCATGACCGGAACGGCCATCAATCCCACGGCACCGACCACCGCGAAAAGGGGCCCCGCGCCGGGCCGACCACGGTCCAGGTTCGGAAACAAGGCGATCATCACGAGCATGGCGGCGATCACGATGGGATAACCGCGGGCATTGGTCGCAAGTTCGAGTGTCGAAGGGAGGCAGACGAAGATGGTCGCCGCGACGATTCCGGCGACATTGCTTCGGAGCCTCGATGCCGCGATCGCGATCAGCGGAACACACGCGAGACAGAACAACATCGCCGGCAGGCGCACCGCCCAAGGCTCGACTCCGAAAAACTGAATGCTGGTCCAGACGAAAAGCGAGTGGAGTATGTGATTGTTGGGCGTGCTGTAGTTCCCCATGATGACGACGGGGTTCGCGAGACCATGCGACATCACGGTCGCGGCTTCGTCGGTGCGCATCGGGACCCCCCCGCTTCGTACGACCGCGAAGAGGAGCAGCCCCATCAGTAACACCGAAACGATCCCGAGCCCGGACCGCAGCCGGACGGTTTCCCAAAGACACGAGGCGGCGTCTTTCAACCCGAGCATCATCCGCGTCGGGCCTAACCACGACACGACGATTCCGAACACCACCAACGGCAAGAGGACCACGGGGAGTCGGTCAAGCATGCGATCGGTCGCGACGCTGTCATACCTGGGCTCAAATTCGCCAACTGCAAGGCCTTGAATCCCAGCCTCCATGTCGGCCAGCCACGAATGCACGGTTGGAGCACCAGCGATCATCGCAGCGCCGACGATCGACGCGACGATGACCCCCGGCCCCCATGCAATCAAAATCCATCCGAGATTTCTGCGGTTCCGACCGGCATCATTGGACCCGAGCGCCCATCGCCCGAGAATGACTCCGAACAAACAGGCTGCCGGCACGGTGAGGTGATGGATCGCGTGAAACCCGAGACCACGGATCGCCGTCCAGCCACCCCGATGTCTCGCCATGAGACGGTAGAGACCCCACTCGAGACAAGCCCAGGTACAAATCCCTCCGATTGCCAGCACGCCCAGCGACGCGGCCGGCACCACTGCACCCAACCACCCGGCGACCGCTGCCAGCACTCCGAAGAGCACGCCGAAGGAGATCGCCAAAATCGAGACCCTCGCGTTCGGCGATCCGTTCATCGCCGTGGCGAGCGCGGGATGGGTCGCGATCGCCCGCCCCCAGGGAATCGCCCGGGCCAGAAGATCCGTCTTCCAAAGGCCGGTCGCGGTCCAGGCCTTGAGATGGGTTCCCTGCGCCTCGGGGACGACCTCGATGATGTGTCCGATCGCACTCAACCGGAGACCGAATTCCACGTCCTCGATCGAAGGCCGTCCGAACGCGGCATCGAAGCCACCAACCGACTCGAACACATCTCGCCGAACCGCACCGAGGCCGGTCCAGAATCCCGGAACCGGATTGCGCGCGTGTTGATGAACCTGATGATGCCGAAGGTTCGCATAGGTGGCCGCGACGCCTTGAGCCTCCGGCTGATCGTCATAGGAGCCGATCGTCGCCACAATCGAGGCGCCGGGGCCCGCCTTTCGGAGTGGTTCGAGAAGGCGCTCGATCGCATCGGGATGGACGAGCACGTCGGCATCGACGAAGACGAGCCAGGTACCCCGTGCCGACGCGGCGGCGAGGTTCCTTGCGACTCCTGGGCCCACGGGCTTCTCGCCGGTGCGAATCGCTCGGATCCACGGACGGGAATCACCGGCGCGTTCCACCGCCCCGTCGCTCGAAGCGTCGTCGACCACGATTACCTCGGAAGAATCGCCGGTCGCGGATCGGATCGCGTCGACGCAGCGGAAGAGATCCGATCCCCCGTTGTGGACTGGCACGATTACCGTGACATCGATCGACAAATCCAACGCCTCAGGCGTCAACGACCCGCTCCTCGATCCGAGGCTTGACGCGGAATTCCTCCTGATAGGACCGCTCAACGTTCACGGACCAAGGATCCCCGGCACCGACCGGATCGATCAGGCGTTCCGCCGCAACCATCGCCGAGACCATCGAATGATCCTGATTGTTGTAGCGATGCATCCCGTTGCGTCCCGAGGTCTCGAGATTCTCAAAGCCCTCAAGCCACTGGCGGATCGTCTCCACTCGGGCCTGATAGCCGGCGTCGTACACCGGGTAGGCCTTCTTCTGCCTGATCACCTTGCCGTCGATCACGCTCGACGCCGGTGCCAGACCGAGTTCGGCGAGTTCCTTCTTCGCCAACTCGATTAATGCCGCATCATCCGAGGACCAGAGACCATCACCTTCGTGACAGAAGTACTCCATCCCGATACTCGCCGTCGAGTCGTCGGGGACCATCTCCTTCGACCACGCGCGGAAATTCTGGATGCGGCCGACCTTGACTTCCGGCTCGTGGATGTAGATCCAGTTGTCCGGAAATGGATCTGCATGATCGAGTACCAGCGTGACGATGAGGAAGTCCCGATATCGCAGACCTGCAGACGCTTCAAGCACCTCGGCGGGAGCCGACGGGCTCATCGCTCCCACCAGCTGCGTCAGCGGCATTGAGGAAAGCACCGATCGAGGCGTCACTCGACGCCGATCGCCGTTCCGCGATTCAAGGTCGACCTCAAGGATTCGCGTGCCGTCGTGGCGCAGGGCCGTGGCGGCCGTGTTCAGCCTGACCTCCCCACCCTGCGACTCGATCCGATCCGCCGCTCGCTCCCAAAGCTGACCGGGACCGAGCCTCGGATACTTGAAGGACTTGATCAGGCTCGTCGATTCACCGCGGCGGAACACCGCGTCGACGACCGCCTTGAAGAGTGAGAGATCTTTAATCCGCTGGGCGGCCCAGTCGGCCTGGATCTCGGTTCCCGGAATTCCCCAGACCTTTTCGGTGTAGGTCCGGAAGAAGTGCCAGTAGAGCCTGCCTCCGAATCGGTTGCAGACCCATTGTTCAAAGTTCTGCTCATCCCGCACTGGAAGCACCCGCCACTTCATCCAACTCAGACCCGAACGGCATGATTCGAGCAGACCGAGGTTCCCCAGCGCATTACCAACGCGGAGTGGGTAATCGAAAAAACAGCCGCGGTAGTAGATTCGACTCGACCGCGGGACGTCGATGAAGTCATCACCCATGAGGTCTTCCCAGAAGGCCTTGACCTCGGGAACCTTCGTGAAGAAGCGATGACCACCGATGTCGAACCGGTATCCCCGGTGGGTTTCAGTTCGCGCGATTCCCCCGACCCGATCACCGGCCTCGACTACCAACGGGACCCGGCTCGAGTCGAGCCCTTGCAGGTGTAACGCGCCGGTCAAGCCCGCAGGACCTCCGCCGATCACCAGCGTGTCAGCCGTTTCGTTCACTTGTTCATTTGAAACCAATTGCAAACCCTTTACGTTCTCAAAGAACTTCCTGAATTCGTCGAATTCATGAAAACGCTCGCGACCCAAGAAAATAATGCCGTCTTATATGGCCCGATCTACCTTCAAGGCGTAGGCCCCTGAGGACTAGCCTTTGATTTGGAAAGCAACAAACTGGGCCAAGTTCTTCGAATTTGCAACGCGTGAGGATACAACAACTTTGACATTCGGCGACTTGTATTCCTTGAATCAAGATCTTCCGCGCCGGTCTCAACGGCATCCGAGTCTTGCCCAACGATCGTGACATTGGAATTATCGATCACCTCTACAAAAGAACGGCCTTTTCCTTACGGTATGTGAGTTCAGGGGATCCTTGCTCGAAGTTCGCACGATCCGATGCGCGTGTCCGATATCAAGGCGGACTTCTCGTGATTCGCGACGAAGTCGACCGGACACCATGATCTTGAGATCGTCATTCGGAACTTCGCGAGCCGACCGACGCCCCTTCGGCTCAAAGCCTTCCAGCCCACACGCCCCGAAACGTCGCCGATCGCGACCGCCACTGGTCTGATCTCGACGATGGCAGAGGCGCTCTCAGCGTGATCCGCAACGGCGGCCGCCGCCATGAGATCCACTCCAGCGATCGCATCTCGCCTATGACGGCATTCCTCACCGGGCGCTTCCACGCCGGATCGCATTTTGATCGCACCGGAGGCGCCCGCGTCGAGACGCTCGAGCTCGAGGCCGGCGGACTGACCGATTCAGCGATCGCCAACCTTAAACCATCGACGCGGCGCGACGCCCGTGCCCACGGCGGTCGTCCGATCCATCTGGTAGAGCTGACCGCTCATGGTCAGGCCATACATGTACTGGCCACCGTTGCCCAATTCAAGTGCGACAAAGGGGTCCCTGGGTTCGGGTTGTCGCATCGCAAGGGTGATCGACCCAATGGCAGCGACCGCCACGACCAGCATGGCGAGTCGATATCGACGGTTTGTAGTTTCGAGGCGGCTGACTTCGGCTTCTAGGCTTCTCAAGAGAAGGCTCCATTTCTGATCCAGGAAAGAACGTGGGCTCCCGATATTCACCGGGCCACACCCTGAAATCGGCCCGAAACGCAGCTGAAGGGGAGAAAGTCTTCCGAAATCAGGGCGATCACTCCCCCGAAGAGTGATGGCGCCCGAAGCCACACTCTCAAAATTCAGAGTGAGCCGAAGAAACCCTCCAGAAAGGCCATCCTGAACCGACACCAGCAAGAAAAAGGCTTGCCAAGAACCATGCCCGAGCGGTAGGATCACCAATGCCAAACGAACGTTTGGACCGCCCCGCGCGAAAGAGTGATCCTTCTCCTTTCAACAGTCCCGGTCGCTCCTCTTTCAGCGATCGGGACTGTTCTGTTTTATGACCGGATGCTTCGTTTTCTGAAGTCCGTCGAGAGCGATGACGGCCCTTGACCCCGTTTTTCCCTGGCAGGGCGCTAAGAGACCTTTGAGGGCTTCCGGTACCGTGGCGATCTTCTCCCCGGACGAGCAATCCACGAAACCGTGACCCCACCACCTGGACCGAACGATGAACCCCGAAAATCTCATGATCAAGGCCGCCATCGTTCTCCTGACAAGCGCCTGCATCCTGAACCTCGTCGCGTGCGGCCCGGTGAAGGGATACGCCGGCGCGACGCGTCCCGCCGCCGACGTGGCAACCCTCCGCTCGAACCCATTTTGGAGTGACATTCTCGTCACGGTCAGGGCAGTAGACGGTCTCAAGGTCAACAGCCAAATCGACCTGGCGTTACTTCCAGGCGACCGAACGCTCACCATCGAACTCGGCCCTTGTTCGCTTCAATCGCTGAGTCAGGCCGGTCGCCAAACCCGCCAGATGCTAGGGATGACCAATGCCCAGTGGCGAACCACAACCACCATCACCGTCTCTCTCGAAGCGGGTGTTAAGTACGCCTTTGGTGGTCGCTGGTCGGAGCCCGAGTACACCGTCGAATTCCAACGCGCCGACGATCGCGCGGTGCTGGTCACAAAACGCGTGGCGGGAATCAAAGGGGCATATTGATCCAAAGTCGAAGCGAAGTCTTACTTCGACGGCGCGAGCTCGGACAACACCGCCAGACAGCGATCAATGCGGCAGCACACGCTGGCGTGCCCGAGAATCGCTAACGTGTCGTAAATCGGTGGACTGATCGGACCCCCACTCACCGCAATCCGAAGAGGCTGGGCAATCCGACCGAGGTTTCCATCCGCATGTGCTTCCACGAAAGCCGTGATCGCAGTCTCAATCGAAGCGGCGTCGAAAGAAGGGATGGCTTCAAGAACTGGTCGGATCTGGGCCAGGAGTTCGAGCCCCGTGGGCTCACCCTTGAACATCGCCTTCCGAACTGGCTTGGTGACCGCCCACGCGATCTCATCATCGGCCGAGACCAGAAATCCGTTCACCAAGAACGGTTCATCAAGCGTCTTGCTCCGCTCACGGCTCGCATCACAGAGGATTCGAAACTGCCCCTTGTCGAGTCGTTCGAGGAACTCCGGTCGAAACTCCGCCGCATGGGCGCTGGCGAGATCATGAAACACGTCGGGTGACATCTCTTGAATGGCATCGAGGTTGAAGGCCAGCAGCTTGTCGCGGTCAAACTTTGCCGGCGTCTTCTGAACCCGATCCAGATTAAATCGCTCAGCCAGAAATGTGTTGTCGAATTTCTCTAGGTCATCTCCGGCACTCCACCCGTTTAAGGCGAGAAAATTACAGAGCACCTCGGGGAGGTATCCGGATCGTCGAAAGTCGGCGACGTTAATCTCGGGGAGTGACACGTCCAGGGCCGCAGCGACCCGTTCGAGCGTCACGAGATCAAGTTGAACCGACTTATCTCCAAGCCACGTTGCCCAAACGTCGGGTTCGACCATGGGCGCCCCATCCGCATCGGCCGGCGGGCCCTCGATGGCTCGCTCCTTGACCGCCGTGCGAAGCACCTTGTCCTTATCTCGCTTACTCATCTTGGAACCATCGGGATTGAAGATCAGCGAGAGGTGGCCGTAGATGGGCCGAGGCAGACCGAGCGCATCCTGCAAAATCATGTGCTTGGCAGTGTTGTTGAAATGCTCCTGGGCCCGAAGCACGTGCGACACCCCCATCATCGCATCGTCGATCACCACGGCGAAGTGATACGTCGGATATCCGTCCGCCTTGCGGATGACAAAGTCGTCGATCTCGCCAGCGGGGATCGTCGCTTCGCCCAACACTTCGTCCACGATGGTGATCGGGGCGTCGGGGGTCCGGAATCGAATCACCGATGGTTCACCGGTGGCGATTTTGGCCGCAACTTCCTCGGCCGACAACGCGAGCGCCGCGCGATCGTAGCGATACGCTTCTTTCGCCTGCCGCGCGGCCTTCCGCTTGGCATCAAGTTCCTCGGTCGTATCAAAGGCGTGATACGCCTTCCCCTCCGCGACGAGTCGCTCGAGGTGCTCCGAATAGATGGTGAGCCGCTCACTCTGAAAATATGGCCCGTGGTCCCCGCCACCTTGATCACCTCGAACCGGCCCCTCGTCCCAATCGATTCCCAGCCAGTCGAGATCCGTCATAAAGCCCAGACTGGACGCCTCCGAGCTTCGCTTCCGATCGGTGTCTTCGATCCTCAAGACGAGCCGGCCCTCGCGGCCCCGAGCAAAGGCCCAACAGTACAACGCGGTCCGAGCGCCTCCAACATGGAGATTTCCGGAAGGACTGGGTGCGAATCGTGTGACGACGGACATCGTGGAATTCCTGAGCGTGGTGAGATCATGGAGGGGTACATCCGCGAAGCGGACATTCGGCGCAGCGAGACAGAATACCCGTCCGATTTGCATCCTGATTCGACCAGCGGGGCGACAACTCGTCCGATTCCCGCCAGAATACGGTGATGACGCCATGGACCACCCTCCCAGACGACCGAATCGGCCTCCTCAGTGATTCTCACGGCGTGGTCGATCGGACCGATTTCGCCCTCGAGTGCCTTCTGAAGGCCGGCGCTACCACGATCCTCCATTTGGGCGACCTCGGAAGCGAGCAGGTCATCGAGCGATTAGCCGGTCTCCCCGTTCGACTGGTCTTCGGCAACGTTGACGAGGATCGGGCTTTCTCAACCTACGCCAGCGATCTCGATCTCGTCGTTGATCATCCAACCATGCGGCTCGTGGTCGGGGGACGCCGAATCATCGCAACGCATGGGCACCTTGAATCCGAGATCGCACAAGCCGTCGAGTCGCAACCGGATTTCATCATCCACGGGCACACCCATCTGATTCGGGACGAGACGATCGACGGGATTCGCTTCCTTAACCCCGGAGCCGTCCATCGAGCGGCGGTCTGGTCGGTCGCCATCCTCGAGCCAGCTACCGGTCGTTTCTCGGTCATCGAACTGCCACGGTGACGGATCACCAACCCTTCGAATCTCACGAGCGGCGTCCGTCGAATTGCCCCCTATGTCAGACCTCGTACTGCTGGTTCAGATTGCCTCGGCCTGCCTCTTGACCGGTTTGATCTGGACCATTCAGGTCGTGCATTATCCACTCTTCGCCCACGTCGGCCGAGAGACATTCATTGACTATCAAGCGAAGCACGCCCGACGGATCACCTTTGTCGTTGGTCCACTGATGCTCATTGAGGCGTCGACGGCGATCGCGATGATCACCTTTCATCCTCCCGTTGTTCCCGATTGGATCCCCTGGACCGGCCTTGCCCTTGTCGCGATCATTTGGTCCTCGACGGCCCTGATTCAAGTCCCTTGCCATGCCCGCCTCACGACCGGCTTCGACCTGAGCGCCTATCGCCGATTGGTTCGAAGTAATTGGATCAGAACGGTAGCCTGGACCGCTCGAGCCATCGTCCTCCTTGGGGCGGGGTGGCTAGCCTTGCAACAAGGAACCGTGTAGATCTGATCGGTTAGACCAATTTCCGCCTAAGTTCCGTCATTATTCAACATCCAACTCCGCCAACCGCGTTTCGCGAAAGAGCCTTTCCATGTCCGCGATCACCACTACTACACCAACCGTTCCCGTCGACTTTCCTCGGACGCTCGCGGATCTTCGCGCGTCCGGCTGGCAATCCCGGAGCGTGAAGGACGAACTTCGATCGAATCTCATCGCGGCCTTAGAGCAAGGCGACGACCTCTTTCCCGGGGTGATCGGTTTCAACGACACGGTAATCCCGGAGATCGTCCTCGCGATCTTGGCGGGTCATGACCTACTCTTCCTCGGTGAAAAAGGGCAAGCCAAGAGCCGGCTGATGCGGATGCTCCCCCGCTTTTTAGACGAGTGGCTTCCGTACCTCGACGTACCGGAGTCACCAGTCCATGAGGACCCGGAATCCCCAATCACCGGCCCTGGCCGCCGAGCGATTGAGAACCAAAATCCCGAGGACGTTCCGATCGCTTGGTGGCATCGCGACGATCGGTACGCAGAGCGCCTCGCCCCGGGAACGAAATTCGCAGATCTAATCGGCGAGATCGATCCCGCACGAATCGTCGGTGGGGCCAGTTTGGGTGCCGAAGAAGCAATTCACTTTGGATTAGTTCCTCGGATGCACCGCGGAATCTTTGCGATGAATGAGTTGCCTGACTTGGACGAGTTGGTACAGACCGGACTCTTCAATGTTCTTGAGGAACGAGATGTGCAGATTCGAGGCTTCCCGGTCAGTTTCGATCTGGACGTGACCCTGGTGTTCAGTGCGAACCCTTCGACGTTCAACCGCTCCGGAAAAGTGATTCCGCAGTTGAAGGACCGAATCGGTTCAACGGTGCGGACGCATTACCCGGCGGATCGTGCGAGCGGCATTGCGATTACTCGACAAGAAGCCGGCCTCGAACTCAATGGCGCCCATCCGGTCCGAGTCCCCCCGTTCATGGACGCAATCATCGAGGAGATTTCCTTATCCGCACGACGATCGCCCTACGTCGACCACGAGAGTGGCGTTTCCGCCCGATTTGCGGTCGCCAATTGGCGAGCGATGGTCGCCTCGGCACAGCGACGAGGGATCATGCTCGGTGAGTCAACGTCGGTGCCACGAATCTGCGATCTCGCCCATCTTCATTCCACTGCGGCCGGAAAACTCGAACTCGATCTCATGGGCAGCCACCAACTTGATGAACGCCGAGTTCTCGACGCCATCGTTGCGGAAGCAGTGTCAACGGTCTTTCGGGAATACGTCGATGACGACGGACTCGACGACATTGCATCCATCTTCGGCAAGGGCATCCGAATCGAAGTCGGAGACCTCGTGCCGTCCGCGTCGTATGCCGGTCTGCTCGAACGAGTGCCAGAGGCGTGGACCAAGGCCATGGAAGTGAATCGAGCGGACGACCCCGCAGTTCGGGCATCCTGCGTGGAGTTTGTTCTCGCGGGCCTGCATGCGACCGATCGAATCTCACGAAGTGAACGATTCGGTAAAACCATCTACGAGTCAGAGGCATGAGCGACCCCGACCAACCAACACCTCCCTCGACGCCAAAGCTCGGCGGCATCCTTCACACTTACCGCGGCTACGACCCGGTGGCGTTTCCGCCGCCGAATTCGCCACCCTCGGGTGGACTGCAAGGGCTTGGGGACCAGATGCTCGCTTGGGGTGGTCGCCGACGATTTACGCCCGAGGAACTTGCGGATGCGATTCGACTGCCGCCGGAAGCGTTGGCGGGCCTCGGTCCGTCGATCGACGCCATTCTGGCGAAGCTGGAATCTCGAAAAGCCAAAATCCTCGCGACTTGGAATCCATCACCGACGGCGAATCTGGCGGCCGAGACGGTCACTCAACTGGCAGAACCACTGAATACGCTGACGGATCTCCCGGATTGGGCATTGGAAAGGCTTCAACGCGAAGTCCGCGAGCGCCAGATCCACGGTCTCGAACGCCTCTGGTATCTCCTCGAAGACGAATCACCGCTCAAACGCAAGATGCCGGCGCTCGTCGAAGCGGTGGTGACGCTCGATCGCGTCGAAGGGCTCCGCGACGGCTGGCCGTTTCACGGCCAACGAGTGCCGAATGTTGAAGAGGCGCTCGAGCTGCGAGACGAACTCGAAGCCATCGACCGACTTCTCGAACAGTTGGAGGAAGCGCTCAAGAACGCCAAACCCGCAATCGTTGATCTGGATGAACTCCGAGACTTCGTTGAAGAGACCGACCTCTCGGAATTTGCGGAAGTCCGGCGCCGTGCCGAGGAACTCCTCAAGCAAGCCGCGGAGCAGGAAGGCATGGTGCAGGACGAGGAAGGATGGTCCCTCGGCCCGAACGCAATGCGGCAGTACCAGAGGACGTTGCTCGCCTCTGTTTTCGATTCAATGCAGGGCGGTCGGCATGGCCGCCATGAGCCCGTCGACCATGACGACGGTGCCCACGAGCTCCCATCCACCCGCCCGTGGTCATTCGGCGACCCATCTTCCGGACTTGATCTCCCGGCATCGATTCTCAACTGCGTCGCTCGGGAAGCCGCCAGCAAGGATGGCAATCCCAGCCGACCGAGACTCCGATCCGAGGATCTTGAAGTCCACCGGACCAAGGCAACCACCAAATGCGCGACGGTGGTGATCATGGACATGTCGGGGTCCATGCGATGGGGTGGCCAGTACGTCGCCGTGAAGAAGATGGCCTTGGCCCTGGAAGGACTTGTTCGTCAGGAATATCCCGGCGACCGACTGCATTTCATGGAGATGTACAGCGTCGCCCGCGTGGTGGCTCGCCGAGATCTAGTCGAACTCTTGCCGAAACCGGTCACGATTCGGGATCCAGTGGTGCGACTACGGGCTGACATGTCCGATCCAAATATCACCGAGCAAGATCTCCCGCCTCACTTCACCAACATTCAGCACGCGCTTCGACTCTCCAGACGACTGCTGGCCAACTCGGATACCCCCAACCGCCAGGTGGTTCTCATTACCGACGGACTGCCGACCGCCCACTTCGAAGGCGAAGATCTTTTCCTCCTTTACCCGCCCGACCCTCAGACCGAAGAAGCGACCCTCCGAGAAGCGGCCCTCTTGGGAAGAGAAGGCGGCATCCTCAACGTGTTCTTGGTGCCAAGTTGGAGCCAAAGTGAGGAAGATGTGCGTTTCGCTCACCGAATCGCGGAATCGGCCAATGGCCGCGTGATCTTTACCGCCGGCGGCGACGTCGACCGATTCGTGATTTGGGACTATCTGGCCCGCCGACGACGAATTGTCAATGGCTGACTGACCATTCGCCGCTCCACTTGGAGCCGGCGACTCGAAAAATCGACTCCGGGGATCCACCGAGCCATTCGGCGATCCATTCACGCAAAAGAAACTGGAATTCCCGACGAATCTCCGAATCCGGTGAGGATGGGGATTGCCGTGCGCCGGTTGGCGGGCGATACTCATGGTTGAATGATCTCGAACTCCGAGAAGGCGTCGAAATTCGGTAGAAAAGCCGGTTTTGACCAACTTGGAGTCGTTGCTGCGAGTGAAAAACACGGAATCCCGAAAAAACGTCCAGAGCGAGACAGATCCCCCCCTTTTGCGGTTCGCAACTCGGAACCGTTCGCCAAATGGTCGATTCCCCCCCTCCTTGCGTACTGAGACACCGCCAGCCGCCGAACGATGAGATTGAAATACACCACGAACCATGCCTGAACGACCCTTCGTTCACTCCCTCAGCACCGACCCCCCCACAGGGCGGGAAGCCCGATTGATGACCCGCAAAGGAATGCACATGGCGAGGCCCCGCAATAATATTGACTCACTCATCTTTGAAGAAGGAGCCACCGTGGAGGTGACCGAAACGAACACGCCGGCATCTGACTACTTCGGGCGATTGACCTTCAGTGGTGACATCATGCTCAAGCGGCTTCCACCGGATGTCGCGATGAGTCTCGCGGGAACGATCATGCAGGGCCAGCCGCTGAACCCAATGGTGGCCAACACCGTTGCCGGCGCGATGAAGGACTGGGCACTGGAAAATGGTGCCACACACTTCTGCCACTGGTTCCATCCACTCACCGGATCAACCGCCGAGAAACATGACGCATTCCTTTCGGTCAACGGAGACGGCGTCGCCATCGAGAAGTTTTCGGGTAATTCGCTGATCGTCGGCGAGCCCGACGCCAGCTCTTTCCCTTCCGGCGGCATTCGTGACACCTACGAGGCCCGTGGTTACACCGCCTGGGATGCGAACAGCCCTGCCTTCTTACTCACCACCACCGACGGGGTGACCACCCTCTGCATCCCAACCGCTTTCGCCAGTTACACCGGCGAGGCGCTCGACATGAAGACGCCGCTCATTCGCTCGGTCCAAGCGGTGGCAAAACAGGCGGCACGCGTCCTAAAAATCTTCGGCACCGATGAGGGCGTGACGCAAGTCGTCGGCACCCTCGGATGCGAACAGGAGTATTTCCTGATCGACCAGGATCTCTTCCGCGAACGACTCGACCTGGTGATCTGCGGCCGCACTCTGATCGGCGCTACGCCGCCGAAGGGCCACCAACTCGACGACCACTACTTCGGAGCAATCCCCTCCCGAGTTCTGAGCTACATGACCGAAGTCGAAACCCGACTTTTCGAGCTCGGTGTCCCCGTCAAGACTCGGCATAACGAGGTGGCCCCCGGCCAGTACGAACTGGCCCCGACCTTCGAAAAGACCAACGTCGCCGTCGATCACCAAATGATCACGATGCACATCCTCAAGGACGTGGCCCGAAAGCATGGATTCGAATGCCTCATCCATGAGAAACCATTTGCCGGCATCAATGGCTCCGGGAAGCACAATAATTGGTCCCTCTCGACCGACAACGGAGTCAACCTGTTCGAACCCAAGGCCGAGACCCACAACAACCTGCAGTTCTTGGTGTTCCTGTGCGCGGTGATCCGAGCCGTTGACAAGAACGCTGAGCTTCTCCGGGCATCAATTGCCTCGGCGGGTAACGACCACCGACTCGGCGCCAACGAAGCCCCTCCCGCCATCATGTCAGTCTTCCTCGGCGAGATGCTGACTGACATCATTGATCAACTTGAAGCCGGCAAACCACGGAAGACCGTCAAAGGCGGGACCCTCGATCTCCACGCCGACACTCTTTCGGATGTGCCTCGACACGCCGGCGATCGAAATCGAACCAGCCCCTTCGCGTTCACGGGGAATAAGTTCGAATTTCGAGCGGTCGGATCGACCGCCGCCGTCGCTTGGCCCACCACGGTGCTCAATACGATTGTCGCTGAGAGCCTTGACTTCATGGCCGGCAGACTCGAGAAGGAAATCGGCAAGAAACCGACCCCCGCCAAGCTGGATGCGGCGGCACGCTCCCTGCTCAAAGACGTCATCAAGGAACACCGCCGGGTCTGTTTCGACGGCGATGGATACAGTGCCGAATGGGCAAAGGAAGCCGCCAAGCGTGGACTCCCCAACATCCGCAACGCTGCCGAATCGCTTCCCACCCTCAAGTCCCGGCTCGCGACCTCACTCTTCTCGAAGTATGGAGTGCTCTCTGCCCGGGAACTCAAGGCCCGAGGCGAGGTGCTTCTCGAACAGTACTGCACGAATCTCGAAATCGAAGGTCGCACCCTTTCCACAATCATTTATACGCAGGTGCTTCCGGCGGCCCTGCGGGCGCAAGCGGAGCTCGCCGACGTGGTCGGTGCCACCCAGGTTGCCGGCGTTGAGTGCCCCGACACTGAAGAGGACCTCCGAACACTGGTCGGACGGATCTCGGAGATGCGGACGGGAATCCGTGAAGTCGAAGCGGCGTTGAAGGGTCATGCGAAGAATCCAGAGATTCATGCAAAGTGGCTGCGGACCGAACTCATTCCGGCCATGGATCGCACTCGCGCCGCCTGCGACTGGATCGAATCCAGAATTCCCAACGAGTTATGGCCAATGCCCACCTACGCCCAGATGCTCCTGGTGGGACGCTGATCGAGATCCGCATGAACCTAGAGCCATAAAATCGCTCCGGACGCCCACCAACCTGATAACTGGAAGGCCTTTCTGGACATCGGGGCTGGCTCCATCGTCCGGGCGCGGGTATCTTGCGACGTCTCCCTCAACCTGACCACTGACCTGACCAATGAAACCGGACCACGAAGCCCATGGATGACTTCTCTCTCGACGGCGGCGATACTTTCGAACCGAAGGTAGATATCGCTGAAACCGGCCCTTGCAGCCGAAAGCTCACCATCACGATCCCTGCCTCTGTCGTCGACGAGCGGCTGGAGATGCAACTCGGAACATTGGTCTCCGAAGCAGCCCTCCCGGGCTTCCGAAAAGGACGAGTTCCACGGAAGCTTCTTGAGCGGCGCTTCGGTGCTGACGTCCGCAACGAAACCCGCGGACAGTTGGTCTCGTCTTCCTACGAGAAGGCGCTGGCCACCTCCGAACTTCAGGTCATCGGAGACCCCGATTTCGGCGACATGGCGTCCATCAAGGAACTTGAAACCGGGAAGGACTACGTCTTCTCGGTTTCGCTTGAGATCGTTCCGGCCTTCGAATTGCCAGAGCTCGAAGGCGTCCCGGTCACCAAGCCGATGATGGAGGTCACCGACGAACATGTGGATGGCGAGCTCCTCCGAACTCGATATCGCTTCGGAACGCCCTCACGAATCACCGGTCCATTCGAGCCGCTCGACCGAATGGTCGGCAGCGTCAAGATTCACATCGAAGATTCGGAGGAACCATTCTTCGATAACGACCGTGCTGTCGCAGTCGTTCCGGCGACTGAAGATGAAGGCAAAGGCCAGTTCCTCGGGCTCCTCGTCGACGATCTCTCAGACCATCTTGCTGGCAAGAACGTAGGTGATGAGATCACCTTTGAGACGACCGGGCCAGAGTCGCACGAACGAGAGGACATTCGAGGCAAGACGCTCAAGATCTTCTTCCAAGTCGCGGATGCTGAACGCGTTACGCCGCTCGAACTCAAGGAAATGATCGAGCAATTCGGACTCGATGACGAAGCCGGACTCCGAGGACAAATCCAACTCTCACTGGAATCACGCCGCGATTCTGAACAACGTAACGCCGAGCGGGAACAAGTCTTCGAATGGCTGCTTGAGAACATCGACTTTGAATTGCCACCCAAGATCTCCGAGGCTCAATCCGCCGGCTTGATCGAGCAGCAACGGCTTGAAATGACCCACCGTGGACTCGATGAAGACACCATCGAACTTCAACTCGCCAAGATCCGAAGCGAAAGCGAAGAAGCATCTCGCAAGCGCCTCCGCCTAATGTTCATCATGTCCAAGTTGAGCAAGCACTTCGAGATCGAGATCAGCGAAGCCGAGGTCAACGCCCGGATTAGCGAAATTGCCGCGTCCCGCAATGCTCGCCCGGAAGCGGTGCGAGCTGAACTCGCCAAGAGTGGACAGATTCGTGAGATCACCATGTCCATCCAGCACTCCAAGTCCGCAGACCGCATTGTCGACACCGCCAAGGTGACGGAAATGCCGGCCGAGGATTGGAACAAGTTGGTCGATGCCAAGGCCGCCGCGAAGTCGTGACCGTCCTGCTGGCCCAGGACGCCGAGCGGCTCTTCGCCGAGATCCTTCCTTGGATCGGCCTTCTGGCGATTTTGATCCTCCTCGGGGGTGGTATTGCGATTTGGCTTCGAAAGCGAATGGCGGTCAACGGAGGCGATTCCTCGGCCGGGTTTATCCTCGACGATCTCCGCAGGATGCGAGACCGAGGCGAGATTTCGCCAGAGGAATTTGAGATTGCCAAATCCAAGATGATCAAGGGAATCAAAGCGTCCACGGTCCGTGAGTCAAGCAATTCGGACGATCGAAAAACCCTGGATTCCAGTCCAAAAGGCCCTCTTCGCGACGGCTCCGCCATTCCGCCGCAACGAACTTCACCTAGAGACCGGGCCCAAAGGCATCCGCCCACCGATCCGAGCACATGAGGCCAGCCCAACGGCACTTCAAAGCACCACGAATGCCTTGGCCACAGACCTGGAAGGTCCTCATATCTCCAATCGGGCGGCCTTCGGGCTTCGCAGGTTCATGTTTTCCGGCTGAATTCTGCCCGTACGACGGATCATGATGAATCAAGTGAAGCCTCGCCCATCGGACCCCGATATAATCACAACGCCGCGGTTCCGCGGATTTCGCGCCCTCGTTTCTGGAAATCGCATGCATCGCAGTCTGCCGACGGCCAACCACGCCGAAAATCCCGTGTCCCTGATCGCCTCCCCTCAATCGGGGCCCCGACCCACGCCTCCGATTCCGAGGAACGGCGAAGACTCTGACTCCGGCGACCTGAAGACCGGCCCATCTGGCCCGACGCATGCGGTCAATCCCACGCCCACCGGTGGTGGTGGTGGGAGTGGGAGTGGGAGTGGCAGTGGCGGCGGCGGATTCCGAGGACGGAAAATTACCACCTGCTCGTTCTGCGGAAAGACGTCTCGAGAAGTCGGCCCGATGGTCGAAGGACCGGGCGATGTCTACATCTGCACGAACTGCACAGACCTCTGCCAGAACATCTTCCGTCAGGAACGCCGGCGAGTTGATAAGGGGCAACCGCTCTTCAGCTCAATTCCGACCCCACGGCACATCCGCGACTTCCTTGACCAGTACGTGATCGGGCAAGAACGAGCGAAGCGATCGCTCGCGGTCGCCGTTCACACCCATTACAAGCGACTCATGCACGTTGAGAACGAGGAGTCCGAAGTCGAACTCGACAAGTCCAACGTGCTCCTCATTGGACACACTGGAACGGGCAAGACGCTCCTGGCGCGAACCCTCGCTCGAATTCTCAATGTCCCCTTCGCGATCGGCGATGCGACCACACTCACCGAGGCCGGCTATGTCGGCGAAGACGTTGAGAACCTCCTACTCAAACTCCTGCAAGCCGCGGACTACGATCTCGAGACTGCTCAGCGGGGCATCATCTACATTGATGAGATCGACAAGATCGGCAAGACGAGCAACAACGTCTCCATCACCCGCGATGTCTCGGGCGAAGGCGTCCAGCAATCGCTACTGAAGATGCTTGAGGGAACGGTTGCGAATGTCCCGCCCCAGGGCGGCCGAAAGCATCCTGAACAGCAGTACATTCAGTTGGATACGACCAATGTTCTCTTCATCTGCGGTGGCTCGTTCGTTGGCCTCGAAGACATCATCCGCAAGCGACTTGGCGGAAGCCGAATCGGCTTCGCGGGCAGTGGGGTCGCCAAGGTCAGCGAGAAGGATCCCGTTCTCTCGAAAGTCGTTCCCGGTGATATCCTCGAATATGGCTTGATCCCCGAACTCGTCGGCCGCCTTCCGATCGTGTGCCCCCTCGAACCGCTCGATCGGTCGGCCATGGTCCGCATTCTCACCGAACCGAAGAATGCCATCGTCCGACAGTACGAACACCTCTTCATGCTTGAGTCCGCCACGCTTGAATTCTCGACCGATGCCCTGAACAAGATCGCCGAACGAGCGATGGAACGGGCGACCGGCGCGCGAGGACTCCGTGCCGTGATGGACGAACTGATGGTCGACCTTCTTTATGATCTTCCTGATCAGGATAATGAAGGTGTCACGTATTACGTCGATGGTGATGCCGTCGACAATGGACCAACCCTCGACGGCATGGCTCGAAGGAACAAGGAATCGGCGTGAGCGGATCCGATCTCGTCAGAAGACGTGCCTACGAAGAATTGACCGAACGCCTCCGAAACGCCCCTAGTGGCGATTCGGAGGCGTTCGTCAATCTGGCGTGGTCGGCGTTGGCCACCAGCGGGGTGAGTTGGATCGGGTTCGATCGAGTCGCCGATGACTACCAGTCGATGGTGCTCGAGCAATGCCGCGATCATCCCGCGTGCTCACCGATCGGAATGCCTGGGGTCTGCGGGCACGCAGTACGCCGCGGCCGAACGAGGGACATCGCGAACGTTTCGGACCTCGGAGCCGAATACGTGGCATGCGATCCTCGCGATCGATCAGAAATCGTCATCCCAATTCGCACGCTCTCACCTTCTGGCTCCCGGGTCGATCGAGCCCTTGACCTGGATAGCTTTGGGCTCGGTTCGTTCTCGGACCTTGATGACTCCTATTTCAAGGTGGCCCTGAAAATTGTGGGTTTCGCACCTACTGGCGGATCCCCCTGGGCGACGCTCTCACTCGATGACTCGAGAATTCGCCCCGGTTGATCACCTGCCCCCCCTTGCCGTCCCCTCCGAAGCCGGTATACTTCTCGATCACTCACTTTGGAGCTCGACCGATGCCTCGCCGTTGCCACTTTCTCGGAACCGGAACCCGATCCGGACACAAGAAGACCTATCGCGGGCGTGCCAAGTACCTTGGCGGCGTCGGTATCAAGATCACTTCAAAGACCAAGCGAACCTTCAAGCCGAACCTTCAGAAGGTCCGCTGCGTGGTTGATGGCGCCCCGGTCCGCGTTCTTGCGTCGACCAAGGCCATGCGAATGGGCCTGGTGATCAAACCCTCGCGTCGCAAGTACACTTACACCAGAGAATTAAAGGCTGCTTCGGGAGCCTGAGCTCCGAGGGCCATTAATTGATCGATAAGTTCGCCGGATACTTGATTCCGACGCTTTGAGAGCTATTGTTCACCGTCCGACGTTGGGAAATCCAGTGGTCAAGCCTCTTCCCCCCAGAACTGCAGGCTGGCCAAAATCCTCCTCCCACGTTGGACAGCGTTTCGACAAACCGTCCTTTCAGGTCCTCCTTTCACCAGTGGACTGAAGCCCGGCCCGATTCGCTTTTGCACCGCTCCGAAATCCCAACAGACGCGTTCCGCCGTGCGGAAGCTCCGTCGATTCGTGCCGTTTTCTGATTCTTTAGATGGAATCAGAAATTCGCATGTCTGTTTGTCGCATGAGTTCTACGACGCGATGAACCGACCTCTGTCTCATCGTGCGCGAGCGGGGCGGTGTCAGCGTCAAAGGTGTGTGGTTGCTCTTTCGTCCCCAGTCTCAAGTCTTTCCTTCCCTCTCCCCTTCGCCCACCGTTTTGGATTCCCCCTCCCGTGTTCACGCCCTCTGGAACAAATGACCGAGACCGGGTCCTTGAGGCCACCGATATCGTCTCCTTGGTCGCCGAACAGATTCGGCTTGATCCCAAGGGTGACGAGTTTGTCGGTCTCTGTCCGTTCCACGAAGACTCGAAGCCTTCGATGTATGTCGTTCCGCGGAAGGGCTTCTATCACTGCTTCGCATGCGGCGCCCACGGAAATGCCATCGACTTCCTGATGAACCTGCATCGAATGGAATTCCTTGAGGCATTGGAGACGCTGGCTGGCCGAGCAGGGATCGAACTGACGCGGATCGGCGGCGCCGAGGGACGCGCTTCGGCCGGTCGCCGAACCCTGCTCCTTCGAGCCAACGCATTGGCCGCAAAGTTCTTCGGCCGAATGCTCACCGAGGAGGATGGTGAATCGGGCCGTCTCGGTCGCTCGATCCTTGAAGAACGGGGAATCGATAGCGAGACGGCAGAGAAATTCGGACTGGGAATTGCACCGGATGCTTGGAGCACCCTGGTTGATCGCGTCGAGTCCTTCCGTCGGGATAGCACGATGGTCGACGGCGACGAGGTCCCGGATCTGGAGATCTTCGAGGCCGCCGGACTTGTCCGGCCCTCGAAGCGCGGGACCATGATCGACGCGTTTCGAAATCGCTTGATCTTTGCGATCCGCGACGAGCTTGGCCGACCCATCGCCTTCGGCGCTAGAAAGATCGATCCGGAAGATGAGCCGAAGTACCTGAATAGCCCGGAGAGCGACGTCTTCCACAAGGGCGGAACGATGTACGGGCTTGATCTTGCCGCCAAATCAATCGCAAAGACTCGGACCGCCATCATTTGCGAAGGCTATACCGACGTCATCGCACTGCATATCGCTGGATTCGAAAATGTGGTCGCCACGCTCGGCACCGCCCTCACGCGACATCATGCCGATCGACTCGGACGATTCTGCGACACCGTCATCCTTCTCTTCGACGGTGATCTGGCGGGCCAAAGAGCCGCGGACCGGGCTGTGGAGGTCTTCTTCGCCTCTACCGTGGACGTCAAACTCTGCACCTTGCCCGACGGACTCGATCCGGACGAACTCCTCCGCAGAGATGGTGGCCCCGCCCAATTCGAGAAAGCGATTGCCTCTGCCATTGACGCGCCCGTCGCACTCCTCGCAGACTTTCGCAAGGCGCTCGATTCCGCCGCCGGAGTGAGCGCCCGGCAACGGATCGTCGACGATGTGATCAATCGCTTGAACGGCCTCGGCCTCGAGGGCGTGGCCGGAGTGCGGCGATCATTCATCATCGATCAGATTGCCGGAATTCTCGGGGTACCAGCCTCGATGCTCGATCAGGGACCTCGAAGATTCACCCCAAGAGCCGCCGAGACCGAGCATCACGAAGACACCAGAGAACTCGCCGTGATGATTCGAGCCGCGGGAGGACGACGTCGGGCCGAAGAATCGGTCGTTCGACTCGCCCTTGCGGATACCGCACTGCTCTCTCGTACCATTCCCATGCAAACCGGTGATGCGACGGCGCTCCAACAGTTCGAACACACTCGATTCGAAGACCCTCCTTGCCGCGAAGCCTGGCGGATCATGGAAGCGACCGCATCTGCCGGATCGATTCCGGAAGGACCCGACCTCATCGCCGCGATTGAAGACGAAGGCATCGGATGCATCGTGTCCGCCCTCTTCGTCGAGGGTCTCCGAGAAGTCTCCGTGCCAGAAGTCGATACCGCAGAATTGTTTCAACAAGCGGCAGACACGCTGCAAGCCGCGATCGAACGCGATGGTCGCCTCGCAGATCGATCAGACCTGGCGTCACGCCCGGTCGCATCCGCGGCTGAAGCGCTCGCCGCCATCAACAAGATTAGGGCGTCCGGATCGGATCCGGCCGCCATTGGTCGTCGACGCGTGGGTCGCGTCGGCGGCATGTTCACCGATGGATCTGAGGGGTGATCCATCAATGCCGACGTCATTCGACGCCGGCTCACCCGAGTGAGTGAGTGCCCACCTCCAGCCTCTCTCCAGGAGATCAACGTGCTGCCTTTGCTAATTAGTCCATATCCCGCTCTCACCGAACTCGTCGAAGCCGGACGTAAACGCGGCTGGATCTGCTACGAGGAAGTCAATACCTGCCTTCCAGACTGCTACGTCGATCCAGACGCCATCGATGCCTTCACCACACTGGCCCGGCTCGAAGGAATCGAGTTGATCGACGAACTCGAACGCCGTCGGCGCGGCCTTGATCAGATCGATGCGGCATTACAGACGGATCTGAAGTTCCAACGTGACAACGCGCGAAAGCCAACTCGAACCCCGAAAGTCCAGATGATGGACGAAGACGGGGAAGCCGCGCCGAATCCCGTCCACATCGATGACGGCGAAGAACTCGGAGAGACCGCTGCTCCGGCGGCGAAGACCGAAGGCGAGCCGGAAATCCTCAATGACGCGGAAACTCAAGCGGCGGTGGAACAAGCCATTGCCGAGCAAGGCTCCAAGCGGATCGACGATCCGATCCGGATGTACCTGACTCAGATGGGCACCATCCCGCTCTTGACCCGCGAACAAGAGATCCGCCTGGCGAAAAAGATCGAAACAACCCGAATGTTCTTCCGGCGTCTGACGCTGGAAAGCGACTATGCCGCGAGGCAAGCGATCGAGACGCTTCAGCAGGTTCACGATGGGCAACTTCCGTTCGACCGAACCATGCGAATCTCCACTGCGGAAGAAAACGCCAAGGAGAAGGTTGCCTCTCGGATTCCCTACAACTCCGCGACGGTTCGACGTCTGATCGATCTCAACGAAGCCGGGTGGGAGGAGATCGATCAAGATTCATGCACCCCTGCCAGACAAGCCACACTCCGCGCGGAGATGGAAGACCGTCGTCGCCGGATTGCCACGCTTCTTGAAGAATGCTGCCTCCGGACCGGCAGGATCCAACCGCTCATGCGAAAACTGCAGGCGGTGAACAAGAAGCTCAAGGATCTTGCCAAGAGAATCGAGAAAGCCGAGAAGTATCCTGATCGCTACGACCCCGAAGACGTCTTTGTCATGCGGGAAGAGCGAGCAGGCCTGCGAGGTCTCGTGCTTGAGGAGCCCGATGAGCTGTCGACCCGCATCCGCGAGATCGAAAAGGTCTTCGAGGAATACGAGCAGGCCAAACGCGATCTCTCCGGCGGCAACTTGCGTCTGGTGGTTTCGATTGCGAAGAAGTACCGCAATCGTGGTTTGCCGTTCCTCGACATCATCCAGGAAGGCAACACCGGGCTCATGCGGGCGGTCGATAAGTACGAGTACAAGCGTGGCTATAAGTTCTCCACCTATGCCACGTGGTGGATCCGTCAGGCAATCACCCGCGCCATCGCCGATCACGCTCGAACGATCCGTGTCCCGGTCCACATGATCGAGACGATGTCCAAACTGCGGAATATCCAGAAAGTCCTTCTTCAGGAACTCGGTCGCGAGCCCACCGTCGAAGAGATCGCCATGAAGGCGAAGATGCCGATCGAAGAGACCCGCCGGGTCATGAAGATCTCGCGGCATCCCATCAGTCTCGATCGACCGGTCGGCGAGAGCGAAGATTCCCACTTCGGCGACTTTATCGAAGACGAGCGGCAGGAATCGCCGGCGGACTCCGCGACCAGCGAAATGCTTCGCCAGCGGATCAATGACGTCCTCCGAACGCTCACCTACCGCGAACGTGAGATTCTCAAACTCCGTTACGGAATCGGTGACGGTTATACCTACACCCTCGAGGAGGTCGGCCGCATCTTCAAGGTCACCAGAGAACGGGTCCGTCAAGTCGAGAGTAAGGCGATCCGGAAACTGCAGCATCCGATTCGTCGCCAGCGGCTCTCAAACTTCCTCAATGGCGAGGAATGAGCCGATCCCACCAGCATCCGGTGCCCAACCGGTGATCCACCAATACTCCGAGGCCGCAAGCATCCGCTTGCGGCCTCGGGTCGTTCACGCACCATGGAACGTCACATTGATGCGGGGTCGATGGCCGAAATGGTGACCAATTCAAGATACTCCTCAAGCCCCCAACGACCGCCTTCACGACCGAACCCCGAATGTTTCACGCCTCCGAAGGGAACGCCCGCGACGGCGGGTCCCGGATCATTCACGCCAATGATGCCCGTCTGCAACTCATCCCCAAGCCGTCGAATCCGTTCTTGATCATTGGTCACGACGTACGATGCGAGACCAAAATCTGAGTCGTTCGCCATGGCCAACGCCTCCGTCTCGTCATCGAAGATCCGCACCGGACAAACCGGCCCAAAGGTCTCTTCCTTCCAGCAACGCATGTGAGAGGTGCATCCAGTCAGCACCGTGGGTTCGAAGAAACGGTCTTGGAGGCCTTCAACTCGGCGACGTCGGCCACCGGTGATGACCGCCGCCCCTTTCTCGATCGCGTCCGCCACATGCGCCTCGACCTTCTCGATCGCCGCGTCGTCGATCATCGGCCCCAGCACAACATCCGGATCATGTCCGCGGCCGGACGTCAGCGCCGCGGAACGGTTCGCGAGCTTCGAGACAAAGTCATCATGCAGGCTTCGATGGATCAGAAATCGATTCGGGCAAATGCAGGTCTGCCCTCCATTGCGAAATTTCGCCGCCATCGCGATCTCCACCGCTCGATCCACCGAGGCATCCTCAAAGACAATCATCGGGGCATGACCACCGAGTTCCAACGAGAGACGCGGCAGATTGGTTGCAGCCCCTCGCATCAGAATTCGTCCCACCTCCGTACTCCCGGTGAATGAGAATTTTCGAACTCTTGAATCTTCAAGCCATGCGGCCCCGATCGCCGCAGGATCGCCAGTGACCAAGTTGACGACGCCAGCCGGCATGCCAGATGCCACGGCGCTCTCCAACAGGGCGATCGCAGAAAGCGGGGTCTGCTCCGCAGGCTTGAGTACCTGCGTACAGCCCACCGCCATCGCCGGCGCCATCTTTTTGGCCAACATCGCGATCGGAAAATTCCATGGCGTGATGGCCGCGGCCACCCCGATCGGACGACGATGGACTCGGATATTCTTGCCCGGAACCGAGGGCGTTTCGTCATGAATCAATGCACTCGCCTGCGCCGAAACCTCGAAAAAACTTCGGGCGTAGTCGATTTCTGCCCGGGCTTCGGCGACCGGCTTCCCCTGCTCCTCGGTCAGCAGTCCAGCGAGATCCTCACGATCTTCGGCAAGTCGCGCAGACAACGCCTGAAGCATCTGGGCCCGTTCGATCGCCGGTCTCCCGGCCCACGCGGAAGACGCATTCCAGGCCGCGTCGACCGCTCGCCGCGCCTCTGCCGCCCCAGCATCCGGCACTCGGCCCACCACCCGCCCGGTGGCTGGGTCGTTGACGTCGAAAGTCGCGCCAGAATCGGATCCGACCCATTGCCCGTTGATGAGATTGTTTTCTGTCATCTTGACCTCCTTTTCAAGCGTCGAGAATCCTGTTCCGGGAAGAGTAACGACCTCCTTCCCGGTACACTCACGGTACTTTCCGAAACCCTCAGGAGGCCTGTCATGGCTAAGGCAGTCGCCGATCCGGCAGAACTTCGTCGATTCGCGCAGGAACTCAAGAGATTCAACGCCGAACTCCAGTCGAACATGCAATCTGTTCAGGCCCGAATGGGGACGCTCTCCCAAAGTTGGCGGGACCAAGAACAGGCTAAGTTTGAAGAGGAGTTCGACGCCACCATCAAGACCCTTCATCGTTTCATCAAGGCTTCGGACGTCCATATCCCGTTCCTACTCCGGAAAGCCCAACGGATTGAAGAGTATCTCCAGCAGCGATGACCCGCTTCCTGCCTCATCTCAATCACCGCCGCGCCGTTGAATCTCATCGGCTTCCGGACGAACTCATGAACATTGACATGCGAAGACCACTCCAGATATGAGCAGCGAAGGCGCCGACGTCAGATCCATCGACGCGATCGATCGCTTTCGCGTTTCGGTTGTGGAATTCATCGACGCCGGAAGAGTCTCGATCTCGGAGGCCGACAGTGATCTTGATCGCAACATCATTTGGCTGGAACGAGAGCAAGCGCCACATTGGATACGCCAGATTCGCAAGCGCCAAGAATTGGTGACTCGAGCCAAGAGCGACCTCTATCGCAAGCAGACACAATCGAGCGCGAATGATGGCCGAGCGAGCGTCGTCGACGAAAAAGTCGCACTCCAACGCGCCCTCCGAAGGCTGGAGGAGGCGCAATCAAAGCTCAAGGCGACTCGAAAGTGGATGCGTCGACTCGACCAACAACGCATCACTTTTAAAGCAGCCATGTCTGGATTCAGTGTCGCCGTCGACCATGATCTTCCCCACGCGGTCGGGCTGCTTAAGAAGATCACGGAGAATCTGGAGTCGTACTTGAACCTCTCTCCACCCGATCTTCATCGACTCATCGCGCCGAACGAACCGACCGATGAGCACCCGTCGATGCGACGTACCGGCGAAACAACCCCGACCGATATTGTCGAGAATGAACTTCCGACGGAGGAACCCACGTGAGCGTCACTTCCGCCCGAATGCGTATGCAGAGCGAGTTCAAGGATCTGGCCGTCGCCTGGCGTCGCGTCAGCGAATCTTGGCACGACCCGGTGAGCCGGGCCTTCCATGAGCGTCGTATCCAGCCACTTGAGCGGCGAATTCGTTCAGCCGCCTCTGCGATGGAACAACTCGAAGGTGAATTAGCCCAAGCCCGCCGCGACTGTGGAGATGATTGACTGATGTCCGATCCTGTTTCCTCTCTCGATACCGAGCCCTCCGGACCTCCCGATCTTCTCCGGACCATGGGGGCCACGCGACGACGACTCGACGCCCTCACCCGGGACACTGCCAGCGAAAGCACGGCGGCGACCCGTGACGGCGACGCCGCCGAGGCGGCGGAGCGTCGAGAACACGAAGAAAATACCGTGGCCATTGAACAGGCCCGCGAGACCGAAATCGAGACTGCTCTACGGCAACGCACCACCGGTACGGCCGCGGCCACACGAACCCAGTCCGAACGGGTTCGCGAGATCGAAGAAGAAGCGGAAACGATGTCGATTCGAATCCGGAGGAAGGCCAAGGAGAACGACAAGAAGGCGAAGGAAGGCCTCGAGGAATCGATCTGGCTCGCCGAAACGGTCTTTGAAGCCAATGAGAATCGACCACGCGAAGTGTTTCAGGAACGGTGCAAGGAGATTGAGGAGGACGTCGCCCGCCTCGACGAACTCGAGTCGCGGATGATCCGCGAAACCAGACGATACAAGCAACCAATTCCGCGACCGACCGCCCCCTCCGGAGACGACCTCTCGGGTATTGATCGAAATCCTCAAGTCACGCTTCGGCTTGAACTTGGCGCCGCCACCACCGCTGCCGAGTCATTTCGCCGATTGCCAATTCCCCGGCTGTTCCGAGGGCCGATCATGGTACTCCCAGCCATGATCTTCGTCGGCGCGGGCGTGGGCGTTGCGGCGCTGGCTGGTCCTCTCGAACAAGATCCACTGGTGGCCGGTGGCGCCTTCGGATTCGCCGCGTTCCTCCCCGCGATCATCGTGCTCTTCTTTTTCGCACGTCGGCAGGTAGTTCGCGCCTGGAAGCCATATTCCCGATCCGCGAGTTTGATTCGACGCGCTGCCGAACTTGCCATCGAGTCATCTCGAGAAGCACAAAAAACGATGGAGGCCCAACTCGCCGCCACTCGAGATCGCGAAATTGCAACCGCGAACGCAGAGTTCAAACCGCTCATTGCCAAGAACATTGAGAAGGCCCGTGAGCGAGTCGCCGAGCTGGAACGCCGGATTCCCATTCATAAGGCCGAAGCCGAATCAACCCGTGACGAGACCATCGCGACGGTTCACGCCGACGCCGCCACGGCCCAAGCAAACGCAATCACTGATCATGCCGCCGCGATGGCGGTCGAGTCAGATCGCCACCAGCAACAGGTCGCCGAGAATCTTCGGGCGCGAAACGCGCAATGGACGGCGTTGGAGAAACGCTGGTTCGATGGTCTGAAGGCGAACATCTGCTCACTCGAGGCTATCCGCGATGATCTCTCCGTCCGTTTCATGGAGTTCACCGATCCCGCCTGGAAGGCGTGGCAGTCACCCACGACCGCACCCCCTGCGATCACGTTGGGTCAGCTTCGTTTCGATCGGACTGCGGTCGACGGAGGGGTTCCGACTGACCCGCGTTTAATCACCAACCAGCCAGCACGCTTCGAACTGCCTGCGATGATCGCGCTACCGACGAGATCCAGCCTGCAGATCGACGTCGACCCCGAGTCTCGGGATACCGGCATGGACCTCCTTCGCGCGACGATGCTGCGAATCCTCACCACGATCCCATCGGGCAAGGCTCGCTTTACGATCATGGACCCCGTGGGCCTCGGCCAGAACTTCGCCGGCTTCATGCATCTCGAAGACGAAATGCCCGGCCTGGTTGGCGAACGGATCTGGACCGAACCACGCCAGATCGAACAGAAACTCACCGACATCACCGAGCACATGGAAACGGTGATCCAAAAGTACCTTCGCAACGAGTTCGCGTCGATTGATGCGTACAACGTTGCTGCGGGCGAGATTGCCGAACCCTACCGATTCCTGGTCATCGCCGACTTCCCATCGAACTTCACCGAAGAAGCGGCTCGGCGCCTCGCCAGCATTCTCCAGAGTGGCCCGCGTTGCGGCGTCTTCACTTTGCTGCTCCGGGATCGTCGAGGCGAGATGCCCGAGAAGTTTGACGTGGCCGATCTTGACCGCGGCATGGTCACCGTGAGATCAACTTCCGACGGCATGATCTTCGATGCCGAAGAGATGGCGGATCTCGTATTCATTCCAGCGCCCGGCCCGCCGGACGACCTCTTGATCGAGATGGCCCGACGGGTCGGACACGCCGCCCTCGAAGCGGGAAAAGTCGAAGTTCCGTTTGAGACGATCGCTCCCAAGCCCGAAGAATTTTGGACCGGCTCGACGGAGAAAAAAGTCTCGGTCGCCCTCGGTCGAGCTGGCGCCACCAGGCTTCAGCACATCGACCTCGGGGTCGGAACCGCCCAACATGCCCTCGTGGCCGGCAAGACTGGCTCAGGTAAGTCGACGCTGCTGCATGCCTTCATCACCAATCTTGCCTGCTGGTACTCGCCCGATGAGGTTGAGTTCTATCTCGTAGACTTCAAGAAGGGTGTTGAGTTCAAGACCTATGCCACCCACAAACTTCCCCATGCCAGAGCGGTTGCCGTGGAAAGCGATCGCGAGTTTGGACTCTCGGTGCTGCAGGGCCTGGACGAAGAACTCAAGAATCGCGGCGAGTCCTACCGCGCCGAAGGTGTCCAGGATCTCGCCGGGTGGCGTC
>Ga0222662_1000528_pt1 | contig 30180 bp, 30 predicted proteins | sample AntAcemetagen600_FD_179821 | JGI IMG/M metagenome (GOLD analysis project Ga0222662, IMG submission 179821) | Saline water microbial communities from Ace Lake, Antarctica - #600 | ecosystem: Environmental > Aquatic > Non-marine Saline and Alkaline > Saline | place: Antarctica: Ace Lake... | reverse complement strand
AGTTTCCGGAGGGACGGTACAGATCCAGTGGCCGGAAGGAACGCCATGGCGAGACGGAATCCGCGTGCATGCCGGAACGCTTGAGGTACCCTTCGAGGTTGCTCGGAACGCTCCGGAATCAACGGTGGTGTTCATGGTCGGCTGGCAGGCGTGCGACGAACGGGTCTGCTTTCGTCCCGAGGAGATTGAGTTTGCAATCCGCCCCTGATTTCTCGCGCTGGGCAATGTTGTCTTGACGTTTACAGGATGAGCACCATGAGCACCATGAGCACCATGAGCACGCCTTTTCGGGTCGTCATTATTTCGACCGGTGGAACCATCGAGAAGACCTACTGCGAGCTCGGCGGCGTCCTGAGCAATCAGGTCAGTGTGCTCGATGTCCTCTTGGCCCAATTAGAACTCGACGGGGTTGAAGTGTCTCGGCAGTCCTTGATGAGTAAGGACAGCCTCGACATGACCGACGAAGATCTGGAGTTGATCGTTGCGTCGGTGCGTGCGGGATTGACGGAGAATGACGGCGTCGTGGTGGTCCATGGGACGGATCGGCTCGCCGATACCGGAGACCTGCTTTATCGGCAATTATCGTCGCCTGACAAGCCTGTGGTGCTCACTGGCGCGATGCGTCCGTTCGAGCTCCGCCAGACCGATGCGATCCAGAACATCACCGAGGCCCTCATGGCCGTCCAACTTCTTGAGCCGGGGATCTGGTGCGTGATGCACAATAAGGCGATGCGTTTCCCTGGGGTTCGCAAGGACCGAAATCGCCTGACGCTGATGAAGGAATGACCGTCGACCTCTCGCGGCAGACTTGGCCCCGGCGGATTGGGTATCCTCCAATCTGAACCTCTGGAGCCTCCACGTATGTCGACTTTTCTCACCTCTCCCATTCCTTCGAAGAAGCTTCCGGGCGGCATTCCCTACATCATTGGGAACGAGGCCGCCGAGCGGTTCAGCTTCTACGGTATGAAAGCAATTCTCGTCGTCTTCATGACGACGTATCTATTCCTCATGCCGGGAGCGGTCAGTAACGAGGCAATGCCCGATAGCGAGGCGATCGAGAAATACCACCTGTTCACTTCGGCGGTGTACTTCACGCCGATTCTCGGGGCCTTGATCAGCGACATCTTCCTCGGGAAGTACCTGACGATCATGATCCTGAGCATCGTCTACTGCATGGGTCACGGGGTGCTCGCGTTGATGGGTCTCGACGAGGGCATCGACCCCGGTTGGATGCTCTTCCTCGGACTCGGTCTGATCGCATTCGGCTCCGGTGGCATCAAGCCTTGCGTGTCCGCCCACGTTGGCGATCAGTTCGGCAAGACCAATGCTCACCTGCTCAGCAAGGTGTTTAGTGCGTTCTACTTCTCGATCAACGTGGGCGCGTTCGTTTCGACCCTGCTCACCCCGTGGTTCCTGGAGTGGTACGGGCCGCACCTTGCCTTTGGAGTTCCAGGTGTGCTGATGTGCATCGCGACCTTCCTGTTCTGGTGCGGGCGGAAGAAATTTGTTCATGTCCCCGCAGGTGGTCTGAAGTGGTTCCGGGAGACCTTTAGTTGGAAGGGCGTCAGTGCCATCCTGAAGCTCGGTGTCATCTACGTCTTTGTCGCCGTCTTCTGGGCACTCTTCGACCAGACCGGTTCCTCGTGGGTGCTTCAGGCGGAAGATCTGAATCGCAACTGGATGGGCATCACGTGGCTTCCGTCGCAGATTCAGGCGGTGAATCCGATCATGATCCTGGTCTTCATTCCGCTCTTTGCGTTCGTGGTGTATCCGTTGGTCAATACGGTGTTCAAGCTCACGCCGATCCGGAAGATCTCGATCGGGCTTTTCGTGATGGTGGTCGGGTTCGCGATGGTGGCATGGGTTCAGGGACTGATCGACGCCGGTCAGCGTCCGAGCATCGGCTGGCAGATCGCGGCGTACGCGATACTCACCGCGTCGGAAGTCATGGTCTCAATCACCTGCCTTGAGTTCTCCTACACGCAGGCGCCGCGAACCATGAAGTCCGTGATCATGGCGCTCTTCCTGATCAGTGTGTCACTCGGCAGTCTCTTCACTGCCGGTGTGAACCACCTGATCCTGGTCGAATCAAATGCGACTCAGGCCAAGAACGTGGCCGTGCAGGTTGGACTGCTTGAGTCCTCCGATGATGGGACCGTCGTTGCACCGGCCGACCTCGCGAAGGCTCAGGGGCTTGGATTCGAAACGATGCCAGGCGAGGGATTTGCGCTGCGGCATGCGGGTATTGATGCCGTACTAGGCAATGATGACGATATCCAAATGGGGTTCGAACCAGACGGCACCATGGCCGGATTCGTGAACCAGGAAGCCGCCGCGATGAAAAACGCGATCGATCGGATCGGGGATTTCTGGGAAAGCCAGAAGAAGCTCCCAAGTACGGCCGAGGGTACCGAGATCGTCGCGGGGATCACCGATCCCTGGGGACAACAAATCCGGTACCAGATCAAGACCAGAATCAGTTTCTTCGTTACCAGCGATGGGCCGGACAAGGTCTGGCAGAGTGAATACGACATTCGAGCCGAAGTCACCGTTTCATCAAAGACTCCGTTGCAGCAGCGAGAGGCGATCGCCAATGCAGGTTCTGGCGATCTCCTGGGATTTGCGCGTCCGGGGACCACTTGGTTGGAACGACGCAAGCGAGAGATCGCCGCCGAAAACGGAATAGATCTCCAGGCAGCATCGCCAGACGATGGCTCCGACTCGGGGCCAACCGTCGACGAGAATCCGGACTTTGCGAAATCGATCCGATGGGACATTGGTGGTGCCAACCTGCTCTCGGGCGCCAGTTACTTCTGGTTCTTCACCTACGTGATGCTGGGCACGGCGGTCCTCTTCGTGCCAGTCGGCTGGTTCTACCGACCCAAGACCTACCTCCAGGAAGAGGAAAGCGATGGGACGTCGACCGAAAAGTCGGCGGCGTGATCTCGTGACTGCGGAATCCGGCCGTCTGATCCGGCTTCGTCGTCCACCGGTGTTCAACGTCATTCCGGATCGGTGGATTCCTGAGTCTGTCGATCTGGAATCCGTCGACGGGGCATGGGCTTCACTTGGCGATCGAAATCCTCGCTATTACGATGGCGAAGTGCTGCACGTCCTCGGCGTGGTTCGCAATGGTCACGGCGGCGCCGTGGTGCATCTGGCGCCATCGAGTTACCGATTTCATGCGGTGCGTGCGATGGGCATTGATACCGGCATCCGGCCCCTCGGTCTCAAAGGGTTGTGTGCGGTCGCAGACCGGGGCAAGACTGGCTTGCTCGCGGGGCGGCGCAGTGAGGCCAGCGGTTCCTATCCAAGCATGTGGGAGTATCTCCCGGGCGGTGGCGTACCCCCAGAGGAGGACGGTTCGGTTCGGCCGGATCTGGTCTTTAAGCGAGAGCTTCACGAGGAGTGCGGCGTGACGCCCACCAGTGAGCCGGTGGCGATCGCCATTCTGCGCGATGACGTGGTTGGAACTTGGGAGGTCATCTATCGCTGCAGGTTGGCGTCGACGCCACTCGTCTCACCAGGCTGGGAACACGATGAGTTCGCGGTGGTGACGCCGGTCACGCTTCCTGAGCCGTCGAGTGATGCCGCCCGAGCGATGGCGCCGTTGGCTGCTCTGGTCCTTGAGGGCATCGATGAGGCGAGTTAGCGCGTGGTCAGCGGCTGATTGGGGCCGATGACAGAATCCGACCTTCGCCGAGGCCAAGATCGACCCACTGTGACCTGCCGAGTCGGTTGGTCACGATCTGGCTGACGGTATCTCGCATCCTGATGGCGACCGTTTCATCCAGGGGAGCGCCGATCGACCCCAAGAGGCGAGCGGGGGTGAGCAAGTCTCGGAATCCATCGGTCGAATCAAGCAGGGCCAGGTTTGATCCGGCAATATTTAGACCGAAGCCAGTCTTACCCGGCGTTCCTTTGGGCCAGCCGAAGCCACCGCCGCCGTACAGGCCGACTTCGCCGTCGACCAGCACCACGTATCGAATACTCAGATTGGTGGCATCGGCGCTGACTGGCGTTCGACCTGCTCGTGGTTTCCAGAGCATTTGTACATGGGCGACCTGTGCTTCCTCGAAGTCGCCCGAGGCCAGGGTTTCCAGCGGAACCGTGCTAAGAATGATCGAGACTTTCGCGGGATCGACCGTGTAGGCGCCGTAGCTGAAGGAGGCGGTGAGTTGCACGGGATTGGCGGTGCGGGAGGTCACGGTCACCAGGCCGGACGGCGAAGTCGGAGCGCATGCGGAAACCACGATCGCCGTCAAGATGGCGGTGGCTGTCTTCCATGTCGAAGTTCGTCGCTCAGATGGTTCAGACACCCGTCGAATCACCGGTGACTCCCGTCGGGCTCGTGGTCACGGGCGTGATCTCGGGCAAAGTCCCTCGTCCACCAGCGATTGGGATTCCGAGCGTGGTGGCCACATCGCGTTCGACGATCGACCGGAGTTGGCTTCGAGGAATACCGGGGAGTTGCGTACCCTGGCTAAACGCATTGATCGAGTAAATGGTCTCGATCGCCTTCGCGGGCGTTTCCGTCGGCCAGCCGCTCGCGAAAAGCAGCTTGTCGATGATGTCCATGCTGGCGGCGCCGAGCAGGGCCTGAAAGAGCTGCCAAGGTCGATGGACGAGGCCAGCGGTGTCAGCAAAGATTCGACGGTGCTTCTGAAGCAGGACGAGGGTCTCTTCGACCCAAGGAGCGCCAATACCGCTGAGGACGACCGAAAGATTGGGGAGTGATCTGGCGACCTCATCCCAGGCCAGCGGGCGATCGAATTCGAGAATGGCACCGGGGCCCACCGGGCCGGGCCGGGAGACGAATACGGGCAATCCAAGTTCCTCGCAGCGTTCCCACAGTCGCATTGCGGTGGAGTGCGTTGGATGGAATCCTTGATCGGAAGGGCAGACCGTAATGCCAACGAATCCCATTTCGACCGCTCGATCAAGTTCGCCAAAGACGTCGGGGGCGAGGGGGTCGATTCCCGCGACGCCCATCAGCAAGCCATGGCTCTTTGAGACGATCTCAGCGACCCATTCATTTGGAATACAGGCTTCCTGTCGGTCGGCTCGATAGGCGAAGACCATGGCGGCGTCGACGCAATCAAGATTCGCCAGTAGTTGCTCAGGTTCCGCGGATTCCTTGATCCAGCGATCAGCGCGAGCCCGCCGAAGGATCTCCGAGGTCTCCCGTCCCAGTCTTTCGACGGAGGGCCAGATTCTGGTCTGTGCGTCAATCACCATGGTTGGTTGCTCGTTCCCGATGAAGAAGACAAGACGATCGGGCCGTCTGAACTGACTGGTCTACCAAGAGATATGGTACTCGACCAACCTCCGTTCAATCGAATCTTCTGCGGTTGGCCAATCAAATTGGAGCTTCGAAACCCCGTTCCTGATCAATTCATCGGCGAAATGGTGGTCGGGCCTATACTTGGGGCATGCCAGATACCTCCTCAAACCCTCAGCGCCGGGATGGTGTCGCCTGGAATCCCACGGAACTGGCGGATAACCCGCATCAGTCGACGGAGAAGGCCGGAAAGGTCCGGTCGATGTTTGCCTCGATTGCGGGGTCCTACGACCTCAATAATCGCCTCCATTCCTTCGGTCTCGATCAATCCTGGCGACGACGGACGGTGGCCTTGGCCGGGGTGCGGGACGGTGATGCCGTACTCGACATGGCCTGCGGGACCGGCGACCTCACTGAGGCATTCTTGCGGACGGGGGCCACCGAAGTGATTGGCGGCGACTTCACGCCCGAGATGCTGGATCAGGCTCGCCGCAAGGCGGCTCGTCTCCCCGAGCGGGCTCGGCCGGTCTATGAGCATGCTGATGCCATGAATCTTGAGTACGACGATCAACGCTTTGACGTGGTGACGATCGCTTTTGGCATTCGCAACGTGACGGACCCGGCGGCGGCAATTCGGGAATTTGCCCGCGTGCTGCGGCCGGGCGGTCGACTGGTGATTCTGGAATTCGCGGAACCTCGGAATCCGTTCATCCGTTGGGGAAATCGGTTCTACACCATGCGGGTGATGCCTTGGACGGCATCGATGGTCGCTCGCGATGGTTCCGGCGCGTATCGGTATCTGCCTCGCTCGATCGAGACCTTCCTTGATCCCGAGCAACTGGCCGAATTGATGAGAGGCGCCGGCCTCGTGGTCAAGCGGCAAGTTCCCTTGACCTTTGGCGTCTGCGTCGCCTCGCTTGGCGTCCGGGAATCCTGAGCATCGGGACGCTCGCGCTCGCGTTATTCCAATTCTGCGGGGGACTCATTGGGGCGAACACCCCCAATGTCTTTGGTCGTGAAACGAATGGCTCTCACCATCGGTTTTCTAGTGCCCCCCCCTCGACGGATGTCTCCGTCGTTCGCGACCTTGTCAATCGGCTGGAGGATCCAGCCGTCTCACTGATTGTGGAGTCAATAATGTCACACGAACCAGATGTCGAACGTCTTCTTCAACTCGCCTTGCAGGGTGAACGAACAGTGCTCCGACGTTTCTTGGATGAATGTCTTGATCGAGATAATCTCAAGCCCGAAGAATTTCTTTCCAAAGTTATCTCACCCGCGCTGACACGGATCGAACAGTGTCGACGAGAGGATTGCATCACCACGTCGGCAAATTCAATCGTGATGGGCTCATTGAGGCTTGCCGCGGGACGAGTGATCGAGCGAATGGCCGATGCTCCGAAGATCCAGTTCGGTCACGGCCGACGAATCCTGTTGTTCTGCGGCCACGGTGCGGCGGAGCAACTCGATGCCGAGATCATGGCAGCGGAGTTGGAAGTCGATGGGCACGAAGTTCGTTTCGCCGGAGGCGGTGTTCCGAGTGATGAAATCCTCGAGGATGTCGGCCAGTGGTCTCCTGATGTCCTGCTTCTCTACGCATCGAGCCCGAGCGACACTCCAGGGATTCGTGAGATCATCGACACCGTTCGCGAAATTGGTGCGTGTCCCGATCTGCAAATCGCGGTGGGTGGCGGCGTCTTCGCCCGTGCCCCGGGCCTTGCCGAGGAGATCGGTGCGGATCTCTGGGCGGGGGACGCGCAGGATCTCCGCCTGGCAATCATCGATGACCCCGATCGCCGAGCGATCCCGGAACAGCGAACCGTCGGCAGAGGCCGTCACCTTCCGAAGGCGGCGTGATCGCCCTTGATGGTTGATCAACCGCAACCTCCCGTGGTCTGACGAGCGTGTTCAACGCCTGTCGGATCACGGGAGGTTTTCGCTCCTTGGGCCATCTCCACCCAGAGTGGCGATGCTCCGAGGGGTATTTCTGAGGATTGCACACCGATTGCGGATAGACTCTTGAGTCATGAAGCGGGACTACGAACTGAACTTGATTCAACGGGCAAAACGTGGCGATGCCACGGCGCTCGAGGCATTGATCGATGGCCATCGTTCGTCACTTCATCACTTCTTGCTTCGCCTGACCCGGCGTGAAGACGTGGCGGAAGACATCGCCCAAGAGGCGTTCGTACGAGTGCTGCGAAACCTCGATCGATTCGACGAACGATTCCGATTCAGCACTTGGCTCTTCACCATCGCGCGACGCCTTTGGATTAATTACATCCAGAAATTTCGGCCGGTGCCGGACAGCGACATCGTTGATGGTCGAGCCGGCCGAGGCGATGGCCCGCAGGAAGTTGCAGAGATGGACGAGCGACGTGGGCGTGCCGGACGGGCGGTCGCGCATGCCCTCGAATCGTTGAACCCCCGGCAACGTGAGATCGTGGAGCTCTTTCATGGGCGACAACTGGCCATCCAAGAGATCGCCCATCGGCTGGATCTTCCCTTGGGGACCGTGAAGAGTCACTTGTTCCGCGCTCGGCGGCGGATGGGCGTGGCATTGATCGAAGACGGACGATTTGGCGACGAGGCGACAATTCTCGGAATCGAGCATTCTGAGAGTGCCAGCGAATGACTGAACGGTCAGAAAAAACCGATTCTTTTGCCGAGGCCGTGTTCGCCCGACTGGATGGCGTCGAAGCACCAGATCGACGGCGATGGCTCGATCGCGACGCACGGCGAGGCCTTTGGGCGGTTGGTGGAATCTTCGCCATCGTCGTGCTGGCCGCGGGGCTGAGTCAGATCATGTCGCCGTCGACACCGGTCGCGGTTCCACCGATCGCCGGGGAAACGTCGGGCGTTCAGGACGCCTTCCGGAGGCTCTCGGTCGATCCCGCAGATCTCCCGGATTCGACCAGTAAACCACGAGAGAATTTCGAAGGATCGGCAACTTCTGGTGAGGCTGGCCGGTACGACTCGGTAGTGGCCGCCGGGCCCGGGCAATCGACCTGATCGGCGGCGTCAATTCCGTATTGGTTTATAGATCAACCGACCGGCCTCTTCCGAAGTCACTTGTGATCAACCCCTTCCATCACCCATCTTTGACTGCCAGTTACCGCCGAGTCGTCAAGAAGACGGCTTCTCGGGTTGGAATGTTCGCGCCAGGGTTGGGATTGCTGTTGGTCTTGGTGGTGGCCGGCGCTCGCGGCGCTGCGGCGGACCCCCGGAACATTCAGGTTGAAGACACGCACGCTGCCGCAGGAATCGCGCCGGAAGAGGCCTTTGCCGTTCTTCGGATCCGCGAGGGAACCGCCGACCGGAGCCGTTGGTCAGGCGTGATCCTCGATGCGATCGGTGTGAGCGCGGTTGAGGTTGGGCGGCATTGGAAAGATGTCACCCGGATGACGCGTCAGTTGGTCGGTCGTGATGTTGAATGCATCCACGCCACCGATGCGGAGGGTGCGAACTGGCTTCACGCGGTTCGCTGGCGCGATGCAGGCTCGCTGGAGCGTCGACTGCAGCGTCTTGGACCGCGGTCACTCGGTCGGGGGCGATTCCGATTCGTTGATTCTTCGATTGACCTTGTGATGGCAGGTCCTTGGCTCGTGCTGGCGCCGACCGGGTCGTCGTGGCTTGATCACGCGACGGAACGAGCACGGGTCGACGGCTTTGGCGCCAAGTTCCCAGGTCAAGATTCCAAGACCGCGGACGTGCCCTCGGCGCCGATCGAAATCCTAATTCGGCATGAAGCGCCCACCGGCGGCGAGACGTTGGTCAGTCTGACCCCGGGTGGACCGGGCGAAGCGATGCTCGAGATCTCTGGACGATACGCCTCAAGTCCACTCCCAATCCGGCCTCAAGGGCAGTTCGCGGCTCGCTTGATCCCCTCGCTGCAAGGCCGAGTAGCCCTGGCCGTGCTCGAGTCTGGCGTGGGCGTCCTGGACCCTGCACTAATCCAGATCTCCGCCGAACTTCCAGCGCTGATCCCGGCCGCAAACGTCCGTCAAATCCTGGCCAGCCGTCGTCTGATCGTGCTGGACGGTGAAACGATCAGGATTCCCAGGGTCGGCCTCATCGATGTGCCGGCATTCTGCGTCGCGATTCCCTGTCGGGATTCCGGTGGAACTGGCGAAGCCTCTGCGGCCGTCTGTGAGCAGTCAACCCAGTTGATTCATGGATGGTTAGCGGATGCTGGCCGCTCGGTTCAAGCTCGATTCTCCGCGGCATCCGAGCCGGGCTCCAACCCCTCGAAAACTTCGACGCCCACCACGGGTATCGAAGTTGCCCGAGATGGAATTCACCACCTTGAACTTGGGCCGGAATTCCGAGTCCTGACCGGTGGACATCCCGCATCGTTGGCGGCGAGTTTGAATTGGACGATTCGTCGCATCGAGAACGACGGGCCACACGACGCGGAACCCTCCTCGATGCAAGGCGCTTGGGTATTAGTCGGAAGTTCGCCCGGAATCGTTAGGCGAGTGGGCGAAGCGATTGAGCGGTCAAAATCGCATGGGCTCGAAGAACCGGTCTGCATGCGAGGCGTTGCGAGTCCGGCGAGGCTGGGGCTTCAGTTTTCCGATCTTGCGGCGCTTCGCGGTCGCAGCGACGATCGAGATGCCTTGGCGGACGCCTCGGTTCTCGAACAACTGTCGCGGTTTCTCGCTCGCGTGCATCGGGTCGAGTGGTCAACCTCGCTTCAGACCGAGGATGCGGTGCGAGCGACGGCCCGCATCACGCTGAGTCCGGATTCCATCGACCCGCATGTGCCGCGTGTGCCGCGTGTGCCGCCGGTTCAACTCGGACCAGGTGGTCAGGGAGTGAAGGCGCGGTGAGCGGGTGGCCCCGAGATGCTCCTGACCGGTCGAGAATCGAGTTGGCAGCCTCTCGGTCGCCGCTCGCAGACGTCCTGAATCGACGGCTCGACTACCACGGAATTCGCGATTCGCACCCCGTCTTGATCGCGGTCAGTGGCGGCATTGATTCCACCGCGTTGTTGGCGGTGGCGGCCGCGATCACCCGTCGACGATCCCCGATTCGGATTCGTCCCATCGTGGCGCATGTCGATCACGCCCTCCGGGCCGAATCGGCCGATGATGCCGCGGCGGTGGCGGACTTGGCAGATCTGCTGGATCTGCCCTTTGTACAGGCTCGGATCGACTGGTCCATGGTCGACGGAGTGAACTCGCTGCCATCCTCTGCAGACGCTCGGGATCAACGGTGGAATGCCCTCGTATCCCTGGCGGAGGCCGCCGGGGCCGCGACCGTGCTCGCGGGTCACCATGGTGATGATCAAGCCGAGACGGTGCTGCTGAGGCTCGCCAGAGGTGCCGGACTTGACGGAATTTCGGGAATCCCCGAACAGCGGAGATTGAACGAAAATTGTCAGGTGATCCGGCCTTTTTTGGCGTGTCGTCGATCTGCCATGGCGGCCTTGATCGCGGAGACGGGAATCAAGATTCGGCACGATCCCACCAATGATCGCCGTGATCGGGCTCGGGAGATGATCCGTCACGAGGTTCTTCCTCGGTTGGAGTCCATTCATCCGGGCGCCGCTGGCCGCATCGCCGCCATGGCTGCCGAGTTGAAGGATCGCGCCGAGTCGGGAGGGTTGATGCCGCCGCCTTGGGATCGTGCGATCTTCCGCTCCTTTGATGAACCGATGGTGATGACCTTGCTTCGAGCCGCGGTCGGCCGTACCGATCCAATGGTCGCGGAGGTGGCCCGTAGTCAATGGCGCACCGCGGCCCGCATGATCGTGGATCTCGATCCATCACCGCGTCGAATCCGGCTCACCGTGGGGACTGAATTGTGCGTCGGCAGGGAGACGGCTGACCTCAAGGTTGGTCTGGCGGGAACTGAAGCGACGGTCGGAGACGAAGGCTTGGCTTGAGGGGCGATCCTCGGTTGGGTGGTCTATCTCGCCTATGATCACGAGTGTCGAAGACCGTCTCGGTCAAAAAACGATCGATCCAAAGATCCTCAAGGTGCCACTCAATGACTACTTCTGATTCTTCATCCAATGACCACCAAAGTCATCCAACCACCGTGCTGTTGGTTGGACATTGCACCCCCGATACCTGGATGCTTCGGACGGCCGTCGGTCGGGTCCTCGCCGATGCGGTGATCCAGCCAGTCAACGACGAGCAATCCTTAGAAGATCAACTCCGAGAGGCGAAGGGGCCGGTCGTCATGTTGGTGAATCGATTGCTCGACGGTCGCTTTCCGCATGCGGATGGCATCCGGCTCCTTGAGCATCATTCGACGTCGCCGGGGGTCGGGCTACTGATCTCAAATCTTCCAGAGGCACAGGAAGAAGCATCGCGGGTCGGGGCCGTCAAAGGATTCGGCAAGACCGCGATCAACGACGACGCGACGGCCGCGCGGCTGCGGGAAGCGGATGAAGCAGCGCATTCATCCCCGGCGGCGCCCACTGATTCGTGACTTTAAGAACCATGCCCGGAGCTCGAATGCAGATTCCCAAGGGTTGACCCTTTGGGCGTCGCCTTGGATTCTGGTCATTGGGATCCGATGATCCGTGATTCTTCTTCGGCGAATTGGGCTTCCGCCTTCGACGATGCATCTTCAACACAACGCTGGAAGTCCTCGGCAGAGATGCAGGCGACTTTCCCGTCGACGAATCCCACCAAGAGCGGTGAGTCCACGAGCCAGACCGGACCTTTGGGCAGCGAGAGCTTGACACAGTCGGCGCAATAGACGTCGTCCGGAAGATCGCTCTCGGTAAGTTCAACGCCATCGGCCGGCGGGACTTGGACGGCGATCACGCGGGCCGGAAGGCGTTCGCCGAAGAACCCATCGAAGAGGTCGTGGCACGAGCCGCAATTCGGACGATAGAACGCCACGAGGGTGGGTTGATCGAGCACCAAGGCTCGCAGCTGGGGTAAGTAGTCAAGAACCCCGGTTTCTTCGATGGGAAGTCCATCCCAGCTTTCCCACATCGTCTTGGTGAGGTCGTTGACGATATACCGGCCGTCGGCGCCACGACCATCGTTGATTGGAAGCGGCTCCATGGCCACGTCGACATTGGCGGCGATGGCTGATCCGAGTACCAATGCCGCGACCACGCCGAAGCCCGCCATCAGAGGATGGCGGAGGCGTTTCGGGTCGGGTTTGGTCTTCAGAAGGATCCCGAGGATTCCCAGTCCGACCAGAATCTGGAGTGCGGGTCGGAGGAAGCGAGCCGCGCCTTCTCCGATCGAAATCGAGGCGGAGAGATCAGCGACGCCCGAGAAGAGAACCAGTCCGGCCACCAGAATGGCCGGCACTCGCCCGCGGCGACCCAGCGCCAGCAGGATGCCCGCGAGGGCGGCGGCCAACCCGACGGTGATTCGCGCCCCGAACTCAGGAACAAAGCCAGCCTTGATCGAGATTCCGATGATCCAGGCGGGCATGGTGGCGTTCCCGACGATGGCAATCGTGCATGCAGCGGCGACGAGACAGATGGCGAGGGTGATGCGGGCGACGTTGGTCATTCGGTCGGGATCCGATGATGGGGGGCGGCAGTCATCGCGACGGCCCCTGAAAGATTGAGGTCGATGCTCACTGGGCGTTGGAGGCGATACATGCGTCTACCGAGGCGACGTCATCTGGGTCACTCGCGAATCCAGTGACGATGCCGTCTTTGACGGCGAAAAGCGCTGGCGTGGAGATGACGTAGTCGGGTCCGTTGGGCAGGGCTTTTCGTTCGACGAGCGTACTGGGGAACGCCATGGCATTCGCCGGATCAGTGTCGTCCACGAGCACCGCGACGGTGGGTGCAGGAACTGATTCGGTGAACCACTGTTCGAGCAGGTGGTGACAGTGTTCGCAGTCGGACCGGTAGAACATCACGAACCCTCGGCCGGTCTTCAAAGCGTCGGGGATTGGGCGGTTGATGAGCCTGGCGAGTTCCTGATCGGCGAGTGGCTTGCCGACCCATTGGTCGAAATCCGTGAAGTAGAACGGATTCACCTGCGTCGGCATCTCGCCCCACGCATCACTGGGGGCGCCGATCGTGGCAGAGCCGGTCTCTTTTTGGCCGCCGCCATCGTCCACGGCGGGCTCGCATCCGAGGGTGAGTCCGAAGGTGGTCGAGATCATCAGGAGGACGAGGGATCGGGCGTGCGTGTTCATCGGGGGTTGGTATCCATCGGCAGGGTTGGTATCGAGTGCGAAACCTTCGAATCGGTTGGCTTGGTCTTGGGAGGTGATTCTTCTGGTTGGATTCGTGGGCGTCACCATGTTTCGTCATGGCTTAATCATGGCTTGATCATGGTTTGGTCATGGCTTGCTCAGAGGCCCTTCGGCCGGGGGAAGCGGGGCGGCGAGGGTGGCGACGACCAGTGCCTGATCTTCGGCGTCTTCGCAAACCGCGAGGACCGTTCCGGCTTCGACGGTCAGCAAGACCGGCGTGGCAATGACGTATTGGGGTCCGGGGGGAAGCGTGCAGAGCGTGCATTCCTCGCACGGCATGGGCATCGCATTCGCCGGATCAATGTCAGGAATGGCGACCGCGATGGCCTTGGTATCGAGGCTGCCGAAGAAGAAATCTTCGAGCAGCGTGTGGCAGTGCTCGCAGTCGCCTCGGTAGAAGATCATGTGAAATCGATCGGTATCGATCCAGTCGGGAAGCGGCCTGGAGATCAGCCTTGCGAGCGGGTGCGAAGCGAGTGGGGTACCGACCCAGCTTTCGAAATCAGCGACGTAAAACGGTTCCAAGGTCGTGGGCATGGTTCCCCAGCCGTCCATGGTCTGCGGCGTGGTCCCGGGCGTTGTCTCCGTGGACGCGATGGGGATGAGGGTGATCTTCGCGGCGGGCATACTGAAGGCGAGACCAAATCCGATGGCAACCGCGGCCAGAACCGACAAGAATCGGCCCGGAGGATTCGCCTCGCGGATCGGTCGAAAGAAGATCACGCCCAGCAGCAGGATGGCGTCGATCGCAAACATGCCGAGCGGCGGCGGGCTGACGGAGCCGAAGCATCCACAACTGCCGTTCCAGATCGCACTGATCCCGTCTCGTTTGGCCGCCATGGCCATGGTGGCGACCAGTACCGCGAGGAAGACCGTCAAGATGAATGACGCGGCAAATCGGGCGAGCCGCGGGGCGGAGATCATGATCAGCGCGAGCATGATTTCCACGGCGATCATCGTGCGGAGCGATGTTCCGAGCCACCAGTTGAGATTCTCAATTCCAAAGAGCCGGGCCGAGTCGCGAACCACCAGCAGCACCGGTTCGGGAAGCAACTTGGGATTGAGGGTGTAGAGCTTGACGCTGGCACCAGCCAACAGCCACAGCGGCACGACCAGGCGGACGAGCAGGGTGCCAATCAGCGAGCCTCGGCGGGACGGAAGGTTGTCGGTCATTTGGGGACTGGTCATCAGGCTTCATGCTCCGGTTCAAGCATCTCACAGCAGGCGTGCATCAGGAATTGATGGACTTCCTGAATCGCGGCGGAATCGTTGCCGGGGATCACCACCGCCGCGCGACATCCGGGCATCGCCTTGCCACCATCTCCGCCGAGGAAGCCGATGGTCGTGGCCCCCTTGCGGTTGGCGACCTCGAGGGCCGCGAGGATATTGGGGCTTCGTCCGGAGGTCGAGAAGACCACCAGTGCATCCTGATCCGTGAGCATCGCCTCGCACGGCCGACTGAAGATCGACTCGAAGCCGTAATCATTGGCGATGCAGGTGATGGCGGTGGGGTCTGCGTTGAGGCAGGTGCTTCGAATCGGGGCCCGATCGGCCCGGAACCGTCCAACCAGTTCTTCGGCAAAATGCAACGCTTCGGCGGCGGAGCCACCATTGCCGCAGGTATAGATGGTCCCACCCGAGGCGATGGTGTCTCGGACCGCTTGTAAGACGCCCACGGCACCGTCGGTCTCAGCCTCCAGGGCATCAAGGGCGGCATCGAGCTTCTGGCGGCGACCCGCCAACAGCGCGCGGATCAGATTTTCGGAAGACGTGGCAGGCATCCGTGAATGGTAGGTCCTTGAGGGCGATCTGGGGCTGGTTGAAGCCTCGAGATGACGTTTCCTGAGACACTGCGTCCAATCATCGGCCGGTGGCGAACCGGTCTCAGTGCATCCGATTGCAACCGCCCCCTCGAATTCAACTGGAAGACAGAACCAAGATGTCCGATTTTCCGATCCATGGCACCGCCGGTGGCCGCCGAACCTTCACACACCAGAGCGAGATGCCAGTTCCCCATTCGGCGCTCGCCGACTGGCACTTCCGTTCCGGAGCCCTCGATCGGCTCCTTCCCCCGTGGCAGGATGTTCGGGTGATCGAAGACTCTGGACCGCTTCGAGCGGGCGCCGAAACGGTGCTCTCCGTGCCACTTGCCCCGGGGATTCGGAAACGATGGCACGCCCGGATCGAAGAGGCGATTCCTGGTGAACGATTCGTGGATGCGCAGGTCACGGGCCCGTTCGCCGCATGGCGGCATCAGCATTCCTTTTTAGAAGGTGCCGACGCCGGTTCAAGTTGTCTTCGCGACGCCATTGAATATCGCATCCCCTTCGGACCACTGGGCGCTTTGGGGGCGGGTTACATTCGGAAGGATCTCGAGAAGCTCTTTCGCTACCGACACTTCCGCACCGCCAGTGATCTGCGGCGGCATGCCGAAGAAGGCCCGGGCCGAGCGCTCACCGTGGTGATTTCCGGCGCCAGCGGTCTGGTCGGCACGCAGTTGACGGCGTTTTTGGAAACCGGTGGTCATGTGGTTCGACGATTGGTCCGTCGGACGCCGGACACCGAGCGCGGAGAGTATCGCTGGAATCCCGAGTCGGGAGAAATCGACTCGGCGGTGTTCGAGGGCGCCGACGCGGTCGTGCATCTGGCCGGCGCAGGCATCGCGGATCAACGTTGGTCCGACCAACGAATGAAACTGATTCGGGAATCACGAACCATCGGTACGCGGGTGATCGCCGACGCCATGGCAGCGTGTTCGTCGCCCCCTCCGGTGTTCGTTTCCGCCAGTGCGGTGGGCTATTACGGGGATCGCACCGAGCAGGTTGATGACGCGTCGCCCGCCGGCGAGGGGTTTCTCGCGGACGTCTCGACGGCCTGGGAGCGCGCGGCGGATCCGGCGCGAGCCGCCGGCATTCGCGTCGTTCATCCACGAATCGGCATCGTGCTCACTCCCAAAGGTGGGGCGCTCGGCAAGATGCTGTTGCCCTTCAAGTTGGGGGCGGGGGGACCGATCGGGTCTGGGCGTCAGGGGATGAGTTGGATCGGCATCGACGATCTGATTGGTGCGCTGCATCGCGTGATGGTCGATGATCGCTTTGAAGGCGGATTGAATGCGACGGCGCCCGAGCCAGTGTCGCAACGGACGTTCGCGAAGACCTTGGGCGCCGTCTTGCATCGACCCGCATTCGCACCGATGCCGGCCTTCGCCGCGAAAGTTCTCCTGGGTCGGATGGCGAAGCCGCTGTTGCTCGAGGGCGTCGAGGCGATTCCGTCGACGTTGAACCGCCACGGTTTTCGGTTCGAGACTCCGAGTCTCGAGACCTGCCTTCGTCTGTTGCTGGATGGAACGCCGCCGTCGCCATCGCCGTCGCCTCCGAAATGAGGGACGGCGATTTTGATCAGACGTTTCGACGTCGCGACCGGAGATAGGGACGGATCGCGGGCCACGCCGTCAGGGCGGGGAGTGCGAGGCTTGCCGCGATGATCGCGCCACCACCCCCGATGGCCACGCCCACCAGTGCCGCGGCGGGACCGATGCCGTACCCAACACCGATCAGGCCTTCGTGGGTGCTTGCCGCCTTGACGTCCGCATCGCCGACCCGCATGACGTAGTACATGGCGGCGTAGTACACCACCGCCTGCCCGAGGCCGAAGACGATCAACGCCGCGACGATCAGCGGGATGCTCGGTGCCGCAACCACCGCGACGAACCCGCCGACCAGTAGAACGCCGCCCAAAAGCGTGGCCGCCCAGCGTCCGTGCCACCACGACCATCGACGGAGGATGGCGATGCCTGCGACCCGGGCGAACATCCACGTCGCGACGAGTGGCGTCTGCCACGCGAGCGGCGCGGCGAGGTCTTCGACTAGGTACGGCATGAGCGGGCTCAAGGCGCCGATCAATGCGTAGGCGAGCGGAAGCAGAGCGCGATTACTGGCGAGGAGATCGACGTAGGCCACCGGCGCCGCGTGGTCGGGATGTCGCTCACCATGCGCTGCGATTCGCGCGGGCACGCCAAGGTACAACACGATGACGCAGGCAAGATTGATCGGCCCGAGGCTTGCGATCGCCCAGACCGCATGGCCGGCCGCGAGCAATGGCGCCATCAAGACAAGGGCGAGTCCGAGCGCGAGCATCCAGATGGTGTTCCACCACCCGATGGCATTCCGCATCGCCCCGGGTTCCCGGCCCGCGGAGACGAAGGCTTCGATCACCGGCCAGAAGAACGCGGCGAGAAACGACATGCCGCCAGCGACCACGAAGAGCACAATTGGTGAGTTCGAGATGAGAATGGCCGGGCAGATCAGCACCTGTAAAAGGAATACGAGTGCGATGACGGTGCGGGGCGCGATTCGTGAGGAGAGACGCCGAAGGATGGGGGCGCTGGCGAAGGCGGCGATGGCATAGATTCCGCCGTTGCTGATGGCCAGGAGGAGATTCCAGGTCTCGTCGAATCCGTAGCCGTCGCGGGCCACGAACGCGAGTCCGTTCCAGAGGACGGCGGTGCCGAAGGTGGCGAGGAACGACAGCAGCAGCAGCGGCCCGACTGCGGCGGGGCCGGTGTCCGATGCGGTGGCGGAGGACGGTGGCGAGGACATCGCCGGAATGATCGCAGGAGTTCGGCCGTCGTGTCATCAGCGTGGCGGAGTGATCGCGATGACGGCGCTCTGGTGTGGGAGGGCGGCCGAGTGCATCGGGATCTTCGCCTGATGTGGATCGACCGGATATCATGACCGTCGCCTTCGGGCGATTAGCTCAGTTGGCTAGAGCGTCCCCTTTACACGGGGAAGGTCGCTGGTTCGAGTCCAGTATCGCCCACTTATCACACCGGTCTCCGCGGACACGCCGAGGTCGTTCAGAAGTTCAGGGCTGGCGGGGACTTCCACACTGGCTCGCAAACGGTGTTTACAAACCCGATCGCCGTTTCTGGCGTATCAATGGCGTCCGTCGGGGTACGATCGACGACGTTCCGTTGGCTTGAGTTCGTAGACTCAACTCCGTTCACGTTTTGACTGAACGAATCCAGCCAATTCTTTGACACCGCTGTCTCAAAAAAGGAAAGACCAATGACTGAGCAGAAGAACCAACTCGCCTCCCTGTTTGCGGCGTGCTGGAAGGACGAGGCCCTGAAGGCTCGTTTGATGGCTGACCCCAAGGCGGTCCTGGCTGAACACGGCATGGATGTCCCTGATGGGATGGATGTGAAGGTGGTGGAGAACGCAGACAACTGCGTGCACATCACCATGCCTGCACCGCCCACCGGTCACATGCAACTCTCAGATGAAGAGTTGAGTAACGCCGCGGCGGGGGCGGCGGATTGTGATAGGTACTCCCCGTACACAAAAGACACAGCTGCCTGTTGAAGCATGTTGATTGGACAAATCCAGTCAACCATTTTGACACGGCTATTGGAAAGGCCAAAGACCATGACTGAGCAGATGAACCAACTCGCGTCCCTGTTTGCGGCGTGCTGGTCTGGCGATTGACGTTCGGTTCGGTCGTGTCTGGTCTTGATCGAAACCACGAACGCCGCATCCATCACGGGTGCGGCGTTCTGCATTGCTGCCATGTGCGTTTCTCCCAAAGCCTCGGTGGCATCCAAGATCGCGCTGGGAGGCCGAGGGGAGGGGGGGTACCCGAGGGTTTCGAAACGGTTTACAAAAAAGCGGGTGAGCAGGTTCGAACTGCCGACATTCACCTTGGGAAGCGGCGGCGAATCACCTGAAATCGCTGCTCTGGTGCAGGAATCAAGTCGCGATCGTCGCAAGTGTCGATTCTGTACACGACAAACGTTCTAAAGCGATTCGGCGTGCATCAGGACGGCACAACACGGTCGTGCGATCAACCGTCGTTTTATCGCCATCGCATTTTTGGCATTGTGGTCACGGCCTTCACGTTTGAGAACTTGTTCGGCACCACCGCACGGGACCGGGGCCTCGGTTTTTTACCGGCGAGTCGGCGCCATCGTCCCGCGGCCAACAACACCCCGATGACGCTCATGGGGAGGTCTTGGCCCGGTCCTGAATTCCGCGCAGAACGGTGTGTGGCATCAAAGGCATTTCCTTGAATAACACCCCGGTGGCTGTATGGACTGCATTGGTAACTGCCGGTGCGATCGTATGGATTCCTATTTCACCAATCGATTTGGCACCCATGGTGCCGTACCTATCATGGGTTTTGGTGAATTCAATCTCCATCGGCGGCATGTCTGCAAATGTAGGAAGTCGGTAGTGACGGATCGAATCATTGAGTACCTTCCCCTGGTCATCGGTCAGGATCCGCTCCGAGAGGATCCAGCCGAGCCCTTGTGTCATACCGCCCTCGATCTGACCGCGACAGACCATGGGATTGATCAGGTTGCCGACATCAATGACTGATACCGATCGGAGAATACGGATGTATCCATCGAAGCGATTGACCGCCACCCGCACACCCAGGGTTGCGAAACCAACGCTGCTGGGATCCGCCTGGTGATTTCGAACGACCTGCAATGACCGGCCATCTGCCCGGACATGTTCATACAGGTCTGAGAGTGAAATAGTCCTGCCATGAGCATGGACACAATCCGCGACGAGATGACATTCATCTACAGAGCATCCGGCAACGAGCGCAGCCTCTTCGGCAATCTTTTCGACAATGGCTTTTCCCGCACGGACTGCAGCGCCACCAGCAACAAAGGTCGTTGCATTGGCGAAGGTCCCCGAGTCAAAGACATTGTCGGCCGTGTCACCTGCGTGAATGTGAATCTGTTCCGTGGCGACCTGCATGGTTTCCGCCAGAATCTGGAGGAGGGTCGTATCGGTCCCGTTGCCCATGTCGGCAGCACCGGTGTAATAATCAAATTTTCCATCTGGCCGAACCTCAATCCGCGCTTTCGAACGACGATGCGCGTCCGGCGGAGTACACCCTTGGATCGCGACGGCATAACCATTGCCACATAACCAACCGTCCTCTTCAGGGGGATCAGGCAACCCGCCATCCGTGGACATGATTTCCTCGAGCCGGTCAATGCATTCCCCGAGGCCGTAGCTTCCAATTTCATGAGTCCCATGGTCTTCTGAAAAGCCCGTCAGGTTGTCGCCCGGTCGAATGACATTCAATCTCCTTAACTCAAGGGGGTCAATCTCAAGTTCAGTCGCGACTTCATGCAAATGTGTTTCGATGGCATGGGCTGTTTGAGAAGCTCCGTAGCCACGGAAACCACCACTTGGAACGTTGTTGGTGTAAACCGAGTACCCCTCGATGTCCTTGTTCGCGCAACGGTACAAAGAGACGGGCTCATGGCAGGCACTGTAGAGTGTTTCGCCGCCATGATTGCCATAGGCGCCCGTATCGGAAACGACACGCATTTGAATGGCCGTCATCGTTCCGTCTAATTTGTGTCCGGTCTTAACTCGGATCTTCATCGGATGCCTGAAGGAAGCCCCGATGAACTCCTCCTGACGCGTGAAGTCAAACTTGCAGGGTCGGCCAGTCTTCATGGCAGCCAAGATGGCAAGATCCTCTGAGAGGACCTCCTGCTTGCCGCCAAAGCCGCCTCCAACGTGATCCTTGTAGACCCGGACCGAAGGCATGTTGGCCCCGAAGATATGGGCCAGCTTTTCTTGAGCAATATAGGGACCCTGGGTGCTCGCTCGAACGGTGATGTTGCCATCTTCAATGGTGGCGATCGAGCAGTGTGGCTCCAAGTGCGCATGCTGGGCACGCGAGGTCTGCATCGTGCTCTCATGAATCAAGTCGGCTTCCCTGAAACCAGCTTTGATGTCTCCGATTCCCCCACGAAGTTCAAGGAGCACATTTGATTTTGGACGAAGGAGAACGGATTCAGCAGCCACGCCATGAACTTTCTGGGCGCCCTCCTTCATAGCTTCCTCGGGATCATGTACCGATTCGATAGGTTCATAATCTACCTTGATGAGATGACACGCTTCCTGGGCAATCGAATCGGTTTCCGCAACCACCGCAGCGACACGCTGGCCGACGAATCGAACGATGTTGTCTAGGACCATCATGTCATCGGCGTCGACGCGCGGATCATCATGCAGCGCGGTAGAGAAGCGTCGTTTTGGCGAATCTTCCCACGTGAGAACAGCGTGGACACCCTCTAAAGCTCGCGCTGCTTCTGTATGAATCGCCTTGATCCTGCCATGTGGAATCGTTGATCGGACGACCCTGACATGAAGCATGCCATCAGGCTCAACATCGCCAGCGTATTTGTTCGCGCCGGTGACGATGTCATGGGAACTATCCAGGCCCTTTGAACAACCGACTCCACCATGGCCGGGGTTCTTGTCGATATTGCAGACCCCGTTCAAGGCATCGTGAATCGATCGGTAACCGGTGCAGCGGCACAGGTTCCCCTTGAGCTTCTGTGGAAGTTCCGCGTCCTTCACTTCACCAAGAGCAGCCGCGGTCATGATCATGCCGGAGGTGCAGAATCCGCACTGAAAGCCCTGGGCATCGATAAATGCCTGTTGAATATCAGCCAACTTGCCATTGTCGGCCAGGCCCTCAATGGTCGTGACTTTGCGGTCAACACATCGAGGGGCGGGAACCAAGCAGCTATGCACGGGATCACCGTCAAGCCATACGGTGCATGCGCCACAATCACCTTGGTCACAACCGCGACGAACACCCGTAAAACCAGAACGCTTCAAGTAGGAGCGAAGGCACTCGCCGGCGTCGGGCGTACCCTGGACTTTTTTGCCGTTTACCGTCATGGTCATTATGCCAGTCATGGTCAACGCGCTCCGTCTTTTATTGAGGTACGCAGCTTTTCAGCCAGGAACAGTGTCATCTCACGCCGGTAGTACACGTCGCCATGCTGATCATCGAAATAGGCGTCTTCGGGAATGCTGTCCTGGATGGCATCCTTGAGTTCAGCGGTCGTCGGGACTGTCTGAAAAGCCAATTGATACGGCTTGATCACCGAGGCACTGATGGAGAATTCGATCTGCCCGTCATCAACATCTCGGGTCGCGATCACCAAGGCAGCTGAACGCCCAACATGGGTTAAGGACCGAAGGTCCATGATGGCCTCTCGCCGGAGCCACGCCGCTGGTAAGAGGATGCTGCGCAGAATGTCGCCTGGGTTGAGCTTGTTATCCAGGATGCCCATGTGGAATTCACTCGAGGGAATCGTGAACGCCTCGCCCTCATGGGGCCAAATCGTGTATTGAGCATGGAGGGCATGGGCCAGGCTGATCATGGCGCCGGCCGGTAGTGACATGCAGATGTTGCCACCAATCGTGGCCTCGTTGTAGATCTTAAAGGACGCAGACAGTGCCTCCGCGCACTTCTGGAAGAGAACACTCGCTTTCCACTCCGCAGGAGACTGAAAGTCCAATAGATCGCGAATGCGACAGGTTGCTGCGATCTCCAAGCCGGCGTCGACGAGCGCCGTGGGCGTCCAACCAAGAGACATTAAATCGATGATCGTGTCGATGCCGGGCGCGTCGGCACCACCAGTCTGACCGGGGGTGATTCGGCCTGACATTTGTGGTTCGGAATACAGCCACGTGCCGCCCGCCACAAAGGACGAACCGGGCTTCCATTGACGAGCTTCCTCATCATTTGATGGACACCGATATTCGCGTACGCCTGCGATATTCATAGATTTCCTTCCCAGTTCGCTGAAGCGTAGGAGATACTACGCGTCATTCTGAGGCTCTGCGGCAGATCCTGATGACTGATATCGGGGGTTCTACACATTGCACTAGGATCCGTATCGAATAATATTCGACGAGTACGCAGCAATGTGAGGGCAGTGACCTTGTTTGAAGAATGGTATTAGGGAGTTGACATGTCTACAAACACATTGATTCAAAATCCACGACTGCCCAACAGTGCTTCTTGGATCAATTGGGGACTATGTGTCCTGTTTTTAATGTCTTGCGTCTTCAGTATGGTGTCCTTTGCCGTCCTGACGCCCAACATTGAGAACGAAACCGGGATCTCGAGCACCAGCCTCAGCAGCATCACCAGCGTGTTTTTCTTTACCTTTGCAATTGCACAACTAGCTGCAGGATTGCTGATCGATCGCCTTGGCGCACGCTGGTTGCTGGGCCTGACCGCCTTGATGGCCTCCGTTGGTGGTCTTCTGTTCATCTCATCCGACAACCTCTTCGTCATGTATCTCTCTCGCAGCATCATGGCCATCGGACTGTCAACGGCCTTTGTTGGCGGGCTCTACTTGGCCAGTAAGTGGTTCCCCGCCTCCAGATTCGGCTTAATGAGTGGGATCACCAACATGGCGGCAAATTTCGTCGGTGCGTTGGGGTCCTGGGCCATTGCGGGGCTTTCATATCAACCTGTCGTGCTATGGTGGGCCGTGATAAACGCGGTGATCGCAGTGGTCATTCTGCTGCTCATTCGCAATCGACTGCCACAAGTGACTGATGTTTCAGTGGAAGACGCAGAACACCATGGACTGTTGGAAGTCTTCGGGTTCCTCTTCCGCTCTAAGCAGATCTGGATGGCTTCGATATTTTTTACAGGCACCTTTGGCAGCTTTCTCTCCTACGCGAACTTTTGGAATATCCAGATTCAGCAGGCCTACGGGCACACGATTGGCGCTTCGGCGTCGCTCAATGCGTTCCTGCCGGTTGGCTTGGCGTTGGGATCAGTAAGCTTTGGTTGTTTTTCTGACAAGATCGGAAAAGTGGCTTGGCCCTGCCGGCTGTGTGCTGTGAGCTCATTTATTGTCATGGGTACGCTGATCTACGTTCCAAACTTTCCAGTATGGGCAATCGGCGGACTACTCTTCCTCAGTGGATTCTGCATTGGCGGTTCAATGTTGGCATTCCCAGCAGCCGTGATGCAGTGTGCCCAAGACTACAAAGGTGCCGCCATCGGACTGGTGACCACCTGCGGCTATCTCGGCGCGGGTGTGATCAATCTGATCGTTCCGATGATCACTGGGGAGATGGCCACGTCTACGGTGGCACACTCCAGCCTGTCGAGTGACGCGAGTGGGTTCTTCTCAGAAGCCGCCAAGCTCTCGCCAAGCCAGCTTGAGAGTGTCGCTTCGTTCCAGTGGGGCATGATCCCGCTGATGATCACAATGGCTATGGCCATCCTGGCATCGCTTCTGTTGAAGGACAGCCAAGGCGATCACATCGCCTGATGGTGATCATCCCGCACTGGTCGGGATTTTCGGCGCCGCATGGGTAGGCGAAGACTGCATTTGCATCATCTGGCTCAGTAGCACGAAGGTCGTCTCGGAAGAGAGGTCGCGGTTGGCAACGTAGTACCAATGTCCTTCGTACTCGTACTCGTACTCGTACTCGTACTCGTACTCGTACTCGATCTCGATCGCTGCATCGACAGGCCGATTGTGATGACTGACCGGACCACGCCGCCCCTTATTCTTCGTTGGGCATCTTGTGTTGTTCGTACGGCATCCACTCCATATCGATTGCCGGATACTGGGGACACGAAGCCGATTCGGTTGCCGCCCGAGCCGCTTCGCCGATCAGCTCCACATCCATTCTGTACGTCTTGTCGAACACCAGAATCGAAAGTACGCGGTCATTGACGATTCGGCCCAACAGCATGAGAAGGTCGTCCTCCGTCACGTTATTGATGGCCTCAGCCATGATCAGTCGATCATTGATCGCATCTCGCCCCATCATCTGCGCCATGATTTGGAAGTGGACATTTTCACGTCTCATGGCCCATGCCGTATTCACGATGGTGTAGAGCCGACTCCATTCCTCTTCACCCATATCCTGCCGCCATTTCTTCACGACTGCTTGAAAATGGTCGACCTGAAGTTTCCCCGCCAGCGATATGGTCTTGTAGACATCGGGCATCACGGCCTTGGTATACGTCGAGTAATCGGCTGCTGTGAATGTCCCGGTCTTCAAGGCCTTGTCCATGAAAGCGATGCCACCCTCCATAATATTCTGGCAGTAGCGCTCGTATTCGGTTGGCATCCCGACGTTGCTGAGCCTTGCCAACGCTTCCTTCATCTGACGGTCGTACTCAGCCAGCGAGTGTTGCCAGTTCCCGGTCTGGGAGTCCTCGAAATATGGTGAAATGATCTCGAAGATGCCAACAAGGGTGTGAGAAACAGATTTCATCTGCTGGTAGAGAGCTGGCACCGGCTCGACGGCTTCCTGCTTGCCATTTCGCCGAAGGATATACCGACCGCCTGTGCCATTGAACATTGCGAGGATCACAGGCGATTGCATCTGACCGGTCGCATACTGGGTCTTGGCGTAACTCGACTGCATCTCTGTGTCTAACGTGTAGAGGTAATTGGCTGCTTCTTCAGGAGCAGTCAACTGCATCTGATCGATGATGGTCTGCTGCTCTGATGACTGTTTGGCGCCGTGGACCGGCAGCAGCACAAGGCTTGCAATGAGTAGCGATGACACAATGATGGATTGGCGAAAGCTCATGCGTAAGTACCTTCCTGAATACGCCAGATCTGCGTCCACTTGATGTGGCGATGATGTGGCTAAAGTTGTCGTCGGTGGCCTTAGCATACGCCAAGGGGGGAGAAAATCGGGGACACCCACCGATCGAAACCTCATCGGACGGTGTTCTGCGGGCTTTTGGCTTGAGAATTACCAGCGGCAGGCAAATTGAGGCGCCGGATGAGGGACCGACCCCGCGGGAAGGCAATGTGGGCACTCGCCGATTGAGATCTCGCAGCAGGTCGGTGGGTGTCCACGACTTCCATCCCATGAATGTCCGCGTGTGCTTGCAAATTTATTCGGCACCACCGCGGGGGACCGGGGCCTGGCGGTCTGGAGGAGCGTGGGGGGATCGGTCGCCATCCCTCACGCACGGCGGTCATGTGTCAGCCGCCAACTCCGCGGACTTCCTGGACGACGCCACCCATCTTGGAATCACCCACTTCCCGGCAAAGTAGCTCAAGGGTATGGCCCAAACCATGGGACTCCAGAGCGACACAGCGAGTCGTACCGAGATGATTTCGGAGCCGAACGCCATCGCGAGGAGTATGAGGAAAGCCACCTGAATCAGACCAAGCACCCCGACGGCGAGGGTCGCCCTCCGATGCGTGATGACCAACTTCTCCCACGTCGATTGGGTGATTGTTTGCGACGTGTCGCCACCGCACTCGCTGCAGGTCTGCTGGTTCTCGTCCAGGGCATAGCCACAAGAGGCACAACGTGATGCGTTCATTCCGGCATCACGCACCGAGGCACTCGTCATGATCGGGCCCGATCTCCGATAGGCGACGATCGCGGCGAGGAGACCGAAGAGGCACGGAGGCCATTCAAGCAGCGTGAAATATGTGGTCCGGGGGTGTGGATCGAAACTCATGGCGTCGCGGGTCATCTCGATCAACGTGAGGAGGCACATCGTGTACAGCCAGGCGAAGCACGACCAAAACAGCGCTTTGTCCGCGGACTGCAATCGCTTGATCTTGACGAGCAGCGGAGATTGTGTCGGAGATGGAATCATTGATTCAGCAGTCGTCAAGGCAGTCGAAGAGTCCCATCGTTGCCGCTTCCCGGCAGGCGGTTGATTGCGGTCGTGTCGATGCGAATGGCGTGTAGGGACCGGCTGCTTGCGATTCTACGAGCCGGCCGGAAAAGATCTGCTCTGCGTGATAGCGATCATCAATACTGCCAAATGACATACATGAACAAGACGACAAAAACCAAGGTCGTCAGAATCGGCCATAACAAGCGGTGCTCTTGTTCAGTGTCTCTACGCCAGAAGTAGTTTGACCAGTTCACGTACAGCAAGCAGAAGTATGTGGCGCAACAGCCAAGCATGATCACGGGATTCGAGTACGCGAACAGAAATCGCGGGTACTCCAGAATTTCACTGATGTCCAAGACCGTCAGGACAAACAGGACAGAAAACAAAATGCCGCCTGTCACAAACACTATCCGGGATATTAAACTCGCCTCCGGGCTGATGCGTGCGATGGATTCATGGTCTTCTGTATTTGTTGTCTTGTCGTGTTCCATGAGCAACTGCTTTGACCAAATCAACCCGGGCATTCTTCACCATTGCATGCAGCGGTCATTTGTCCCTCAAACTTGTCGGATAGTGCGTTGAAGCATTCTTGCATCTTTGCATTGTATTCACCGTAGCAGAGGAATAAAACAACGCCGGTAGTAATGCCCAATAAGGCAAGGCATACTGCAATCCCAACACCTGTTGCTGAGCATTTGCCAATGGCAGCTGCGATCTTTGCGATGTCGGCGGCCCCCACGATTCCAACGCCGATAGTTCCTCCGCCACTGAAGGCGAGGCACTTACGTAGTGCTGCGTCGGCGTTGTCTTGGCACGTTCCGAAGTCTCGAAACCCTTTTCCAAGGCACGTGCTTGTGTCATTTACATAGAGGAAAGGGCAAAAAGTGTTCAATGTCCCATTGTTGCAGGCCGCGCATAAGGGGGCGTCCGGTCCGATGTGACGAGCTCGGTGGTACCAACGCTTCATGCCATCATCGGTGGTTGAAGTGTCAACAAAGTCAAAGAAGCTCCCTCCAAAGAGAGGCCCGAGATTCGGTGCGACACTCGAATCTTCTGGAAACCACTTTCTAATCGGGAAGGAAAACGCAGGCGTGCCGTCATAGGGATTGACAACCTCGTACGGATATGGCAATTCCCAACGTCCGAGGTCAACTCCGGCAGAGCGTCCGGTTTTTAGATTTGTGACGACACCGGATATTCTCGTAGCGTTCAGGCCGAGTAGGAGAAACTGTTCAATTCCATCGCGGAGTTCGGTATCAGGATGATTTTCAGCGATGTCTTCCAAGGATTCCGTGAAATCCGTCGATCCACAAACTGAAAAGAGGATCGGGGTGTCAGCCCAGAATCCAAAAGACACCTCGCCATACCCTGGAAGACTCTCATGAGCGTCTGACTCAATACTAAATTCAGTCAGAAATCGAATCCAGTCATTCTCAGGTATCCCCAGCATCTCCATCATCGGTTGGCCGACTTCAGTAAACCATTCACTGGAACGTATCTGATCTGTGACTCGCGGCGTCTCTTCATCCCCAGGGATTGAGATCGCACTTGCAGTTCGTTGTATATGTGTAAGACCGCCGAGTGGTACTACCCAGGTCATGGCTGCAGTAATAGACATGCAGACCGACCAACTCCACGAATGTGAGTCCCGTTTCATGTCTTCAACCTGTTCTGTCGGATCCCCGACTTCTGCTCGCCCCTGAATTCGAACGAAGTCTTTCTGCCCCGGGATGTCTGCTTCAAAATTACAGGAAATTCGTAAGCGGTCAAGAGTTAATCCGGAAGGTCGTGCGTTTCGGTACGAGTCGTTTGTCGTCGCGTCATTGGCCGGGTCGTACGGCGGCCACCATGCATGCAGGTACCACCGCGGGGTCTCAGTCGCAGGTCCTAGGCCTGTTTCCGCCAGTAACCGCCAGATACTGCGCGGGCGGTGGTTCTCGATGCGCTCCGTCGTTCGCGACCGAAGCACACCGCTCGGCTCTACGGCGTGGCCCTGATGAGCAATCACGTCCACTACTTGCTCAAGACCGAGAACCCGTCGGACCTCCCTCGGTTGATGCAGTGGCTGAATTGGTACACGGCGATCACCTTGAATCGCCTGCTTGGTCGGACCGGGCATTTCTGGGAAGCCCGATACCACGCGGTACCGGTTCCGGATGGCGACCAGCGGCATGTGCTCAACGTGCTGCGCTACATCCACGGCAATCCTTTCACCGCGGGTGCCTCGAAGGGTTTTCGGGACGATTTCACCAACTACGGAAGTCACTCGACCGGCGAGGACGATGGGTTGACGACGCTCCATCCTCAGTTCCTTCGGCTTGGCGGAACCCTCCGGGAATGCGCCGCTCGATACCGAAGATTCTGTCGAAGTGATCGACCGACTCGCAAGCCGGGGCCTTCACCGAGATCGGCCAACTGGGGTTGCCGTATTCTCGCCGGGGTTCGATCGGAGATGGATCGCAAGCGTCGATTCGCCTCGAAGCCAAAGACGCGTGATCACGATCAAAGCCTCTTCACACCTGCACGGCGAGAACAGGCACGCCAGATACGCGACGACAGCCCCGCTCAACGGCGTCCGACGTGGGTTTCTGCGGTCAAATTCCCGTTTCGAGGCGGTGCTCCTTCGGCGGCGACAGCAGCGGTGCCAGAGACGACTCCCCGCTCACCCTGGCTTTCCGACCCCATTCGCGAACATTGCCGCCGTTTCTGGCGTATCAATGGCCTCCGTCGGGGTACGATCGACGACGTTCCGTTGGCTTGAGTTTGTAGACTCAACCCGAACACCTGTTGACGCATGTTGACTGGATGAATCCAGTCCACCATTTTGACACGGCTATTGGAAAGGCCAAAGACCATGACTGAACAGAAGAACCAACTCGCATCGCTGTTTGCCGCCTGCTGGAAGGACGAGGCCTTGAAGGCTCGTTTGATGGCTGACCCCAAGGCGGTCCTGGCTGAACACGGCATGGATGTCCCTGATGGGATGGATGTCAAAGTGGTGGAGAACGCAGACAACTGCGTGCACATCACGATGCCTGCACCGCCCAGCGGTTCGATGGAACTCTCAGATGAAGAGTTGAGTAACGCGGCGGGGGGTTGCAAGTCATTTGTGACTGCCTGTACACCTGTTGACGCATGTTGACTGGATGAATCCAGTCCACCATTTTGACACGGCTATTGGAAAGGCCAAAGACCATGACTGAACAGAAGAACCAACTCGCATCGCTGTTTGCCGCCTGCTGGAAGGA
>Ga0222662_1000526_pt1 | contig 30267 bp, 26 predicted proteins | sample AntAcemetagen600_FD_179821 | JGI IMG/M metagenome (GOLD analysis project Ga0222662, IMG submission 179821) | Saline water microbial communities from Ace Lake, Antarctica - #600 | ecosystem: Environmental > Aquatic > Non-marine Saline and Alkaline > Saline | place: Antarctica: Ace Lake... | reverse complement strand
GGCGGGCGCAGCGGTCAGCATCCAGCTGGCGCACCGAGACAAAGAGGTGCTGGCGGTCGCATCGGCGGACGTGTCGCAGCAGCTCGCCGGCTTCGCCGACCTGACCAACATCGAGAACGGGTACAGCAGCGGGAAGCAGCAGCTCGACTTTTCGCTCAAGGAGGGCGCGGCCACTGCGCTGGGGCTGAGCACCCAGATGGTGGCGGCCCAGATTCGCGCCGCGTTCTATGGCGCAGAAGCGCTGCGGGAACAGCGAGGCCGCAACGAGATCAAGGTGATGGTGCGCCTGCCCGAGGAGCAGCGGCGCAGCGAGTACGATCTCGAGCGCCTGGAGATCCGCACGCCCATGGGAGGCTTCGTGCCGCTCAGTCAGGTGGCGTCGTTCACGCGAAACCGCGCACCGACGAGCATCGACCGGGAAGATGGACAGCGGGTGGTGGCGGTGTCGGCGGACCTGGCTCCGGGGGTTCGCTCGCCTCAGGACGTCCTGGCGGCGGTCAACGCTGACCTGCTTCCGGCGCTGATGGAGGCCTACCCCGGCTTGACCGCCGGCCTCACCGGCGAGCAGCGCGAGCAGGGCGAGGTGTTCTCCTCGTTGGGGCCGAACTTCGTGCTGGCCCTGTTCATCATCTTCGCGCTGCTGGCGGTGCCGCTCAAGAGCTACCTGCAGCCGGTCATCATCATGTCGGCCATTCCGTTTGGCTTCGTCGGCGCCATCTTCGGCCACCTGCTCATGGGGTACTCGCTGTCGTTCGTGTCCGCGCTGGGCATCATCGCGCTGGCCGGCGTGGTGGTGAACGACTCGCTGGTCCTGGTGGACACCACCAACCGCTTCCGCGAAGACGGCGACTCCGCCCACGACGCCATCCTGCACGGCGGCATGCGGCGCTTGCGCCCCATCATGCTGACGTCGCTGACGACGTTCTTCGGGCTGCTGCCGATGATCTTCGAGACCTCGGTCCAGGCGAAGTTCCTCATCCCGATGGCCATCTCGCTGGGCTTCGGCGTGCTCTTCGCCACGTTCGTCATCCTGATCCTGGTGCCCTCCATCTACATGATCGTCGAGGATCTGCGGGTGCTCTTCGGCGCCGAGGACGAGCGGGCGCCCGCGCCGCAACCCTAGCGGGGGAGGCAAACCTTCACACCGCCTCCACATCTGCCCCACACGCCGGTGGTCCGGTCTTGCTGCGAGAGCGGGAGGACACAATGAAGAATTGGTGGGTCGCGAATTGGTGGGTCGCGGTCGGAGTCGTGGGGGCGCTGGTGGTGCCGAGCGCGGCGTCCGCCCAAACCCTCATCATCGACAACACGGACTCCGCTCCCTCGTTCGTGTTGACCGGCAACGACTGGACCACGTGGGGCAGCCTCGGGTTCGGCTTCGACTCGGGAGACAGCGACTACCACTACCTCTCGCACACGGTGGGAGGCTCGGACCGACGCGGGACCGCGACGTGGACGCCCGACCTGCCGACGGCCGGGGTGTGGGAGATCAGCACGTGGTGGCGCAAGACCGAGAACCGCACCGACGACGCAGACCACTACGTCACCGACGGAGCCGGCGGCAGCACCCACATCGTGCTGAACCAGCAGGGCGACGGCGCATCGGGCTGGGTGGTGTTGGGGCAGTTCACCTGCACCGCCGGGCTCGGAGGGTGCTCGGTGGAGCTCGACGGCACCGACGATGACCAGTCGGACGCCGCCAACGCAGTCAAGTTCGAGCTGGTCAGCGCCAGCGTGCCCGGTGATGACGATGACGACGACGATGTCGTGGATCCGTGCGAGTCCCAGGAGCCCGGGGTCTATATCCAGGAGGCCTGGGCGGGCTCGGTCAGCGGCAGCGACTGGACCACCACCGGCGCCGCCCAAGGGGCCCCCGACGGCGCGGAGTCCCAAACGCCGAACGTGGACGCCGGAGAGTACCTGCGCGGCGCGGGCTATCTGCTGTGCGACCCCGACGGCGACGAGACGATCACCGGGGTGGAGCTCGAGGTGCTCGCGCGCACCCAGTACGCCAGCGGCCCGTACGCGCTGAACCTGTCGCTGCACGGCGGGGGGGCATCCAGCGTCAGCTTCACCGGCACGACCGCGCAGTGGCGCACGGTGGACGTGACGTCGGATCTCGGGACCTGGACCTGGGCGGCCGCGCAGGCGCTGCAGGCCACCGTCGAGCTGGACTCCCAGCCCGGTGGGAACCGGGACTCGGACGCCTGGGTGGATGCGTTTCGGCTCAGGGTGACCTACGAGGTCCCCGAGCCCCCGCCGTCCGACGACGACGACGCGACAGACCCGCCCGTGGACGACGACGACAGTACCGAGCCCCCCACCGACGACGACGACAGCACCGAGGCGGATGACGACGACGACAGCACCGAGGCCGACGACGACGACTCGGCCGAGCCGACCCCCGCTCCAGACCCCGCCGAGCTCGACAGCGACTCGTCCTCGGCGGTGCCGCCGTCATCGGGCTGCGCCCAGACTCTCGACAGCGGGGCGAGCCTCGCGCTGCTGGGTCTGCTGGTGGCTACGGGGCTGAGGGTGCGCCGCCGCCGCTGAGCTGCTGTTCGATCTCGCTGGTCAGCTCTGCCCAGATCGCGGCCAGCTTCGCGGTCGCTTCATCGTCGGTGACATCGTCCCGCCGCAGAGCCAGGCCAGCAAAGGGTCCTAGGCCACCGCGGAACATGTGAAGCAGGTCCCGGACGACGCGAGCACTGGAGAGTTCGTCGGAACTGCCGATAGTGACCGAGACATGCTCTCTGACCCTTCCGAACGCCATGACCCACCGCTCCTCCCCGAACGCGTCGAGCAGTGCGATCAGCTCTCCCAACTGACGGTCGATGGCCTGGGGTCCTCGGTGCATGCGCGCAGGGTAGCCGCCGGGGCGCCGCTCGGCCCGCCGTCCGAGGGCGCAGGAGCCGGGGCTGAGCCCGGCGCGTCCCCAGTGCTGCTGGGCAACCTCGCCGCGCTGCGCTCGGTGGACCCCAACCTGGCGGAGCGCATCACGTGGCCGTGCCAGAGCGACCACGTCGCGTGGCGCGCCGACGGAGTGGACTACCGTATTCATCGCGCCTGGCACCGGCTGAGCTTGCTCGATGACGAGGTCGCCGCAGCGCTCAATGGCGTGCACACGGACGCTCCGACCTTGCTCCTGGGCCTCGGACTCGGCGAGGTGCTCGACGGGTTGGCCCCGCTGGCGACCGCGCCGGTGCTCGCCTGGGAGCGGGATCCCTGGCTGCTGCGACAAGTGCTCAGCCTGCGAGACTGGGCCCACGAAATTCGCACGGGCGCGGTGCGGTTCCTGCTCACCGCCGACCTCCTCGGCGTCATCGAACAGGGCGCCCCCGACCAGGTGCTGGCGCATCCGCTGCTCGGCGCTGTCTACCGACACGAGGCGGCCCTCGTGCGCACGGGCCTGAAGCCGCGCCGGGCATTGCTCGGGCTCGGCGCGCTGTTCGAGGAGGACGTCGCTGACGCCTTGCGCAGCGAAGGCATGTCGGTGGTCCCGTGGGATCTGGCCGGCTGGTCCCAAGAAGAGCTGGGCCACGTCGCCGCCGCGGTGGACGCCGAGGTCGCCGTGAACATCAACTACACCCGCGGGCTCGCGGAGGCCTGCGCGTCGCTCGGCGTGCCGGTGCGCGTCTGGGAGGTGGACCCATCCACGGACGGGCTCCCTCCCGTGGTTGGTGGCCCCCAGGGCGACGCGTCCCAGGGCGCGCACATCGCGACGTGGCGCGAGTCCCATGTGGGCTTGTTTGAGGACGCGGGGTTTGCCCACGCGCGCTTCCTGCCGCTGGCGTCCAACACCTCCCGGCGCCTGCCCCGCACGCTGAGCGCGCAAGAGACCGAGCACTACGCTGCTCCGGTCACGTTCGTGGGCGCTTCGATGGTGGATCAGGGTCTGGCGTTTCGCCGCCGGCTCGTGGGCGCCTACATGCTGGGGCGTGGCGGGGACCCGAGCGAGGCCATGGCCGAGGCGGAGGAGGCCATCGAGTCTGTGTTGGCATCCCAGCGCGCGGACTTCAGCGTCTATCGGGTGCCGGAGCTGCTGGCCGAGGCGCTGCCCATGTTCTCTGCCCCGATCGCCAACCGGGCGGTGCGCCTCGCGCTGGATGGCGCCCGGGCCGACGCGCTGCTCGGCGAGATGGCCGCAGCCGACAAGCGGGTGACCTACGTGGCGAACCTGGGACAGGTCGGGGTGCATGTGTGGGGCGACGCCGGTTGGCAGCACGCGACCCAGTACGGCGCGGTGTATCGCGGCCCTGCTGGGCACGGCGCGGAGCTGACCCGCATCTACAACACCGACTCCATCCACCTCGATCTCGGCCGCGTGTACCAGAGCGACATCGTCACGATGCGCGTGTTCGACGTGCTCGCCTGCGGGGGGTTCTGCCTCGCGGAGCACAGCCCCGGGCTGGACGCGCTGTTCGAAGTGGGGGTCGAGCTGGACTCCTACCGCACGCTGGAGGAGATGCTGGAGAAGGTGGCCTTCTGGCTGGACGCCGGACCCGAGGCTCGTCGCGAAGTGGGGCGACGGGGCCGGGAGCGGGTGCTCCGAGATCACACCATCGCGGCGCGGGTGAGAGAGCTACTCGCCGCCTGACGTGGGCTCGCTGCCCGTCGGCGGTCCGGGTGCCTTCTCCACGGTCACCCGAGTCACCTTGAAGCTCGTCTGCGACGTGTAGGGGCACCGGCCGGCGTGGTGGGTGAGGTGGTTGATGTAGACCCCGCGCTCGACCTGGGCCCGGCTCTTGTGAAAGCTCATGTAGACCGAGTCGCCGACGATGCGATCGGTCACCCGCACCGGCAGATCGAGGAACGCGCCGGTCTCCACGCTGGTCACCCTGGCCACGCCGCCGTCCTCGAGCCCCCACGCTGCGGCGCGGTCGAGGCCCACGCACAGCGGGTTCGCGTCGGGCATGTCGTCCCGGGGGGTGGCCTTGCCCGAGTTGAAGGTGGCGGTAGCGAACGCCACGTCCTTCGGGTTCTCCGACACCGCGGAGCGCCCCGAGTTGAGGATGGTGCCGTCGGGGATGGCGAGGTCGCCGTCGGTGGGCTCGAAGAACTCGAACAGCGTGGGGTTGCCGAACAGGTCGCCGTAGGGCGTGCAGTCGGGGTCGTCGGGGTCGAGCACGTAGCGCGTGGTGCCGACGCCGCCGTAGATGAGGTGGCCGGCGCTCAGCAGATCGTCCCAGCGAATGGCCTCGCCGTGGGCGTCGCTGGGGTAGCAGTACAGGCGTCCTTTGCGTCCTTCTCCGCCATCGAGGTAGCCCACGAGCCGGTCCCACAGGTGCTTGCGGCTCACCTCGCCCTGCACCCGGGGCAGCCCGCCGCCGTCGGCGGTGTCCTCGTAGCGCTCCCGCAGATAGCCGGTCTGGGAGTGGTAGCCGAGATCGGGGTGGATCATGCGCAGGATGCTGTCGCGGCGGATGCGCCGGGAGATCTCCGCCATCACGTCGTACAGGATGGTGGCGTCGCTGCGGGTCTCGGGCGCGGCCTGCTTCCACGGCACCGACACCGTCAGCCGCCACTCCCCGTTCTGGTAGAGCTTCGGGGCGGCGGCGTGGGGCGGCGAGGGGATGATGAGGTCGGCGTGGGCGAGCGTGAACGGATCGGGCACCGGGTCCACGACCACCAGCGTGGTGTCCTTGTCATGCAGCTTGCGCAGCCAGCGCTCCCGCTCCATCAGGTTGGCCTCGAACTGCGTACCGAAGCTGATGAAGAGCTCGCGGTCGGCTCGGGTGGACGGGTCGCTGTAGTCGAGAGTGGCCCGGGGCTCGTCCCGCTCGGCGAGCTCGTACGCGTCGTCGGGCAGCCCCATGCGCCGCGCCGCATCCACCATGCCCTCGTGGTCCACGGGGATGCGGCCGTAGAAGAAGAGTCGAGACAGCCCCTGGATCTCGGACTCGGCGTTGATCTGGCCCGGCAGGCGCAGCACGCCGCCCCGCGGCTCACCGCCAGGATGCAGGCCGTACTTGCCGACCATGGCCAGCGCGCTGCCCCACAAGCAGTGGCCTACGGCGCCCTTGCTCTGGGACAGGCCGACGCTGGGGATGTTGATGGGCACGCAGTCCGGCGCAGCGATGCGGGCGGCGATGGCGCGGATCCCGCGCTCGATGCGGTCCACCAGCCACGGCTCGGGCGCGATGCGCTGGGCGACGGCGGCGGGCGCGAAGCGCTCCTCCCGGGCGAGATCGCGGAAGCGGCGCCACGCCGCGGCGTTGGCGAAGCGGGCGAGGAAGGCGCGGTCGATGGCGTCCTCGTGATCAGCGAGGATGACGTGGGCGACGGACAGGGCGAGGTGGGGGTCGCTGCCGGGGCGCACGAGCAGGACGCGGTCGTCGCCCAGGTGCCGGGAGATGGCCTGGCCGCTCTCGGAGACCAGCACGTCGATGAGGTAGCCGTCGAAGTCCTCGCGGGCGAGCAGCGGGTTGAACACGCCGGGGTGGGTCACGAGCCCGTTCCAGCCGTTGAGCAGGAAGAAGCGGCCGGGGCCCTTGAGCGCCTGCGCGATGGTGAGGAACGGGCCCTCCTGGCCGGTCAGCATCTCGTTGTGCACGGCGCCGGCGTTGAGGCAGTGCTCGGCGTTGCCGCCCAGGTTGCGCACCCCGAGGAGCCGGAAGACCTCCTGCAGCGCGAAGATGGTGAACAGATCGATCTGCCCGCAGCCGTAGACCAGCACCTGGCTGTCGGGCTCGCGGTGGGACAGCACGTAGTCGGTGAGGCGCTCGATGGCCTCGGTGTAGGTGATGGGCGAGCGCTCGCCGGTGGCGCGGTTGAGCACCGAGGGCTGGGTGTGCATGGGCCAGAAGGTGCGCCCCGCGCCGGCCGCTTCCTCGATCTTGACGCACCCTGGCGTCGGCGCACGCTTGTCCACCTTGATGATGGGGCCGCGGGCGTTGCGCCGCTTGCGCGGCTGGCGCACGTGCCCCGAGTCGCCCACGCCGCAGTAGCCGCACGACAACCGCATGGGGTTGGGTGCGTCGGTGGCGAGCTCGGGGTGCAGGCAGCCGGGCAGGTGCTCCAGCGTGGCGAGCCCGTCGAGATCGTCGATGGTGGGCAGAGGAGCCGGCGGCGGGATGGGGCGGTCGCCGATGTCCGTCGAGCCGGGCGCCCTGCCGATCTCCTGGGCCGCGGCCGAGCCCGGCGGCGGCAGGTGGTCGGATCCGCCTTTGTCCCAGGGGTCGCGGCGCGCCCACTCCCGGGGCGGCGGCGGCGCGGACTCGACCGGGCCAGTGGGCTTGAGCACCCGCACGAGACCACTCTTCGCGGCGTTCTTCAGTCTGTCGCGCAGGCCCATGGCCGGGAAGATAGCGCCGTCAGATGCGCTTGACCGGTTGGCGAAGGACGGTCTTGAGCTTCTCCGGCGCCACTTTGCGTGGATCGCTCAGATAGATCTCGTGATGCTTGCCGGTCTCCACGAGCCCCTGGGCGGGCAGGTACTCCTCGTGCAGCCGGCGCAGGGTCTCGGTCTCGTCGTCGTAAGAGCCGAGGTGCAAGATCTGCACGCTGAGGCCCTCGTCGTACGTCTCCAGCCGCACGCGGTCCAGCGACGGCGGGTCCTTCTTGCGGGCCACACCCTGCCGGGCCTGCTCCACGTGCTCTGCGGTGAGCCACTCGGGCTGCAGGATCATCGCGGTCCACTGCCACGCGTCCTTGTCCCGTCGTACGAACACCGACCAGTCCTCAGCCCACCACAGCGCCTGCAGCGGAGGGACGACGTAGTCACGACCGAGCTCGAGCTTGCTGAAGAACTTGAGGGTGTAGGCCATGGGGTAGAGCGCCTCGAGGGCGGCTGCGTACTCGGGGCCCGCCGGCGAGCCCTGTCCGTCCACCATGAGGTACTGCAGGGGCGGCACCTCGATGAGCTCAAACGCTCTGGATGAGGGCTTGAAGAGCGTCTTGTAGCGCTTCTTGAAGTCAACCTTGGGGGTGGTCACGAGAGTCCTCCGGGCAATGCGGGCACACTGCCTTCATGTCGATCAGCATGTCCACCGCCGACGCACGCCGCCGCCTCATCTCCTGGCTCGCGCTGGCCCAGCCCAGCTTCTCGGACGGCGCGGATGGGGTGAGGGAGCTGCTGGCACGGCTGCGGCACATTCAGCTCGATCCCCTCGATGCCATCGGGACCAACGCGGACCTGGTGGCGTTGGCCCGGGTGGACGGGATTGCTCGCGGCGACGTGTATCGACACCTGGGGCCCGACGAGGGCGGGCTCAGCGTCAGCTTCGAGCACTTCGCCAAGGTGCGCTGCATCCTGCCGGCGTCGTTCTTCCCCTGGTACCGGGACCACATGCCGAGGGTGCCGTGGTGGAAGAACGGCCGAGAGGAGCGCCTCGGGCCCGATGTGCTGGCGGCGGTGTTGGCTGAGGTGGCTGAGCGGGGACCGGTTTCGTCGAAGGATCTGGCCGACCAGGGCCGCGTGCGCAAGCTCGACTGGCACGGCTGGAAGAGCACGGGCCGCGCGGCGACCATGGCGCTCGAGGTGCTGTGGACCCGGTGCGAGGTGGTGGTGTCGGGCAAGGACGCCGCCGGGCGGCGGCTCTACGACGTGCCGAGTCGCGCGTTCCCCCAGGTGGCCGCCGAGCCATCGACGGGCTGGGGGGACTGGGCGCTGCTGCATCGGGTGGCGGCCGCAGGGCTGCTGCCGTTGGCGATGGGGCCTTGGTGGACGACCCTGCGCCCGGAGCGCAAGGACGGCACGGTGCAGCGGCTGGTGGAGAGCGGCGCGCTGGTGGAGGTGACGGTGCAGGGCGCTTCGCGGGGGTACCTCGCGCTGCCCGAGCTCCTGGAGACTTCGCCGAGCGCGCCGGACGATCGCTTGCGCATCCTCGGGCCGCTCGACCCGCTCTTGTGGGACCGCAAGCTCGTCGCCCATGCGTTCGACTTCGAGTACGTGTGGGAGGTGTACAAGCCTGCGAGCAAGCGTCGGTGGGGCTGGTACGTCTGCCCCCTGCTGCACGAAGGCCGGCTGGTCGGGCGGATCGAGGCGCGGGCGAAAGACGACGCACTGACCGTGCAGAACCTGTGGTGGGAGCCAGGCGGGGAGCGCCCCCTGGCGCTGACTCGGGCGTTGGAGCGCCACGCGGCGGCGTGTGGGGTCGCCCGAGTCGTTCGCCAGGACACGAACTGAAACGAACGCGCCGCTGGGAAGACGGTGGGGTGGTCGCTGCGCGGAGTGGACGCTAGGGTGGCTCCCGGAGTTGATGAGGGCAGAGTTGGAGAAGGTCATGCCCGAGCGCATCGTCGTCGTACAAGGCGACATCACTCGGCAGTCGGTGGACATCATCGTCAACGCAGCGAACACGACGCTGCTGGGCGGTGGCGGCGTTGACGGAGCGATCCACAGGGCAGCGGGACCGAAGCTGCTCGCCGCGTGTCGGCTCTTGGCCGGCGCGAACACCGGCGAGGCCAAGCTCACGGACGGCTTCGAGCTGCCGTGCCGGTGGGTCGCCCACACCCCGGGACCGGTCTGGAGCGGTGGCCACCAAGGCGAAGACGACCTGTTGGCGGCTAGCTACCGCAGCTGCTTTGCTCTGGCGGCGGAGGTGGGCGCGAGCTCCATCGCGTTCCCGGCGATCAGTACCGGCGCGTATCGCTTCCCGAAGGTTCGGGCGTGTCGCATCGCGGTGACCGAGGCGCGGGCTGCGATCACCGCGCGCCCCGAGCTCAGGGTCTTGTTCGTGTGCTTCAGCGAGACGGACGCGCAGCTGTACCGCGACATGCTGGAGCAGCAATGACGGGGCGCGATCAGCCTCCGTACTTGGGCTGGTAGAGCTCGCACTTGATGCCGCCGGGCATCTCGAAGTGGATGGCCCAGGCGTATCCCTGGTCGCTGATCTCGTCCAGGAACTCGACGCCGCGCGCCTTCATCGCCGCGACCTCGGACTTCAGGTCCTCGCAGGTGAAGCTGATGTCGTGTCGGCCCGACGGCGGCGCGCCCTCGTGGTCTACAGGGTGAAAGCCCATGTCGGCTTCGCTCAGCTTGAAGATGAGCCAGCCGCCGCCCACATCGAAGTTGTCGAGCTTGAGCTTGTCGCGCGCGAAGGCGCGGGCCTCCTCGGCCTTGTCGGTATAGAACATCGCGTGCACGCCTTTGATCATTGTCTCTCCTCCGATGGATGAGGAACAGGTGTACCCGAGGCTGGGCGGACGGACCAATGCGTGGCAGGTGCATTGGCTGCCGAGGTGGCCGTCCCAACCGCCGACCGGCAGGTTTACTGGTAATACCAGTTGACCTCATGCTGAGTGTGTTCTAGATCATGGGACATGCTGAAGCCCATTGAGCGCAAGTCCCTCGCCGACTCGGTCTACGAGCAGCTCCGCGACGCGATCGTCGCCGGAGACCTGCCCGCGGGCTCCTCGCTCCCGTCCGAGCGCGCGCTGCGCGCCCAGCTCGGCGTCAACCGCGGCGCGCTGCGCGAGGCGCTCAAGCGGCTGGAAGAGGCGCGCCTGGTCCGCATCCGGCACGGCGGCGCCACCGAGGTCCTCGACTACCGACAGCACGCAGGCACCAGCTTGCTCGAAGACCTGCTCGTCGGGCCGGACGGCGCCGTGCGCACCCGGGTCGCTCGGTCCGTCATCGAGATGCGCGCCGCCCTCGCTCCCGACATCGCCCGCCTCGCGGCTCGCCGCGCGGACGCGGACTGCGTAGAGCGCCTGCACGAACTCACCGCGCAGCTGGCCGAGGTGGACGGCGTGCTCGCTCAGCAGCGCGTCGCGCTCGACTTCTGGGGCGCGCTGGTCGACGGCTCGGACAACCTCGCCTACCGCCTCGCCTACAACTCGTTGAGAGAAGGCTACTTGCGCTTCATGCACCTGCTCAGCCCCGTGCTCGCTGGCGAGGTGTCGGACGTTCCCGCCTACGAGGCCATCGCCCGCGCGGTGGGCCGAGGCGACGAAGACGTCGCCGAGTCCCTGTCGCGGGAGCTGCTGTCACGCGGCACCGAGACCATGTCCGCGTTGATGGAATCCCTCGAGCGGGAGGAGTCCCCATGAGCCCGTCGCCCCCTCGCAGCTTTCTCCCCGCCGTCGCCCTGTTCCTGCGGCACTTCAGCCCCGTGGTGCTCGTGTCCAGCGCGACGCTCGCGTTGGCGTGGCGCATCTCGCTGGGCGCGTGGTCCTGGTGGGACGCGGCCATCGTGCTCGCGTTGTGGGCGCTGTGGCCGCTCCAGGAGTGGCTCATCCATGTGTTCATCCTGCACTTTGTGCCCAAGACCATCCTCGGCGTGAAGCTCGACCCGCTCAACGCCCAGAAGCATCGCGCCCACCACCGCGAGCCCAACCGCATCGAGCTGGTCTTTGTGCCGTGGTTCAGCGTCGCCACGGCCCTGCCCCCGCTGGCGGTCGGCGCCGTGCTGCTCATCCCCAGCTTGCCGCTGGCTGCGACCCTCATCGCCGGCTACCTGGTCTTCGCCGCGCACTACGAGTGGGCCCACTACCTCGCCCACATCCCCTACACGCCGTCGCTCAACTACTACCGCCGGATCTGCAAGATGCACACGCTGCACCACTTTCGGAACGAGAACTACTGGTTCGGGGTGTCCCGAACTCTGGGTGACGTCGTGCTGCGTACCGACCCGGATCCCCGTCAGACGCCGATGTCCGAGACTGTGCGTTCGCTGGGCATCGAGGCCTGATCAGCGCTGTTCGGGCGCCCACACCGTGACCACGTAGCCCATGGGGCGGTCCACGGTCCGCTGCACCAACCGGCTCCGCAGCAGGTAGCGCTGCACGCGCTGCACGGTAAACGGCCACGTCGTCGTCTCCACGGTCTTACCGAGCAGGCGCTTGACCGCCTTGATCGACTTTGGGTGGAATCGCCAGGGGCCCGCCACCACCAACGCGCCGTCTCGGCGGCACACGCGCTCCGCTTCGCGCAGCAGGGGACCGGGCTCGGAGACGAGATGCACCACGCTGGCGAGGTAGACCACATCGAAGCTCTCGTCCTCGAATGGGAGCTCCGCGGCGCTCCCCACCACGCCGGTCACCGTCACCCCTTGCTCCTGTGCGTGTCCCGCCAACGTGCCGATGTGGCGGTCGCTGAGGTCGATCCCCGTGACCTGGGCGCCTCCCTTCGCCAGAGGCACCGCGAGGAAGCCCGTGCCGCATCCCACGTCGAGCACGCGCTTGTTCGCCGTCGCGACGGCGCTCGTCAGCAACCCAAGGCGCGCTCCGTGGAAGGTCTTCTCGGCCCGGGAGCCCTGCCGCGCCGCGAGAAAATAGTCCGCGGGATCGACCTGACCGTGGGCGTGGTGGGGCGCAGACATGGATCTCCGAGGGGAAAAAAGCCGCCGACATGACGGCGAATGGGACAAACAGGGACACATCGGAGCCCGCTGGGCGGGCGCATCAGTATCATCCACTCCCTCATCGGAGCCGTCCATGACGCAAGCGCGCGTCCGCAGGCGGGGCGGTCTCGTCCCCCGACTATTGTTCGCATTCGCTCTCGCCTACCTCGTGATCGAGGTGGGGCTGCGTTTCGTGTTGGGCAACGGCGGTCACGGGTTCGTCATCCAGCCGGCCCGGGAGCCCTCCACCTGTTGGGAGCTGGTGCCTGCATCGTTCGCGCCGTTCACCGGCGACGCCACCCGGCAGCCCCGCAGCTCGATTCACGTCAACCGGCTCGGCGCGCGCAGCCCAGAGCCCGAGCCACCGAGCCCCGATCGCATGCGGATCGTGGTGCTGGGTGATGGTCTGGTCTTTGGCCACGGCGTGGACGACGACGAGACGCTCAGCGCGCGCATCGGAGATGAACTCGGACTGCGCGGCCACGCCAACGACGTGCTGTCCTTCGGGGTGCCGGGCCTGTCTCCGGCCCAGTCGGTCGCGGCGTTCGAGCAGCGCCTGCCGAAGCTCCAGGCCGATCTCGTGCTGCTCGTCGTCTCGCCGGACGACCTCGACCCCGGTGCTGAGGAGTGCCCTCACGGTGGCATGGTGCGGGGCGACGGCAAGGTCTCCTCCTTGGCGGCTAGGGATCAGCTACGCACGTTGGTGGCGACGCGATCCTATGCCCTACGCGCCTACCGGCTGATCCGGGACGCAGGCTGGTCGGCGCTGCTCGACCCCAACGGCCCGTACGGCCCAGGCCGCGAGCCGCTCGGCGTCAAGAGACCGCCCGGAGCCTCGGTGCGCGCCTCCGCCGACCTCCCGCCAGGCCCGTGGTTCGCAGCGGCAGCGAGCACGCCGGAGCAGCGCTGGGGCGACGTACCCATCCTCATGCCCAGCGAGCGCGAGGTTCCGGCCATCGTGGCGCAGGGGAAGCAGGAGTACGTCTTCATCGAGGCCGTGCAGCGCCTCGCCGCGCTCGGCGTCAAGCACGACGTGCAGGTGGCTGTCGCGGTGGCTGCCGACCGAACCACGTTTCAGCGAGTCACGAGCTGCGCGACGTGTCGCACCCCGCAGACGCTGCTGCGCGGAGTGGACGTGCGCCGCATTGATCTCAGCGCCCTGTGGCTCCAGTTGCTGCGCAGCGAAGAGCAGTTCTTCCAGATCGGCGAGGGCTACCCCAACGCCGCCGGCCACGACGAGCTCGGGCGGGCGCTGGCCGGTGAGCTGGCCGGGATGGCGTGGATGCGCGAGCGCTGAGGAGACCCGGTCTACGAACCGCAATCAGTTCACGAGCACGAAGCAGAGCACGTAGAACAGCAGCCCTGTCGCAGCGGTCAGGGCCATGTCGATGGCCGCCACGCGCCCCCAGAATCGGTGCTTGTCGCTGAACGCGCCCGGGCGCGGCGGGCTGGGGAAGCGGCGCAGCGACATCACGATGAGCCAGATCCAGAGCAGCGCCGTGGTCGTGGAGAACACCAGGTGCACGTTCAGCGTCCAGCGCAGCCAGCCCGTGCCCGCGAGCTGACTTCGTTCGGCCATCACCATGATGCCTTCGCTCATGGTGCGCAGGTCGATCTCCAGGGCCGTCACCACCACTGCGAGCACGGCGGCGAGCGTGATCTGAATCGCCTTGTGCCGACTCCACCGCTGGCTGCGCGCCTCGCGGATGGCGAACACCATCACCACCATCACGATGGGCAGCGCGATGATGATCACGTCGATGAGCAGATCGGCGTCGGTGCCGAGGAAACCACGGGGGATCTGCACCGCTACTCCTGGAAGAGGAAGGGCCAGGTGACCGCGGCCACCCGGGTCAGGGGTCGGGGCCAGCTCAGTCGCTCGAGCTCGCGCACAAGGCAGACCTCGGCTTCCTCGTCGCCCAGGTCGGACTCGACGATGGACAGGGCCTCCAGCCACGCCTCGGGCGCCTGGGGGTCTTCGCGGTTCTGGGCGAGTCGAAGCCGCACCGCCACCCGATGACCCAGCTCAGGGTTGCGTTTGCGCGCTGCGCGCATGCAGCGAGCGAGGCGGGGCTGGATGGAGTTGATCCGGGCGCTGATCGAGACGAGGTCCACCCGGCCCTCCACGGTGGGATCCTCGACATCGGCCCGGGCCCGGTCGGCCTCGGTCACCGCCACGAGATCGAGCCGGGCCGCCGTCCAGTGCGCCACGAAGCTCAGCTCGAGGCGGCGGTCGTCGCTGAGCACGGGATCGTCGGGGAAGTCGAGGCCCTGCAGGGCCTCGGTGAGGCAGCGGGCGGCCCGGTCGAACGGCGCGGTGATCTCCGACAGCACCCGCACCGAGCGCACGCCGCCCTCTTCCCACAGCGACACGCCCACGGACACCGGGGCCTGCACCGCCGGGGGCGCCGCTGGCAGGAACTCGGCGCAGGGGCGGAACTGGGGCTCGGCAGAGATCAACGTGGCGCGCAGGCCGTCGTCGGGCTTCGCCTCCGTGCTGATGGTCTCGAGGCGCAAGGCCCGCATCCACATCACTGGCTCGCCGTCGCCGCCATGAGCGAGCAGCGGGAGCGACAGCGTGACCGTGAGCAGGAGGAAGGCGAAGCGCACGGCGCAACAGTAGCGAGCCGAGGCGAACTCAGCGCGAGGGGCAGTCGGCCGCGTCGAAGGGTTCGAAGTCACCGCGCCACCAATCCATGCCAGAGAACGCGTCCCACGCTGCCTCGTCTCCCAGCGCAGGAGTGCTGTACAGCGACGCCTCTCGCCCTGAGAGACCGATGAGCGCGTCGAGCAGGGCGGCGTCTGACCCGGTGGGACCGGGCGGAACGAAGACGTGGTGCACGGGCTTGAGCGCTCCCTGGGCGCGCCACGCGCACAGCAGGGACGTCGCCCAGGCTGCGGGGTCGGCGCGCTGGGCGGCGGTCGCCTCGGTCAGCGACACCCGGGGCAGGTAGCCGTCCACTGCGTCCTCCATGGACTCCAGCGGGATGGCGTGGTCGAACGGCGTCTCTTCGGTGCTCAGGTAGAGCGGGAAGTTCCCGCCCAGGTGCAGCCCGGTGGTGTCGCACTGGCTGCGTACGAACAGCATCGCCGACAGCAGGCTCTCCACCGCGTCCCCGTCGCCGTCGTAGCCGGGCCCCAGATCGATGACCAGCCCGTGGTACCTCGCGGGCACTGCCTCGCGGATGGTCTCCGCCTGGTCCCCGCTGTCCGCGCTCGCCTCTGCGCGCATCCACGCCCACGGCTCCACGCCGACCGCCCGGAACCCATCGGTGACGTCACGGTCACACAACACTGGGTTCGCGTCGCAGTCGGGCACGCCGACACCGACGGGCAGATAGACCCGCTTGACGCCGGTGTCCGCCAGCCGCTGGGCCATCGCCCCGTGGGTGTAGCCGTCTGCGCTGAGCTGATCGGCCTGTAGCCACGTGCCGAGCTCGTTCAGCTGGCTGGGATCGGGCAGCACGTCGATGTCCACCTCGGCTTCGGCGACGAAGTCCCCCTCGGCGTCGAGGCCCTCGGCCCGCATCGTGTGGGCCCCCAAGATCGCGAAGTCCATCCCGAACAAGAAGCCCGTGTCCCGGTCGTCGCTGCTTCCCAGCGTGAAGAAGTCGTCGGCGACGTAGCGGACCGACGCGATGTCCTCGTGGGCGTCCACGGTGAACTGCACGGGGTTCTCGACGTCGCCGGGGACCGGCGTGACAAAGCGCACGGTGCGGGCCGGCGCCGTGAGCGGCGGGTCGGGCACCGTCGATGGGCAGCCGACGAAGAGCAGGACCGCTGCCGCGAGGAGGACGTTTCGCATGGGAGTTGGAGCCTCCGAAGCCTCAGGCTGATTCGCTGTCGCGCTCATGGGGGGCTCGCCTGGCCGCACGAGTCCCCGTCGATGCAGCGTACACGCCCGTCCGGCCGGACTCCGCAGGCGATCCGCGCAGGGGTATTCTCGCCCACCGACCGGACTCCTCCGGCCAGGCACCCCGGTCCTCTTCATGCGCCCCCTGCTCATCTCCGCGCTCGTCCTCTTCGCCGGCTGCCCCAGCGGCAGCGTGGAGCCGCCCGCACCGAGCCCTTCCGAGCCGGCTTGCGCCGAGCAGAGCCCGCTGCGCCGCGCTCTGTTCGGTGATCTGCATGTCCACACGCGGTGGAGCTTTGACGCCTACGTGCAGGACGTGCGCGTGACCCCGGCCGAGGCCCTCGCCTTTGCCCAGGGGGCATCGGTGCGCTTGCCCCCGCTCGACGCCGATGGCGTCGGCACCCGCGAGGTGCGGCTCGAGCGGCCGCTGGACTTCGTGGCGCTCACCGACCACGCCGAGTACCTGGGCGAGATGGCGGCGTGCCTGGATCCGGCGAGCCCCGCCTACGACGCCGAGCCCTGCGTGGCGATGCGGGCGGGTGATGTCTCGGCGACGTTCGCGTGGGGCGGCAACCTCACCGAAGAGGACCCCGAGCGGTTCGAGGAGATCTGCGGCGCCGCCGACTGCGGTGGGCTGGCCCGGGACGGCTGGCAGCGCACCATCGACGACGCCGAGGCCGCCGACGACGCAACCGACGCCTGCACCTTCACCGCATTCGTGGGGTACGAGTATTCGTGCAGCACCAACGTGTCGAACCTGCACCGCAACGTGCTGTTCCGCAACGGCGCAGTGCCGGCCTTGCCGACCACGTGCTTCGAGGAGCCGGACCCATGGGGTCTGTGGCGGGCCCTGGACCGAGACTGCCTCGGCGCGGACCCTGTGGACGGCGTGCAGTGCGACGTGCTGGCCATCCCCCACAACAGCAACTGGTCCAACGGCACGATGTTCGACGTGGAGTACCCGTTCGCGCCGGACCCCGCTGGCACCGCCGAGCTGGCCCGCTTCCGGGCGGACCTCGAGCCCCTGGTCGAGATCTACCAGCACAAGGGCGACAGCGAGTGCAGCCCGGGCTTCACCAACCCCTTGGGCGCGCCGGACGAGCAGTGCGGGTTCGAGAAGATCCGCATCCCGCCGTTTGACGACTGCGGCGAGAACACCGGGGCCGGCGCCATGGCGGGGCTGGGCTGCCTGAGCCGGCGCGACTTCGTGCGGGACGTGCTGGTGGAGGGACTCCTGGAAGAGGAGCGCTTCGGCGCGAACCCGTACCGCCTGGGCATCATCGCCTCCACCGACACCCACAACGGAATCCCCGGCGCGGTGGACGAGGCTTCGTTCCCCGGGCACACCGGGCGCGAGGAGGGCAGCCCCGCGGCGCGGCTGCAGTCGGGGCAGCTCATCCCCGGCGGCGTGCTGATGAGCGGCGGCGGGTTGGCGGGCGTCTGGGCCCAGGAGAACTCCCGAGACGGCGTGTTCGACGCGCTCCAGCGGCGCGAGGCGTTTGGGACCTCGGGGCCGCGCATTCAGCCCCGGCTGTTCGCGGGATTCGGGCTCGACGAAGGCCTGTGTGACGCGCCGGACATGTTGGATCAGGGTTACGCCGGTGGGGTCGCCATGGGGGGCGAGCTCCGGGGCGAGGACGGCCCGCTGCGCTTGCTCGCCGCGGCGCTGGCAGACCCGGGCACCGCGGCCAACCCCGGGGGCCGGCTGCAGCGGCTCCAGATCGTCAAGGGCTGGGTGGACGAGGAGGGCGGCCACACCGAGGTCATCGACGTGGCGGGCGACGACTCCGGTGGCGTGGACCCCGACACCTGCGCGCCCTTGGACGCGGGCGCAGGCGCGTCGTCGCTGTGCACGGTGTGGACGGATCCAACCTGGAGCGCGGACCAGCGCGCCTACTACTACCTGCGCGTGCTCGAGGTGCCGAGCTGCCGGTGGAGCGCGGCGCAGTGCAACGGTCTCGCGGCACAAGACCGCCCGCCAAGCTGCTCGGACCCGGACATCCCGCGCACCATCCAGGAGCGCGCCTGGACCTCGCCCATCTGGGTCTCACCGGGCTGAAGCCCCGGTTTGTCTCGCGAAGTGGTCTACCCTTATGCCATGCCGCTTCGCTCCGTCTCCTCGTTGATCTTCGGGTTGCTGCTCCTTCCAGCGCTGTGCTTTGCCCAGAGCGACGAGGACCCGTCGAAGGCGCCCGAGCGCGCCGAGACCATGGAAGGGGACGTGGTCGAGGAGCGCGACGGCGTCAAGATCATCGCCTTGGATTCGCCCATCGAGCACCTCGAAGGCCCGTGCGCCGAGGGCGACGGCGCGAAGTGCCTCGAGGCCGGCTACCTGTGGTACCGAGGTGAGGTCCCCGGCGAGGAGAACCCGAATCATCCTCGCGCGGCGAACCTGTTCCAGGCGGCCTGCGCGTTCTCGCAGGTGGACGGCTGCATGATGGCGGCGCGCATGTACCTCCAGATGGAGGCGGGCATGCAGCTCATCGCGCCCGAGATGACGCCCAGCGCAGACTTTGGCGCGGCGGCCGACAACCTACGGTTTGCGTGCGAAGCCGGGCGGAGGGACGCCTGCGGAATGATGGGCGACCTATATGTGAACCCCGCAGCCAAGGCGCCCGCAGGCGCGCAGTTCCGGGGCATTGAGCAGGACTACTTCTACGCATCCCAGGCGTACACCGACGGCTGCAACGCCAGCAAGTACATCGATCCTCGGGATGTGCGGCCCGACGGCTCGGTGGACGCGCGGTCGTGTGCGCGCCTGGGTGAGCTGCACGAACGCGGCTCCGGCGTGCAGCTGAGCCCGACCTTTGCCGCCGAGTACTACGAGCGCGCGTGCCGGGCGGGGCTGACCGCCATCTGCGAGAAGGCGGACTCCATCAAGAAGGCGCTCGCCGACGGCACCTACATGACGCCGGGAGACGCCGCCCGCGGGGAGCGGGAGGACCCAGGCGTGCGAGGCAGTGGGCATCTGGGTCGGCTCAAGCCCGACACGGACCGCTTCATCGACGACACCACCGGCATCGAGGACCGCAAGGCAGAGGCGGGTGTGCGATTTGAGCTGGTGGGCATGCTCGGCTCTCGTTGGTTCTACGGGCCGCCCAAGACGCTGGGCGGGATCAAGTGGAAGGCGGGGCTGACGGTCTGGGTCAAGCTCATCGGCTTCTCGCTGGAGACGGGCTTCAACACCGACCGCCTGTTCCTCGTGGACGAGCGCTACTACGCCCGATACGCCCACGCCTTCGTGGTCAAGGGCACGTTCCCGCTGCCCATCAAGCTCAAGATCCCTGCCGTGCTTGGCATCGGCATCGGCGCGGGTCCGATGCTGGGCCACATGCGCTACCAGACCAGCAAGTTCTTCCTCACGTACGGCGCGAAAGAGCACATCCAGCTCTGGATCAGCACGCCCCAGCGGCGGGGCCCGCGTCAGTGGGGCGCGATTCGCTTCGAGCAGCAGCAGGCGTGGCTGACCCTGGATCAGCGCCTGGAGCACAGCTCCCAGATCCTGTTCCTGTTTGGCTTCACGTTCGGCGGAGTCGCGCCCGAGTACCCCCGCGGTGGCGGTCGCCTCAAGGACAAGATCACCGGGCGCGAAGAGCCACGGCCGAACTGGGACTGACTGCGGTCGCAGAAGCCCCGGAGCGGCGCCTGCGGCGAAGCCCCAGCAGCGCGATGAGCACGAAGCCAGCGCCCCCCGGCACGGAGCTCAGCGCCGCGCTGCACCCGCAGGCGCCGCTCGGGGTCGATGGGCCCAGGCTGCCGGTGTTCTCGGTGCTGTCGTCGTCGTCACCGGTGGGGCCCTGCTCCCCGAGACGGGTGCTGAGATAGATGAACGCGCCGCCCTCGTCGATCTGATCGGTGATGTAGCCCTTGGCGCCGATCCCGATGTCGCTCAGGCCGTCGCCGTCGAGATCCCCCACTCCCTGGACCCAGAGCCCGAAGAACGCGTTGATCTGGTCGCCCTCGCCGCTCCAGGCGGACTCGGCGTCGGGGCCGTCGGGGCCGCCCAGGTAGAGCCAGGCTCCGCCCTCGTCGAACTCGCCGGCGGCGTACTGCCACGCGCCCAACAGCACATCGTCGTAGCCGTCGCCGTCCGCATCGCCCGCACTGCCGACTGCGGCCCCGAGCTGGGCTTCAAAACTCTCGCCCTCCCAGACCACGTCCGGGGCCACACTGGGGCCGCCGGGCCCGCCCAGGTGGAGCATGACGCGGCCGCCATCCTCGACGACGTCGCTGAACCCGGGCTCCCCGACGAGCAGATCGTCGTAGCCGTCGTTGTTGGTGTCCCCGGCGCTGGAGACCGCCCAGCCGTGCAGCGAGCCGTGCTCCCCGGACGTGCGCCAGGCGACGGTCGGGTCGAGGCCGTTGGGGCCGCCGAGCCAGAGCAGGGCCTCGCCGCCGCTGTCCGCGCCAAACCGCGCGCCCGCCACGATGTCGTCGTACCCGTCACCGTTCACGTCTCCGGCTTCGCGCACCGAGAACCCGAGCTGCTCGCCCTCCGCGCCGAAGGCGGCGAAGTCGGCGGTGGTGGAGAGACCGTCGGGCCCGCCGTGCCAGACATAGACCGCGCCCTGCTCAGCGGCGGTCTCGGTGTGGCGCCAGGCACCCCCGACGATGTCCGCGTAGCCGTCGCCGTTGACGTCTCCCGCGCGTCCCCCGGACCAGCCCAACCCCGCGTCCTGCGAGGTGCCCTGAGCGACCCAAGACGAGGTGGCCTCAGGGCCGTCGGACGTGCCGTGGAAGAGGTGGATGACCCCGACTCCCTCCTGATCGCCAGACCAGTTGTGCGCAGCCACGAAGAGGTCGTCGTAGCCATCGCCGTCGACGTCGCCTGCACCGTCCACCACCCGACCCCAGCGGGCTTGGGCCTGGTTCGACTCCGAGGTCCAGGACGGCTCTTCGGCAGGGCCGTCGGGGCCGCCGAGGTAGAACCACGCGCGGCCTTCGAAGGGGAAGGCGGTCTCGTAGTACGGGGAGCCGATGAGCAGATCGTCGTAGCCGTCGCCGTTGACATCGCCGGCGCCGGCGAGGCAGCGACCGAATCGTGCCCCCGGCTGGTCTGCGGAGTAGATCAGCGGCTGTCCGGTGAGGATCGCCGCGCGCTGCGTGCCGACCGGCCGCGAGGACTCGCAGCTGAGGGACAGAGTCAGAGCCGCTGCGCAGAGCGCCGTGCCAAGCAGACGTTCCAAAGGGTCTCCTTCTCTAGCTGTCGCCGTCCCGCAACGCCCGCAGCTGCTTGAGCGCGGTCCAGACCATGCTGTCGTGGTCGAGCTCCCCGAGTGACACCGCCACATCGAGACGCTCGAGGATCTTCGCCCCGGCGACCCTCTGGTCGCGGCGGGCTTGCTTGATGCCCTCGCTCATCTTCTTGGCCGCCTGGGCGAGATCCTTGGTGCTGCTCACGTGGCCCAGTGAGAAGCGCTCCGCTGCCTCGGCGGCGGTGCGCATGAAGTCCGCGTTGGCGTCGTTGAGGAGCTTCTCGAGAGCGGCCAGCGTCTCCTTCGCCGAGTGGATCTTGGTGATCACCACCTCGGTGCGGTCGCAGCGCACCAGCTCTTCGGTGCCCTCCTCGACGAGCGCACGCCCGATCTCCCGCTCGAGGCCACGGAACCGCGTCTTGATGGCCGCGGTCTTCGCGAGCAGCTGGGCCTGCTTCGCCTTTGCCTTCATCACTGCGCCGAAGCCTTTGGCCTCGCTCAGTTCGGTGATCTCGCCCTCGTAGGTGTCCACTTCCTGTTGGGCGGCCGAGCGCTCGTTGAAGATCGACAGGTCCCCGAGATCGCCCACTTCGCGGGCGGCGAACGCTTCGCTGCCAAGCTCCGCGGAGAGCTTCTCGAGCCCCTTGATCTCCTTGTCCACGTCCTTGCGGCGGTCCTTGACCCGCTCGGCCTTCTCGTCCAGCGCATCCCGCACCAACTCCACCGCCGCGAGGTCTTCCTCGAGCACCCGCTCGACCTGGAACGTACGCCGCCGCGCCTCGCAGAGCTCTTCCAGCCCGTCCACCAGAGTGGGGAGCATGTCTGCGGCTTCGAGCACCGCCTCGGTCGCGCTCTCGATGTCGTCGTCGTGGTCTGCCATAGAGCGGACTTTACACTCCTTCACCCGGGCGAAATCGCTCCGAAACCGCGGCTGCCTAGATTGTTTGCCTGAGAGACGCATCCCGCGTCGCTCCAGCAACCCAGGAGCCCATCATGAGCAACGAAGAAACCCAGACCCCCACCGCAAAGCCCCGCCGCCGCCTCGTCGGCTTCATCGCCCTGGCCCTCGTGTCTCTGTTCGCCATCGGCGCCGCGTTCGCTGGCGGTCCGGGCAAGCACTTCGGGCCCCACGCTCGCTTCGCCGAGGATCCCCAGGCCGCCGCGGCGTTCGTCGCGAGCAAGATCGCCAACAACGCCGACGCGAGCGACGAGCAAGAGGTCGCGATTCGCGGCGTCATCGAGGATCTGTTTGTGGAGATGGCGCCGATGCGCGCCGAGAAGCAGGCGTTCCGCGACGAGGTCAAGCAGGCGCTGCTCGCCGACACCGTGGATCCCGCCGAGCTCGAAGCCCTGCGCGCCCGGGGCGTCGAGCGCGCCGAGGACGCCAGCGTGCTCATGACCGACGCCCTGGGCGAGCTGGCCGGCATCCTGGACGCCGAGCAGCGCGCGACGCTGGCGGCGGAGATGGAGCAGATGCATCAGCGCTTGTCGCGCTGAGGCACAGGCGAAAGCCGTTTAGGATGCGGTCATGACCGAGCGAGTCCTGCTGATCGACGACGACGACGCCTTGGCCGGCATGGTCGCCGACTACCTCTCGGGGCGCGGGATGGACGTATCCCGCGCCCCCGATGGGCCCACAGGGCTCGCGATGCTGGACCGCGAGGCCTTCGACGCCGTCGTGCTCGACGTGATGATGCCGGGCCCCGACGGCTTCGAGGTCTTGCGCACCCTGCGGGTCTCCCACTCGGTGCCCGTGGTGATGCTGACGGCCCGGGGTGACGACATGGACCGCATCGTGGGCCTGGAGATGGGCGCGGACGACTACCTGCCCAAGCCGTTCAACCCGCGGGAGCTGCTCGCCCGCATCCGGGCGGTGCTGCGACGCAGCGGGGGCACGGTGGGCAGCGAGACGGCGAGCAGCCCACCGCTGCGCTTTGGGCGACTGTCCATCGATGTGGATGCGCGCATCGTGCGGGTCGATGGCGACGAGCGGACGCTGACCGGCCACCAGTTCGAGCTGCTGCTCGCGCTGGCGCGCAGCCCGGGCCGGGCGCTGTCCCGTGACGAGATCATGCAGCGGGTCCGGGGCGAGAACCTGGACGCGTTCGACCGCTCCATCGACGTGCACATCTCCCGGATCCGAGCCGCCATTGAAGACGACGCGAAGAAGCCCCGCCGCATCATCACCCTGCGCGGCGTGGGCTACCTCTTCGCGAGGCAGCAGGACTGATGCGCCGGCGCTTCATGCGGCTGCGGGGCCGGCTCTGGCTCAAGGTCTGGGTGGCCCTGCTGCTCACGCTCATCGCATCGATGGTGTTCACCTGGGCCGGTGGCCGGGTGCTCAGCAGCTTCACCGAGCCCCAGGCAGACCGGGTGCCGGCTGTGGCCGCGGTCATCGCTGACAGCCTGCCCAACAGCGGCGATCTCTCGCGGGCCTTGCAAGAGCGGGCTGACGGCCTGGGGCTGCGGCTCGCGCTCTACGGGGCCGACGGCGCGCTGCTCGCGACCACCGATGCGCGCTTGCCGTCGCCGAGCACCCTGAGCCCGGGCTCGTGGTCCCGGGTCGCCGGAGGGCCCCCGGTGGGCGCGGCCCGCCTCGATGACGGGCGAGTGATGATCGGCGGACCGGTGCATCGGTGGGGCGGGGGCTCGTCGCTGCACCTCCTGCTTCCGCTGTCGCTGCTCGGCTTCCTGGCCCTGCTGAGCATGCCGCTCGCTCGGCGGGTGACGGGACGGTTGGAGCGGCTGCAGGCCGGCGTGGAGACCCTGGCGGCGGGCGACCTGAGCACCCGGGTCGAGGTGGAGGGGTCCGATGAGGTTGCTCGCCTCGCGGCGGCCTTCAACCTCGCTGCCGAGCGCATCGAGGATCTCATGTCGCGCCAGCGGCGCATGCTCGCCTCGGCGTCTCACGAGCTGCGCAGCCCGCTGGCCCGGCTCCGCGTGGCGGTGGAGCTGCTCGCAGACGACGAGTCGGAGTTGAGCGCGGAGCGGCGCCAGGAGCTGCTGGGGCGCACGCAGTCCGATGTCGGCGAGCTCGACGGGCTTATCGAGGACTTGCTGTTGGTGGGGCGGCTGGGCGCGTCGGATCCTGGCTCCCAGCGCGCCGACCCCCTCGACCTGTATCCCCTGGCGGCTGAAGAAGCCTCGCGCTTCGGAGCCGTGGTGGACGGCGCGCCGAGCCCGCTGGTGGGAGACGAGCGCGCGCTGCGGCGGCTGCTGCGCAACCTGCTGGAGAACGCCGAGAAGCATGGCGGGGGCACAGAGATCGAGGTGTCGGTGACGCCGGAGCGCGGGGGCGTGGTCCTGGTGGTGGCAGACCGGGGCCCCGGAGTGAGCGAGGCGGAGCGCGACCGCATCTTTGTGCCGTTCCATCGCGCAGCCGACCATCACGAGGGAGCCCACGGCGGAGTGGGGCTCGGGCTGGCGCTCGTGAGGGAGATCGCGCGGGCCCACGGTGGCGACGCGCGCTGCCTGCCGCGGTCCGGAGGCGGCACCGAGTTTCGGGTCGAGTTTGGGGTTGGCCCCGCCGTTTCTTAGGGCGCGGGCAGGGTCAGCACCAACACCGCGCCGCCGTTCCGGCCGTTGTCGGCGGACACCGAGCCTCCGTGGGCCTCGGCGACGGCCCGGACCATCGCGAGGCCGAGGCCCGTGCCGTCGTCGGTGCGCCGCCTGCTGAAGAAGCGGTCGAAGACCTTGGGCAGATCGTCACGCTCGATGCCGGGGCCCGAGTCCTCGATGACCATGACGCAGCGTCCCTGCTCGCTACCTAGGCTCACGCGGACGATGGCTGGGCCGTCACCGAGCAGCGCGAAGGAGGCGGCGTTCTCCAGCAGGTTGCGCACCGAGGACTCGATCGCCGCCGGCACCCCGTTCACGTGGGTCATGGCGAGGTCCGCCTCGAACGTGACGGCGGGGTGAGCTGCTTGCAGGGCGTCGATGATCCCTCGCGCCACCGCGTGCAGGGGGACGTCTGAGCGAGCCTCCCCCGGAGAGCCCGCCTCGGCCCGGGCCAGCTCCAGGAAGCGAGAGGCGACGGCGTCCAGGCGCGCGGAGCTGTCTTTGAGGATCCGCGCCAGCCGGGCGGCCCGCTCGGCGTCGGCGGGCCCGCGCTCCAGCGCCTCGGCGGCGGCCCTCACCGCGGCCACCGGGTTCTTCACTTCGTGCACGAGATCGGCCACGAACGCTTCGTTGCTCTGCTTGCGGGCATCGAGCGCCGCGAGCAGGGCGTTGAATGCGTCGGCCAGGTCCCCGAACTCGTCGTCCCGATCGAGGCGCAGGGCGTGCTCCGGCGGCTTGCCACCCTTCGGAGCCGCTCGCCACGCGCCGCGCAGGGCCTGATCTTGAAGCTGGCGCAGAGGCCGCACCATGCGCCAGCCGAGCCACCACGCCATCAGCCCCGCGCTGGCCAGCACGGCGAGGGTCAAGCGCACGGGCCAGTTCTCCAGATCCGAGAACGCGATGATGCCCAGCGGCGCCGCTGCTGCCGCGCAGACCACCAGCATCGCGCGCAGCCGAAGCGAGCGCAGACGCAGCATCCCTCAGTCTCTCCAGCGGTAGCCGGCCCCGATCACGGTGTCGATGCGGTCGAACGCGGGGTCCAGATCCTCGAACTTGCGCCGCATGCGCCGCACGTACGTGTCGATGATGCGCTCGACCACCACCGAGTCGTCGTCCCGAATCGCGCGCAGCAGCTGCTCTCGGGAGAAGACCACCCCGGGCCGCGCCGACAGCGTCTCGATCAGCCGGAACTCGGTGACGGTCGTCACCAGCGTCTCGCCGTTCCATCGCAGCTCGAGCCGCTCGGCGTGCACCGACAGCGCGCCGTGCTCCCGGGCGGCGACGGCCTCGGTCGCGCGGGCGGCCTGGCGCCGCAGCAGCGCGCCGATCCTGGCGAGCAGCACGCGGGTGGAGAACGGCTTGGCCACGTAGTCGTCGGCGCCGAGCTCCAGGCCGAGAGCCTCGTCGATCTCCGAGTCACGAGAGGTGAGCAAGATCAGGGGAGTGGCGTCGCCGGCCTCCCGCATGCGGCGAGCGAGGCTGAAGCCGTCGATGCCCGGCATGTTGACGTCGGACACCACGACGTCGGGGCGCTGACGGGTCAGGCGGTCCCAGCCGTCTCGGCCGTTCGGCGCGGTCAGGACCTCGTGCCCCGCGTCCTCGCATGCCAGCGCGAGCACGTCGAGGAGAGAGGAGTCGTCGTCGATCAACAGGACGGTCGCCATGAGCCGAGCCTACCTTGTCGGGCCGGCATGGCTCGGATCGACGCGGGGCCGTCTACGATGGCTCATGCCCCCTGGTTCGCGCCGCAGAAACCCGTTGCTGTGGCCGGCCGTGCAGGTCCTCGGGCTCGTGCTGCCGCTGGTGGTGGCGAGCCGTCTGAACCGTGAGGTCAGCGACGCCATGGATCGGCTCGTGGCCGCAGACCTCTTTGTGGGCATGGTGCTGCCCTGGGCGTTGGCGATCGGGTTGTTCCTGGGGCTCGCGGACGACTGGTTTGTCCCCACGGACAAGGCGGCGGACGCATCGGCCAGGCTGCGGGCCACGTCGTGGCGCATGCTCGGCGTGCTGACGGTCGCCCCCGCGTCGCTGTGGGTCATCCAGCCGCCCGACGTGCTGGCGTTCTCGTCGCACTGGCGGTGGATGGGGGCGGGGCTCGCCGTCGGCGTCATCCCGCTGTGGTCGGTGGGCTCGCTCGTGCGGGCTCGGGGGCTGCCGCGGTGGAGCGCGCTGGTGCTCAGCACAGGGTTCGCAGGCACCCTCGCTGCGGGGACGATGCTTCTGTGCCGCGCGGCGTTCCTCAGCGAGATCGCGGCGCTGTCGCCCCTGGCGGCGACGGGCGTGGTGGCGTCCATCGGGGTCTACCTCGCGGCGAGCGAGCGGGTGGACGCGGGCCTGAGCAGCGTGTTGGTGGCTACGGGGACCCTGGCGGTGCTGCTGGGCGGAGGGATGGCGTTGGTGCTGGCCGGAGCCCCCATCGAGAACGTGTGGGTGCGGGACGTCGTGGCGATGGACGTCTTGGGCCGGCGAGCCACCGTGCAGGTCGATCAGGCCAACATCCGCGGCCGGCGCGTGGAGGTCTCCCTTCAGGACGGAGCGCCGACCCCCCTGGGTCGCCGGGTGCGCCGGGTCGCGTACGTCGGCGGGGTGCGGCTGGAGGCCGAGGCACCGTGGTTGGGCGTGCTGCGGGGGAGGCGACCGGGGCTCCGTCCCTGCGCCGTGTCCCCCGGAGGAGAGCGCACCTGCGTCGCCGCGACCCTCACCGGCGGGCCCACGGTGATCGAGCGTCATCCGCGCCGCCCGCTCGGGCTCGTGGGCGACTCCTCGGGGCTCATCGTGTGGGACGTGGCGCAAAGCAAGGTCTGGCAGGTGCAACGGGAGGGACGCCTGCGGTGGCCGTGCTTCAGCGAGGGCGGCGACGTCATCTGGCGTATTCAGATGAGCGACGGCCCCTACCAGAACGAGATCCTGAGGCTGGCCAGCGCCCCTGCCGGCACGCCCCGTCGCCCAGGGGAGGCATCCCGCGCGGTGCAGGCGCTGCCGCTAGACCACGAGGAGCGATGCGCCGAGGGCACGGCGAGCGCACCGAGCGCGCAGTTCGTGAGGGGCCGCCAGGCGGTGGGGCGGGCGGCGAGCCTGCGAGGACCGGGACTGGACGAGGCCGGCGTGGAGCTTCAAGGGGAGGTGGGTCTGCTCTCGTGGTCGGCGGATGGCCTGACCGCCTCGGTGCCCCTGGGTCGCCCGCGGACCCTCGCCATCTACCGGGCCGACCTCGGCCTCACGCCCGCCGCGCCGCTGCCCCGCGCGACGGCGCCCACGCTGTCCGCCAGTGGAGAGCTGCTCGCTTTCCGGGCCGCGAACGATGGGATGCCGTATCCCGTGGAGGTGCGCGCGGTCCCTGGCCTGCAGCGCGTCTGGGAGGGCACGTCCGAGAGCACGCGGGTCCCCTGGGATGGACGCGGGCGGCTGCTGCGGGTGGAGGAAGGTCGGCTGTACACCGTGGACCCGCTCACCGGCGACGATCGCCTGCTGTTCCCGCCTCTGACCGCAGGAGACGCTCCGAGGGGCTCCTAGTTCCCGGGGCCGAAGCCGTGCAGCTGCTCGCCCCGGAGCACCCGACCCTGGCTCGCTGGATCGAGCGAGTAGTGGATCATCGCGGACGCCAGCGCGGTGGCGGTGGTGCTCTTGTACCGATCGCGCAGCGTCGTGGCGCCGAGGATACCCAGCAAGCCCAACGCCGGACCGACGATGGCGGCCCCTACGGACTCGCCCAGTCGGCTCTCCTCGCGGTCGGGCCCGGTGATGAACGAGGGGCGGATCGCGGTCCAAGCCAGGGGCCCCTCCGCGAGCTGCCGTTCGATGCGGCCGCGTACGTCGAGGTAGGCCCCGCCGCCTTCCTTGGCTCCCTCAGACGACAGATAGACGAAGCGCGCCTCGCTCTTGTCGGCGACGAGCCCGTCGATGAGCATCTTCGTCATCCCGTAGTCCACGGTCTCGTACGAGTTCGCGGACGCGGGCACACCGTCCTTCGCTTCACGCCGGGCGCGAGCCTGGGTGGTGCCGAGCAAGGCGAACACGAGGTCTGGCTTGAGCTCGGCGAGGGTGGTGGCCATCGCCTCGGGCTCCCACGGGGTGCAGTCCACCCGCGCTCCTTGGAGCTCCCACTTGCGCGTCCACTCCTGCCGGCGTGACGAGTCGGGACGGATGTGGGCGACCACGTCGATCTTGCGGGCGCGCAGCAATCGCACGACCTCTCGACCGGTGTAGCCCGTAGCTCCTGCGACGAAGGCGGTTGTTGGCATGGCGGCGGACGTTATCATTCAGTGGATGCCCCGAACTCCGTACCTGATCTTCTTGCTCCTGCTCTGCCTGCCCGCCGTGGCGTTCGCAGACACCCTTCACTGCGACGACGAAGCGGTGGAGAGCCGCCGCGAAGGGGCGATCAAGTCCACCGACGGCACCCGCGTGGCCTACGTGCTCTGCACCGCCGCTGCCGGAGGGGGGCGACAGGAGGGCGCTCTGTGGGCGTCGCTCAACGGTGGCGCTGAGCGCCAGCTCGTGCAGTCCATCGCCGATGGCAAGGCGGACGAGTGGCGGCTGCAGGTCGGCGGCGGGATCTTCCTGCTCGACTTCCCCTGCAGCGCCGACGCCAACGCCGCCGAGTCGCGGTGTGTTCGGCTGTGGCAGGTGCGCGGCAAGGACTTCACTGAGGAGACCGCCGAGGTGCGGTCCACCTGGGAGGTCGCCGCCCAGCGCATCGAGTTGCTGCTCGCGGACGGCAGGGTCGAGGCAGCCCGGGGCGTCGCCATGCGCATGGGCCCGCCGCCGCGCCACATCACCAACGGTGAGGAGCGGGTGTTCTTCGCGTTTCTGCAGACCGCGTGGTTCCGGGCGAGCGCGCTGCGGGATGCCGGCGATCTGCGCGGCGCCACGGAGGTCATGATGGCGATGATGGCGCAGCCTCCGGTGCTCGCCTCCACGTCCCAGATGTTCCCCGACAGGATCACGCTGCGCCCCGGCTATGGGGCCTACTCCATCCCCGGCCAGATCCAGGTGCGACCCAACGAAGCGTTGGTCGCTCGGCTGGTGGACGGCGCGGCCATCCTGTCGGACGGCGGCGAGCGTCGGCGGGCGAGTGAGATCCTCACCGAGGTCGTGCGGGTGGTGCCGAATCACGCCCAGGCCTGGCTGGTGCTGGGTGACGTGCACTGGAACCAGCGCCTCAAGCATCAGTCGCTGCAGGCCTACCGCACCTACATGGAGCTCGCCGGGATCGGCGACGCCGAGATTCCGCCTCGCGTGGTGCAGCGTCTAGAGAGGTGAACCGCTTACTCCCGACGCGTTCCATGGACCCAGCGCCGCAGCGGCTTCGTTGCTCGTCGGTCACGTGTCACGACACGCTCCCGTCCTCCCGCCTCGCCGCTCCGACCCTGGGCCT